>Ga0123334_1001663_pt1 | contig 27278 bp, 20 predicted proteins | sample BiotimSIPDNA_FD_89706 | JGI IMG/M metagenome (GOLD analysis project Ga0123334, IMG submission 89706) | Anaerobic biogas reactor microbial communites from Washington, USA - Biogas_R1 time_0 SIP DNA | ecosystem: Engineered > Bioreactor > Anaerobic > Unclassified | place: Washington, USA... | reverse complement strand
GCGTTGGGCTGTCTCTTCCAAGGCTGCTCTGGAGGTATCTCCCGCGGCTTCGGGCGCTGCCTGGACACATGCGGGCCTGCCTGAAATCAAGGATGGCACCTACTACTATGAGGTGGAGCCGAGCTCTAAGGCAGCTTATTTCAGATTAATTTCAGAATAAGCTGGCCAAAGTGCATCTCTTGCGCTAATATTTAGGCGTGAGATAAACTAGGCAAGGGCGTTGGAGCCCAAAAAAAGCGCCAACGCCCTTTGGAACAAGAGAACCACCGCCGTTGGGTGGAGCTGAATATCAGTACTTTATGAAGATACTAAATAATAAATTCTACAAAGTAAAAAGCGCATTCACCCTCATTGAGCTTTTGGTTGTAATCGCGATTATCGCCATTTTGGCCGGGATGATTCTCCCCGCGTTGAGCAAGGCTAAAAGCAAGACACAGGGGACTGCCTGTATGAACAATGGTAGACAGATGATGATGGGCGCCACTCTATTTGCCACGGATAACAATGACTGGCTTCCCTGTAACCCAACCGGCAGTGATCCTGAAGCGAACGCTACCGAGTGGGTCCGGGGGAACATGAATTTTGTAGTGGGCAATACTGATAACACCAACATCATGATGTTGATGGACCCGGCGACCTGCCAGTTGGCCACGTATATTGGAAAGAACCCGAAACTCTTCAAATGCCCGGCTGACAAGAGCCGGACGCTTCGCGGGCCGCGTGTTCGCACGTTCGCGATGAATCAGGCCGTTGGCAGCTACGAAGTCGGCGCTGTGGGTAGCGGCGATTATCGTCCGGTTCATAGCGACTGGCTGGGTGGCGGCGGTAACGCCAATAGCGGCTTCACCTTCCTGACTTATGGCAAGTTGGGCAGCATGACCCGCCCCGGGCCGAGTCGTACCTGGGTGTTTGTGGATGAGGACCAGTACTCAATCAATGATGCCAACTTTGGCGTTGCCGCTACGGTCAGTTGTTATCGGACGGGTGGCGACACTGCGACGATGCAGTGGGTCGATATTCCCTCCATTGAGCATGGGGATGCCTGCGGGTTTGCCTTTGCTGACGGGCACTCGGAGATCAAGAAGTGGCAGGACCCGCGTACCATTGCCATGGCCAAGAAAGGCAACGAGAATGGGATTGTCCAGGAGACTCATGACAGCAAAGATGTCAGGTGGATGGTGGACAGGACCTCAGCATTGAGGGACCCCTAAAAGCACAAAGAGCAAAAGGATTTTTGGCAGCTCAAGGCGGGTCTTCTGGCTTGCAGGGTTTCCAAGGGTCGCATATACTTTGAAGGCGCACGGTAGGAAAGGACTGTGCGCTCTTTTGTAATGAGACAATTTCAGATCATATTCACTCCGGTAGCCGCTTCTGAGCTCTCCAAGATGCCCAGGGAGCTGCAGCTAAACATCCTGGGTGAATTCCGTGGCCTGCCGCAGCAGGTTTACCAGGCGGACGAGAGTTTTGGGCGCCTGGAGCGCGATGGACGCTCCCTGCATCGCTTCCGGTTGGGAGATTACAGGGTCTATTTTGAAAAGCACGATTTGGGTGTTTTGATCCATCGAATATTGAGCCGCAACACGCTCAAAGATTTCTTCTTCCGCTCCAGCATCAATATCAGCCTGGGAGAGGATAAAATACTGGAGGATGACCCGCACTTCTGGGAGCTGATCGAGGCGGGCAAGCTGAACGCGGTGGAGCCGATGTCGACGGTTGTGGTTCCGATTCCGCAGAGTGAATCAAAGAACAGCGCCCGGAGCTAGCGTTTAAAGCATTTAAAAAAGTATAAAAAAAACCGCAGGGAATCGAAATGACTCTCTGCGGTTTTTGCGTTTGAGGCACCTGGCGTCTAGCGGTTCAACCTCTTGAGGGTTTCCTCGGCTTTTTTGGCGCTTTCAGGGTAGGTTGCTTTGAGTGAAGCGCTGATACGCTGCGCTGCGCTTCTGGCATCGGTGGCAATTGCCGGGTTACCCAGTTGCTCCAGGGCCAGCTCCAGCGTATCGGGATGCGCCGCATGAGCCATTGCCGCCAGAATCATCTTCTTTTCTTCATTACTCCAGGCGGCTTTGAGGAGCGAGGAGTAGCGCTGGGCCAGGTCAGCCGTGGCCTGCGGGTTATCATCCATCTGGATTTCCAGGAGCGCTCGCAACGATTGAGAGCGGTGGCTGGAGACGTCGCTTTCCTCAAAGACGTTGAGCAGCGGTTTCCAGGCGCTGTTATCGGGCCAGGAGGCCAGGGCGGCCACAACGGCGTCTCTGAGCGCCGGGTAGGAATCGTTTTGCAGGCCGCTGATGCGCTCCAGCGATTCAGCAGTGGGGGCGGCCGCCAGCAGCGTGACCATGGTCGCTTTTTGCGCAGGGGAGAGCTCCTGGCCGATCAGGAACCCCGAGAGAACCTGCGAGGCCTCATCGGTCTTTTCCATTCTCTGGATGAACTGGGCCAGGTAAACGGCGCAGCTTCTGCGCAGGGAGTCATCGCCAATGGCCAGGAGCGTCGTGGTCAGGCGCGGGAGCTCTTCAGCCGAGGCGGTGCGAATCAGCGCCAGATAGGAGCTTTTGAGCGTCTCGGGGTCGGTGCTGGCGGATTGCAGGAGCAGCGCGTCACCTGCCAGCGGATTGCCGCGTTTGCCCAGCGCATCGATCAGGGCTACCTTGGCTGCTTGGGCCTGCTCGCTATTGCCGCGGACCGGCTCAGCGCCGAGAAATTCCTGCAATCGCGCGATAAGCCCCATATCGACCAGGTCATCCTTGGGGAGCAGGAGCAGCGTCTGGCTCAGGAGGGCGTTATCTTCGGGGAACTGAACCAGCGCTTCGACCAGAGCGCTCAGAGTACCGGAAGAGATAACCGCCCGGCCGGCCGCTTCAATGGCGGCATGGCGGATGAGCGGCTCGGGGCTGGCCAATCCGGTGACGATCATTTTCTGCGCGTAAGGGTCGGGCCGTGGAGCCACCGCACGGAGCAGGAGCGATTTATTGGCACTGCTCAGCTCTTCTCCGGTGAAGAGCTCCAGAAAAGGCTGGGAATCGAACTTGAGCGGCAGGCCCTCGATAGCGGCAATGGCGGTCGGCTTGAGCAGCTCCTCTCCGGCTCTCAGGATGGAGAGAATCGTCTGGATGGCTGCGTCAGAATCGGCCCGAATTTCTCCCAGGAGCGCGGAGCAGCGGATGTAACCGGGCATCGCCTGTGAGTTGCGGATGCGCTCGAAGATGGCCCTGTTGAAGAGGAGCGTATCGGCGTGGCGCAGATCTGCCTGACTGATGATTGCCTCATAGCCGGCATTGAGCAACTGGGAGTCTTCCGACTCGGCATTGATTGCGAGCGCTTCGCTGATGGCGTCCAGTGCCTGAGTGTTACTGATGCGCCCCAGAGCCAGGAGCGCCGCGGTGGCGGTTGGCGGGTCCGAGTTTTCCAGAATGGCCAGGGGTGCCAGCAGCGGCACGGCGGCGCGGTCGCGGCGGCTGCCCAGCGCGTTGATGATCTGAATGCGGGCGGCCGGCTCCACGCTCTGGTTTTCCAAGGTTTGCTCCAAAGCTTTACGGAGCGTTTCCGTGGCTTTGGGATCCGGAGAAGCTGCCAGCGCGAAGCAGGCGGATTCCACATCGTGCAGGTTTTGCTTCAGACCATAGCGGAGGAGGTTGCCCAGTATCGGTGTCGCCTTATCGGTGCCGACGGTGGCAAGCATTTTGCAGGCCTGGTTGCGTGCCATCTGGGTGGATTGGCTGTTGATGACGAGTATGAGCAGCTCTTCCAGCATGGGGTGGTTCTGCGGATTGGTCATCCGGGTTTCCAGCTCGGCCCAGGGTGCCTTGGGGGTGGTGGCGTCATAGGTGGCCAATGCCCTGAGTCCATCATCCATCTCCAGAACCGGCAGGGAAATGGAGGTCACCGTATCGGCCCTGAGGCTCTGCGCGGCGGTTGGCAGCACCGGCAGAGAGAGGAGCGCCGCCAGGAGCGCCGCTGCGAGGAGGTTTCTGTTGAGGAATTTATGTTTCATCGTATTTTGGGTTCTGTCTTGTTTCATCTCTTCTTCGGGCTTAGATGACCCAGGGAGCGCGCGGCTCGCGGTACATCATTTTGTTAGCGGTTTCATCGTCAAATCTCTGGGTCCGGTTATTCCAGGTGAGCTTCTTATCGAGCCGCAGCGCGAGGTTCCATGCCTGCGCGATCGCCATTGCGTGGTGCGCCACCGTCGGGTTGCAATCGGGTTGCTGGCGGCTGCGGATGCAATCGAGGAGGTTGCGGATGTGCGAGCTGGCATCATCCCAGCCGGCGCCGCCGGCGGTGCGCAGTCGTGCGATGGAGTCGGGTGCGGAGGTGACGATATCGGTCTGGTCATCGACGCGAATCCATCCCTCTTCGCCAATGTAGGTGATGTAACGGTCCTCAAAGCCGGCCCGCTGGTACATGACGCCCTCCACGCCGTTGCTGTAGCGGCAGTGCCACTCTCCGGTGAGAGGGGTATCGCTGATGAATTCCTTGGGATCGGGGAAAACGCCCTCGCCAGAATACTCCACGGGGAGCTCCAGGTCGGTCCCCAGAACCCATTGCATCTGGTCGGTGTAGTGGCAGCCCATATCGGTCATGGCTCCCTCGGCGGTATCCCAGAAGTAATTCCAGCCGCCGCCGGCCACTCCCCAGGTGAACGGCTTCCAGGGTGTCTGGCCCAGCCACATCTCCCAATCCCAGCCCTCGGGAACCGGAATCGGTTTTTCGGGCCGGACGGCACCGCCGGTCCAGAGCTGCATCTCGACTTTCTTGAGGGCCCCTATTTTCCCCTCCAGAACCATCTGGCGGGCGAACTTATAGGAGCCGGTTCCGCGGCGCTGGGTTCCCGCCTGGTAGATAGTGCCAAAGCGCTTGCAGGTTTCCACCAGCATCCGGCCCTCGTTCATGGAGAGGGTGACCGGTTTTTCGCAGTAGATATCTTTACCGGCCCGGGCGGCGTAGATGGAGGCCAGACCGTGCCAGCGCATACCGGTGGCGATAAAGGTGGCGTCAATATCTTTGCGTGCCAGCAGGTCGCGGAAATCGTGAATGGAGGCGCAATCCTGGTTGTTATAGTAGGCATTGACGATGTTGCGTCCATCGTCGCGGTTGGCTTTGCGGCAATCGCTTATGGCGACCATCTGCACCTCCGGAAAAGCCATGAAGCTCTGGAGGATGCTCCGTGCGCGGCCGCCAAAGCCGATCACGCCAAAGACAATGCGGTTACTGGGAGAGACGGCGCCGCCGCGGCCCAGAACGGATGCCGGGACAATCATGGGTGCCAGCGAGGTAGCGAGAATGGTCTTGAGAAACCTTCTCCGGTTCTGCCTCAGGGGAATAGAGTTCTTCTTTTTAGTGCTCATATTGCTTCTTTTGCGTAGAGAAGCCTATCTGAACGGCGCGTAAAAGTAAAGGCTCTTCAGATAAATTATTCCCCTGAAAATATTTTGGCCAAAAAAAAGGAGCGGCGAACCGCTCCTGAAGTTGAGAGAGATGGCGCTATCTGGAAAAATAGAGCCTCTATATCTCCTAGACTACGCCCTGATCGATCATCGCATCGGCCACTTTGACGAAGCCGGCAATGTTGGCCCCCATCAGGTAGTTGCCCTTCTGGCCGTACTCAATGGAGGTATTGTAGACGTTGGAGTGAATCATCTGCATGATGTGGTGGAGGCGCGCATTGACCTCTTCAGCCGTCCAGGTGAGCCTCATGCTGTTCTGGGTCATCTCCAGGCCGGAGGTGGTGACGCCGCCGGCATTTGCGGCCTTGGAAGGAGCGTAGAGGATTTTGGCATTCAGGAAGACCTCGATCGCCTCCAGCGTGGAGGGCATGTTGGCCCCTTCGGCTACCAGCGTGCAGCCGTTCTTGAGCAGCGTTTTGGCATCTTCTTCATCAATCTCATTCTGCGTGGCGCTGGGGAAAGCGCATTGAGCCGGCACGGCCCACGGGCGCTTGCCTTCATGGTACTCGGCGGAGGGGTACTGGGTGACATATTCGCTGATGCGGCCGCGGCGAGTATTTTTGAGCTCCATAATCCAGGCGAGCTTCTCTGTATCGATCCCCTCCTTATCGTAGATAAAGCCGGAGGAGTCGCTCATCGTGAGGACTTTCGCGCCGAACTCAATCAGTTTTTCCACCGTGTACTGGGCGACGTTGCCAGAGCCCGAGATCAGGCAGGTCTTCCCCTTGAAGTCGAGCGCTTTGGTCAGGAGCATCTCTTTGGCAAAATAGACGCAGCCGTAGCCGGTGGCTTCGGGGCGAATCAGCGAGCCGCCCCACTGGAGACCCTTGCCGGTGAAGACGCCGGTGAACTCGTTGGCCAGCTTTTTGTATTGGCCAAAGAAGTAGCCGACCTCGCGTTTGCCCACGCCTATATCGCCGGCCGGGATGTAGGTGTTGGGGCCAAGATAGCGGTAAAACTCGCTCATGAAGGATTGGCAGAAGCGCATGACCTCTTCTTCGGATTTGCCCTTGGGGTTGAAGTCCGCGCCGCCCTTGCCGCCGCCCATCGGCAGAGTGGTCAGAGAATTTTTGAACACCTGCTCGAAAGCCAGAAACTTCAACACGCTGGGGTTGACCGTCGGGTGGAAGCGCAGGCCCCCCTTGTAGGGGCCGATGGCGCTGCTGAACTGGTAACTGTAGCCGCGATTGACCTGGACTTTGCCCGAGTCATCGACCCAGGGAACTCTGAAAATGATCTGACGCTCGGGCTCGGTGATTCTTTCCAGAATGGCATGAGCCTGATATTTTTTGTGGCGTTCAATAACGGGAGCGATGGAGCCGAGCACTTCTTTGACGGCCTGCAGGAACTCCGGTTCGTTGGGGTTTCTCTTGCTGACGAGCTCAATCGTCTCTTGGATGTAGCTATTCATTATCTATCTTTATTAAAAGCGGATTTTGAGTTTTCCCTGGCTCGGTCGGTCAGGCTCTCTTTATTGACGGAGCACCCCGAACGCTCAAGGTGTGGTTAATTTACAGGAAGTGAGAGAGCTGTTCAACTAAAAAAAGTAAGAAAATTGCATCATTATCATTAGTGGTTCTAATCATTGGAGTTCATTTATTCTACTGGCTCGGAGGAGGGGAGGGTGGTGCGACCCCTATCGGGGTCGCACCATGGGGAAAAAGGGGGAGTTCATTAGCCCCCGCGGTCTTTGACCGCGGGCTATAAGCTGACACCCCTCCGGGGTGTCACAAGTGCATTCCTGCGGAATGGAAAAAAGAAGGCCCTCACGGGAAAATTTTATGTTTCCTCGACGTTTCAAGCTGTTGCTATAAGCTGACACCCCTCCGGGGTGTCACAAGTGCATTCCTGCGGAGTGCTTATATGCGAGGGGCTACTCTTCTTTTTTGCGGGAATTCCAGCGTTTGGTCTCGGGCAAGGGGGGGATATTGAGCCGAACGCTCCAGCTCCTGGAACCGAAGAGCGCGTTGACCGCGTCGGCCAGTTCTTTTTCGGGGCGGATGAAGTGTGCTTCATCAGATTCAAGCCAGACGTACTGTCCGTCGGGGTAGTAGAAGCCGATCAGGAGGGGACAACTGCCGTTGAAGTTCCGGATTAGTTTGAAGAGGTCGTCCAGCTTTTCGGGAGTGGTCTGTTTGTGGTCGAGTTTGATATGGACCTGCTGGGTGCAGTCGCGCAGGAAGGTATAGAGCGGGGCGACCTCCTCGGCAAAGAGCTTGGTCTCCTTCTCGTTGGCGTTGAGCTGGCCGGTCACGATGTACGGTTCATTTTCCTTGAGGAGGGGGAACCATTTCTCGCTTTGCTCGCCAAAGCCCAGAATGGAGACGCTCCCCTGGCCGTCCTCCAGTTGGAAGGAGAGGAACGGTTTGCCGCTTTTGCGCGTGATTCCTTTGGTGATACCGCTGGCCAGACCTGCGATGCGGACTATGGAGCGATGCTCGCCCTGCGCCAGCTCTGCGATGCTATGGGTGCTGAGCCGTTTGGCATCTGCCTGGAACGGGGTGAAGGGGTGGCCGCTGATGTAGAAGCCGAGCAGCTCTTTTTCCTTTTCCAGACGCTGATTGAGCGGCAGCTCGGGTAGCTGGATTTCCGTGACCAGCGTGGTCTGCTCCTGGGGGCTCAGGAGGTCGAAGAGGTTCCCCTGGCCCGTCAGTTCATCTTTCAGTTTACGTGCACCGGCGGCGAGGGCTGAATCGGCGCTGGCGGCCAGAACGGAGCGCGGTTTGCCAAAACAATCGCAGGCGCCGGAGAAGATTAACCCTTCGAGCACCCGTTTATTGAGCGCTTTGGAGCTGAGCCGGCTGCAGAGCTCCTCCAGCGACTCGAAGGGGCCTCCCTGTTCGCGCTCTTCCAGGAGGGCGCTGACGCTGCCGACACCCATCCCCTTGATGGCGGCCAGCGCGAAGTGGATGGCCCGCTCCGTTTTGGAGGGGGTGAAGTAGGTGTCGCTCTGGTTGATATCGGGCGGAAGGATGGTGATATTCATTGCGGCGGCCTCTTCGATGAGAGGCAGGAGCTTCTTCTGATCTTCCATGACGTTGGTCATTGCCGCGGAGATGAACTCGACCGGGTAATTGGCTTTGAGCCAGGCGGTCTGGTAGGCGACGAATGCGTAGGCGGCGGCGTGGGATTTATTGAAGCCGTAGCCGGCGAACTTTTCGAGGAGGTTAAAAATCTCGTTGGCCCGCTTTTCGGGAATCCGGTTGGTTGCCGCGCAGCCATCGACGAACTCCTGGCGCATTTTCTGCATGATCTCCACGTTCTTTTTACCCATGGCGCGGCGCATGATATCGGCTTTGCCCAGCGAGAAACCGGCCAGCGCCTGGGAGGCCTGCATCACCTGTTCCTGGTAGATCATGATCCCGTAGGTCTCTTTGCAGACCTCTTCCAGGAGCGGGTGGAGGTATTCGATTTTGACCTTCCCGTGGCGCCGGTTGATGAAGTCTGGGATGAGCTCCATGGGGCCCGGGCGGTAGAGCGCCACCAGCGCGGTGATGTGCTCAATGGAGCTGATCTCAAAGCGGCGGCAGAGATCGCGCATACCGCCGGATTCCAATTGGAATATCCCGACCGTTTCACCGCGGTTGAGCAGTGCATAGGCTTTGGAGTCATCCTGCGGAATGTGGTTGATATTGATGGAGACCTGATGGTTTTTCTCGATGAGCTTGCAGGCGTTGTGGATAACGGTGAGGGTTCTGACGCCGAGCATATCCATTTTGAGGAGGCCCAGGTCACCCACGGGGCCCATCGGGTACTGGGTGACGATGACGTCGTGGTCATCCTTGCGCAGCGGCAGCAGGTTGATGAGCGGCTCGGCGCCGATGACGACCCCCGCCGCATGGGTAGAGGCGGAGCGGGCGATATCTTCCAATGTCATCCCAATATCGATTACCTGGCGCGTATCATCTTCGGTTTCATAAGCTTCCTTGAGCTCTTTGACCATATTGACCGCTTTCCAGAGGGCGGAGGTTTCCCCTTTCTCCAGCGGGATGGTTGCGGGGAGCATCTTGGAGAGGCGGTCCCCTGTTTTATATTCCAGGCCCAGGGCACGGGTAACGTCGCGGATAGCGTTGCGGGCGCCCAGAGAGCCGAAAGTGGTGATCTGGGCCACGCAGTCATCCCCGTACTTCTGGCGGACGTAGTCGATGACTTCTCCACGGCGATCATCCGCGAAATCGATATCAATATCGGGCGGGTTGACGCGCTCGGGGTTGAGGAAGCGCTCAAAGAGCAGGTTAAAGCGGAGCGGCTCGACGTTGGAAATTTGCAATAGATAGGCGACCATTGAACCGGCGGCCGAGCCTCTGGCCAGGCAGGCGATGCTCTGGTTGCGAGCGTAGCGGACGAAGTCATCCACAATGAGGAAGTAGGAGGCGAAGCCGGTTTTTTCGATCACTCCAAGCTCCGTCTCCACCCGTTCAATGATGGATTGGGTGGCCGCTTTGGCGGCTTCTTCCAAAGCCTCGGGGGTCGCTTTGGCCGGCTCCAGCCAGGAGGGGAGCTGGCGTGCCTCTGCCGGCGGCATCTGCTGATAGTGGAACGACTCGCCATCCGTATCGGCCAGGATGCCGTAGCGGAGCTTTAAGCCTTCGCAGAGGAGCTCACGCAGGCAGTTCATCGTCGTTTTACCGGCCGGCGGCGTCCACTCGGGGTAATGGAGCTCGTTGAAATTGAACTCCACGTTGCAGCGGTTGGCGATTGCTACGGTATTGCTGATTGCTTCGGGCGTATCGATAAAGAGCGCTTTCATCTCCTCGGCGCTGCGCAGATAGAACTGGCCTTCGGGGTAGATCATCCGGTTGGGGTCGTGAATCGTCCGGTTGGTGCCGATGCAGACCAGTACATCGTGGGCGTAGGAATCCTCTTTGCGAACGTAGTGGACATCGGCCGTGGCAACCAGCCCGATATTCATCTCCTTTGAAAAGGCGACCAACTGTTCATTGACCTTCTCCTGCTCAGGGATGGTGTTGTGCTGTAGCTCCAGGAAGAAATTCTCCCGCCCAAAGGTATCCCGATGCCATTCGATGGCCTGGCGGGCGGCCTCCAGGTCTCCACTTTGTATGAGGCGCGGGATTTCCCCGCCCAGACAGGCCGAGAGCGCTATGAGCCCCTCATGGTGCTGCTCCAGGAGCTCTCTGTCGATTCTGGGTTCATAGTAAAAGCCTTCGATGTAGCCGGTAGTGACCAGCCGGACCAGATTCTTGTAGCCGGTCATGTTCTCGGCCAGCAGGACCAGATGGTAGCTGCGCGGCTTGCCGCCGCCGGTGCGGGGGCGCTTCTCGGTACGGCTGCCAGGGGCCACATAGACCTCGCAGCCGATGATCGGCTTGAGCTCGGCCTCCTCTATTTTTTTTCTCTTCCCCATGGCTGTTCTGTAGAAATCCATGATGCCGAACATCGCCCCATGGTCGGTCAATGCCAGGGCGGGGAATTGGAGCTCTTTGGCCCGAGCCACCAGCTTATCCAGACGGCATGCTCCATCCAGAAGCGAGAACTCTGAGTGAACGTGAAGATGCACAAAATCAGCAACAGCCATGAGAGTAAGCTTAAGAGAACTGCCTGAAATAAGAAAGTAAATTTAAGGCTCTTTTGGCGCCGGAACCCGCAATACCTTGTGCTGGTATTTATTGGCGTCGAAAATATGTTTGGAGACTATGGCGGGAGGGATAGGGGCGGTTTTACTGAAATATTGAGGGAAACTATTGAAAGCATTTGACTTTTCGGCTCTGGCGTGGTGTTCTATGGGTGTGTGCGGTGATCAGAATGGGACCTGCTTGAGGTGTTGTTTTTGGTACCGATGATTCTTGGAGTCTGATGGCTTTTTGCTTTCAGTGCAGGGAGTCGTCGGTGTTGGGGGATTTTTTCCTTTTTTCTTCTATTTATAACCGGGTAGTTTTTTTATTTATGGATTCATTGTTTAAAACGATCGCCAATGCCGGTGTCACTGCCCCGACGGGGTTTTGGGCCAGCGGAGTTTTTTGTGACGTAAAAGAGCTGGGCACCGGCAAGGGTTCCAACAAAGGGCAGAAGAAGGATTTGGCGTTGCTTTTCTCTGAGGTGGATGCCCATGTGGCCGGGATGTTCACGACCAATCAGGTCTGCGCGGCACCGGTGAAGCTCTGTATTTCGCGGGTTCACTCGGGGTTGGCGCGCGGGGTAGTGATCAATTCCGGCAATGCCAATGCCTGCACGGGTGAGCAGGGAATGGCGGATGCGGTTCGGATGACGGAGATTTTTGCCGATCTGCTGGAGGTCGATTCCCAGAAGATACTGGCCGGCTCCACCGGCCGCATCGGCGTGAAGCTGCCGATGGAGAATGTGGAGAAGGGTATCCATGCGGCTTTTGAAGCGGCCGGGATCACCCCCGAGTGCGGGCTTGCCGCCGCAGAGGCGATTATGACCAGCGACACGGCAGTGAAAGAGCTCGCCGTGGAGTTCAATATCGGGGAAAAAACAGTCCGCATTGGCGGCATGTGCAAGGGAGCCGGGATGATTCATCCGGGGATGAGCGCCACGGGCAAACGGCCGGCGGCCAAGCCGCGCTCGCTCCACGCGACGATGCTTGCCTTTCTTACGACCGATGTTTCCATTACGCCGGGGCTGTTGCAGTTGGCTCTGGAAGAAGCGGTGGCCGCCAGCTTCAACCGGATTTCGGTCGATGGCGATATGAGCACCAATGACACGGTGCTGGCCTTTGCCAACGGGATGGCCGGTAATGAGACCATTGAATCTGACGAGTCTGACGAGTATCACACTTTCCTCAAGGCTCTTTCGGAGGTTTGCCTTTCCCTGGCCCATAAGATCGTGCGCGACGGGGAGGGGGTCTCCCGCTTCATTACGATCAAGCTCGACGGGGCTGAGACGCAGGAGGATGCCGATGCGGCAGTCCGTGCCGTGGCCAACAGCGTACTGGTCAAGACGAGCTGGTACGGTGCCGACCCGAACTGGGGCCGGATACTCGATGCGCTGGGCTACTCATCGGCTTATGTGAACGAGAGCAAGGTGGACCTGGCCTACAGTATGCCGGGTGATTCCAAAATTATTTATGTCCTGAAGGGCGGTCAGCCGGTCGATGTCCCCCTGAGCGTGATTCAGGCGATCACGAAGCAGAAGGAGTTCGACCTGCATATCCAGCTCAATGTTGGCAAGGCGCGGACCCGCTTCTATACGAGCGACTTGACCGAAGAGTATGTGGATTTTAACAAAGGTGAGTAGCCCTGAGTTCTCATTCCAGGCATTCCAGGCATTCCAGGCATTATGACGACAACCCAGCTTATTATCCGTGCTGATTTCCTGTTGGAGGCCCTTCCCTATATCCAGAAGTATCGGGGGGAAACCTTCGTGGTGAAATATGGCGGCAGCTTCATGGATTCCAAAGACCCGGAGGAGCGTGAGAGCGTCGCCCGCGATATCACCTTCCTGGAAGCGGTCGGAATTAATCCGGTTGTCGTCCATGGTGGCGGCAAGGCGATTACGCGGGCATTGAAAGAGGCGGATATCGAGACCCGCTTCGTGAACGGAATGCGCCTGACCGATAAGCAGACGATGAACGTGGTGGAGCGGGTGCTCTCGTATGAGGTGAACCCGCGTATTGTGGAGGAGATCAGCCGCTTTGGCGGCAAGGCCAAAGGGTTTACGGGAACGAGAATCCTCAAGTGCCGCAAGAAGCTGCTCCCGGGCGAAGGCGGCAAAGCGGTAGATGTCGGCTTTGTGGGCGAAGTGACCGACGTGGATACCACTCAGATATTGGAGTGCATCGCCAACAACATCACACCGGTGCTGAGCCCCACCGCCAGCGACGAAGAGGGGAATTTTTACAATTGCAATGCCGATATCGCAGCGGCCCAGGTGGCGATTGCGCTCAAGGCGCGGCGGCTGGTCTTTATGAGCGACGTGCCCGGGCTGATGCGCGACCTGAGCGACCCGACCTCCCTCATCCCGCGCGTCCATGTCTCTGAGGTGGAGGAGCTCAAGCGGCGCGGCATTATCGAGGCGGGGATGATCCCCAAAATGGATAGCGCCGTGGAGGCGATTGAGGCCGGAGTGGAAAAAGTTTCACTGGTCGATGGAAGAATGCCCCACAGCGTGATGCTCGAGATATTCACCCATGCAGGCGTGGGAACCGAGCTGGTGGTTTAGAGTTTACCGAAGGAGAACTTAGATGAATAACAAAGCCGAACAAATCAAAGAGACGTTTAATCAGTATGTCATCCCGAGCTATGGCCGCTTCGATCTGGTCTTGAGCCACGGCCAGGGGTGCTATATCTGGGATACGGATGGCAGGCGCTATCTGGACCTGGGAGCCGGCATTGCCGTGAGCGCGTTGGGCCATGCTCACCCGCTCATCGTGGAGACCTTGCGCCGACAGGCCCAGCGGATGATCCATACCTCCAATCTTTACTATCACCAGGGGCAGGGGCTCCTGGCCAAGGAGATAACCGGCCGCATCGCTCCGGGCAAATGCTTCTTCTCCAATAGCGGCGCCGAGGCCAATGAAGGGCTCTACAAACTGGCGCGCCGCTTTGGTCACGATTCGGGCCGCTATGAAATCATCACCGCTCTGAATTCTTTTCATGGCAGGACCCTGGCCGGCATCGCCGCCACGGGGCAGGAGAAAGTGAAGACCGGCTTTGACCCTCTGGTAGAGGGCTTCAATAACTACGTTCCTTTTAATGACCTGGCTGCCGTGGAAGCGGCGATTGGCCCCCGGACGGCTGCAATCCTGATCGAAGGGGTGCAGGGTGAGGGAGGCATTGAGCCGGCCAGCCCGGAGTACCTGCTCGGCCTGCGCAAGCTTTGCAATGAACATAACCTGCTCCTCATGATGGATGAGGTCCAGTGTGGATACTACCGCACCGGCAGCTATTGCAGCTTCCAGGAGATATTGAAAGATGTGGCGGGCGCGGAAGAGTTCCTGCCCGATGCGATCAGTATGGCCAAGGGAATCGGCGCCGGTTTTCCGCTTGGCGGATTCTGGGTGCGCGCGCCCTATGCCGATATACTTGGGCCGGGCAGCCACGCGACCACCTATGGCGGAGGCCCGCTGGCTTGTGCCGTCGCCCTGAAAGTGCTCGAAGTGATCCAAAAAGAATCGCTGGCAGAGAATGTGAAGGCGATGAGCCGGCTCTTCAAGGAGGGGCTCAGGGAGCTCTCTGAGCGCTACCCCGATCTGTTGGGCGGTGTGCGCGGCTTGGGGCTGATGCTCGGCATTTCGCTGAACACGGAGTCAGGGGTATTTTCCGGGGCTTCGCCCGCATCGATTCAATTTACCAATGCGCTCAGGCAGGTGGGTCTCTTGAGCGTTCCGGCAGGCGGCTCGATTGTTCGCTTCCTGCCGCCCTTAAACATCACCCGCCAGCAGGTTGAGGAAGGGCTCAGCCTCACGGAAAAAGCGATAGCCAGCTATGGCAGCAGCTAAAAAATTAGAAAACGATGAAACATCTCCTCAGTATAGAAAAAATCTCGTCTCGCGATATTGACCAGATATTGGAGAACACCGTGATGTTCAAACGCGAACGCGGTTCGCAGAGGCTCCAGCCCCTCAAAGGAGAGACCTGGAGCATGATTTTTGCCAAATCCTCCACCCGCACGCGCGTCTCCTTTGAGGTCGGCATCCACGAGCTCGGCGGCAAGGCGCTTTTTCTCAATACAGATGACATTCAGTTGGGCCGTGGCGAGTTGATAAAAGATACCGCACGCGTCCTGGGGCGCATGACCCATGGCTGCATTATCCGGACCTATGCGCAGCAGGATGTAGAGGACTTTGCGAAGTACTCGCAGATACCGACGGTGAACGCGCTGACCGACCAGGAGCACCCCTGCCAGATATTGACTGACCTGTTCACGATTGGCGAGCGGCTCGGCTCGGTCCGCGGTAAGGTGGTCGCTTTTGTGGGCGATGGCGGCTGCAATATCTCTAATTCCTGGGCTTTTGCGGCCGGCAAGATGGATTTTGAGCTCCGAGTGGCTGCGCCCCGGGAGTATCAGCTCTCCGATGAAGTGATCGAAAAAGCAAAAGGGAATATAGTGCGGACCACTGATCCACTGGAGGCGGCTGAGGGTGCCGACGTGCTCTATACGGATACCTGGATATCGATGGGCAAGGAGCAGGAAGAGGCTCAGCGGCTGAACCTGCTCAGGGGCTATCAGATCAACCGGACTCTGGTGGAGAAGGCCAAACCAGGCGCCATCGTCCTGCACTGCCTGCCCGCTTATCGCGATAACGAAATTTCTGAGGAGGTTTTTGAGCAATTTTCTTCCGTGATTTTTGACCAGTCAGAGAATCGGCTCCATACCCAAAAATCGATACTAAACTGGCTGAGCGACTGAGGCGACTTCCCCGCAACCATTCTCTCCGCAAAGCAAAAAGGGTAGAGGACATTAAACGTCTTCTACCCTTTTTGCATGAATTGGGGAATAAAAAAAGCGTGGGATATCCCACGCTCTCTGAAAATTTAAGGTAACTAAATATTAGTCACGCTTGAAACGGCGCAAACCTGCATAGCCACTCAGTGCGGCCAGACCCATGAGGGCGAGCTGCATTGTGCTGGCTTCGGGAACTGTTGATACAGTACCTTCAACAGTGAAGGAGAAAGGTTTGTAATTGTCCAGGTCGCCATAAGTACCGAGCCCCAGAGTACCATCCCAATTATCGAAGTTGGCGTCTGTTCCGACCCAGTAGTCTTTGTTCACATCAAAGCCAGGGGCGATGGTGTTATAGCCACCTGCCAACTGAGACAGAGGCAGAGAAACGCCATCAGCCGAGCTGACAATCACGGAGACACCTGCCCAGTTCCTATCGTGATAGGTAACCGGAGTATCAAAGGTTCTGAAATCAGTGGTAGAGACCTTGCCAGCGTGGCCCGCTGCATAGGTATCAAACTCAAACTCTGATCCTGCCAATCTGTAACCGGGACCCCAGTAGTTGCGGCCATCGATTGCATAAATCTTATCATTGGCGTACATGGCAAAGTTCGCAGAGCTGCCGGGAACATCCGACATGACAAAGGAGAGATCACCAGCGCCAGTGAATTCGAACAGGTTGTAGAAGTCTGACCCTCTCAGACTATCCTGAGTGAGGATGGTCATGCCAACTACCTGGGATTCGACAACCTTCGTCTCGGAGGTATCGAATGTGCTCAGGCTGTCAAACAGTACGTCTGCCTGGGCGATACTCGCCGCCGCCAGGACAGAAGCGACCGTTACAGTTTTAATCATGTTCATAACTTAATCTTTCTCAACATCAACACGGCCAACTTTTTGGATGCCAAAAGGCCAGCCAGATATCATAACATCTGAAGAGCTAACTGGAACGTAATAGAACGCCTCAGTGAGACATCTTCCCGACACCGAAGGTACTATTGCAGAAAATGAAGAAGAAAGCAAGGGATTTTTAAGTTTTTCTCGTTCTTTTTTTTAACTTTCCCGCATACTGGAGGGAGGAAAAAAGCTTTTTATACAGGTGAAAACCCTGTAATAAGTTCATTTTAAGCGATATACGCTTTTTGAGCCTCAATCCGCTCCAGTTCAAAAATTTATTCTCAGGGTTGACAAAAGAGTCTTTTTTGAGAATCCTATTGGTATGGCTAAATCGGCTTTAGGCAGAGGGTTTGGTGCTTTGATGGGAGCAGGCAAACCGAGTGGAGCAACAACTGAGAGCAAAAGGAAGGGTGTCGGCACGGGAAGTTCAAAAAAAACTACCGATAAGAAGGCGCCGTCCGCTCCGCAGCAATCCTCCCCAAAAGATTCAACTCTCCAGAGCCTGCCCATTAGCCTGGTCTACTCCAATCCTCGGCTCCAGCCGCGGAAAATATTTGAAAGCTCCACGCTCGAGGAGCTGGCCCAGTCCATTGCCGAGCAAGGCATCCTCCAGCCTCTGGTTGTCCGCAAGGTGGGGGAAGGCTATGAGCTTATTGCCGGCGAGCGCCGGTTGCGCGCTGCCAAACTGGCGGGGCTCAAAGAAGTGCCTGTCGTGGTCCGCCAGGCCGATGACCGTACCGTGCTTGAGCTCATGTTGGTGGAGAACCTGCAGCGTGAGGACCTCAACCCGATTGACGAGGCGCACGGCTTTGAGCAGTTGATCGAGGAGTTTAAACTGACCCAGGAATCGGCAGCGGCTCGCGTGGGCAAGGGACGGGTGGTGGTGGCCAACGCTCTGCGTCTGCTCAAGCTGCCTCAGGCGGTGCAGTTGATGGTGGCTGATGGCCGACTGAGCGTGGGCCATGCCAAGGCGATTCTTGGTCTTGAGCTCTTTGAGGATATGCAGATACTGGCCGAGCGGGTAGTGGCCAATAAACTGAGCGTCCGAGAAACCGAAGCGCTGGTGGCGCGTAAGCTGAGCAAGGATGACCCGGCCAGGAAGAAACAAGCCCAGCCGCTCAATGTCCATCTGAAAAAAATCGAAGATAAGCTTCGGGAAACTTTCGCCACACAGGTCAAAGTGAAGTCGAGCAGCGGGGACAGAGGCAGCCTGGAAATCCAGTTCTATAGCAAAGATGATTTGAACCGTCTTCTGGACCTGTTTTCCATTCAGATAGACTGAGAGCGAGCGCAGGCAGGGCTGCCGGTTTTATCTCACTGATTTTCTTTTTTACGTGCCGTGGCCAGCAGTGTCTGGAAGTGGGGAGGTTTTTCTTCGCGGGAGGCGATTGAGATATCGATATTTTCAAAGCCTGTCTGCTCCAGCAGCAGTTGAATTTCACCTTCTGAGAAGCCGAGTCTGGTATCTCCATAGAGTTTATGTGCTTCGGTGAAGTGGTGTTTAAGGAGATCAAGGATAAAAATTTTCCCTCCGGGTAGTAAGATACGCTGGGCGGCCGCGAGGGCCAGCTCTGGTTTTTCCAGATGGTGAAGCACCTGGCTCAGGATGGCGACATCGACGCTTGCGGGCTCGATGGGCGGCTTCTGGATATCGCCCAGGCGGAACTCGATATTCTTGATTTTTGCCTTGCGTGCCTGGTTTTCTCCAAAGCGGATGATTTCGGGAGAGCTGTCGACGGCGATCACCCGTTTGGCGCTCTGGGCGAAGAGCTCGCTCATGAGGCCCTCGCCGGAGCCAAGATCGGCAATGACCAGCGGAGGAAGCATTTTGAGAAGCAACTGCCCAAAGGCCTGCCAGGAGCGGCCTGGCCCATACTTCAAATCAAAACGGCCGGCCACCTGATTGAAGAAAAGCCGCGAGCGCTCTTTGCGCAGAGCCAGTACGCGTTTGAGGTTCGCCTGGTCGCTGGAGTAGTCATCGAGCTGGCGGGCTCCCTCCAGAGCGGACTGCAGCAGGCTGATATGGGGGAGCTCTTCCGGAGGGGTGAGCCGATAAAAAATACTCCTGCCTTTGCGATGAGAGCAAAGAAGTTGACACTCCTGCAAGACTCCCAGGTGCGTTGAGATTCTCGACTGACCCATTCGGGTAATGGCCTGGAGTTCGCGAACCGAGAGCACCTCTTTTTCAAGCAGGCAGAGAATCCGCAGGCGGGTGGGGTCTGCGAGTGTGCGGAGACATTTCAGAATATCGGCCATTTGCGGTAAGGAGAGGAAAAGAGCTGGCTCGGGGAGAATAAAAAACGACCTGCATTGCAGGTCGTTCGCAAATCATGAATGCAACTCTTGATTAGGGTTGGTCGTATGCCGGCTGACGACGGTCACCGCTTGTTCCCATATCCAGTGCGACAGGGCTGTACATGCTTGCATAGCCAGCGTCGTTTCCGTAGGCATCCTTACCAGGGAAAACGGGCACCTTGGGAGTAGCTGCAGCAAGCACCTGAGCAGCATACTGAGGGGCTGCTACTGCTACTTCGCGAGAGATATTCTCGACATAAGCCGGAGCGGCCTGCATCGCTGCTTTGGCGATCTTGACGGCTTGTCTCTTGGAGAGGCTTACCGCTGTGGAAGCAGCCAAAGGAGCCATATCAGGATTTTCCTTGGAGATGGCGACTACGGTCTGCACGAGTGCACCAGCTTTGTGTGATTTAGTTGCGCGAACCACCTGTACCACTACATCTTTCCGATCAGCTTCTGTTGCCTTGGTGACCAACTCACTGGCTACAGTGCCTACCTTCGCGAGCTTGGCACCGCTGATGGTGTTCTCAATTACACTCAACTGTTCGGCAGTGAGCGCATTTGCAGAAACCGAAGCCGCAACGAGAACAGCGGCTATAAGCATCATCATCTTTTTCATAAACAAACTTTCGTTCTAACTCATCAATAACCATCGGGACAGGAGACGAAAAAACCAGGAACCCTATCACGGGATTCTCCCAACCCCAACACCAGAGATATTCTAGCACATGAAGTAGTCTTGTAAAGAGCCAAAGTAAAAAAAAGCTCTTTTTTTGGGCGCAAAAAGCTCAAGTGGCGGCGAGTTCTCTTATAACCTGTTCAAAATCAATATGAAATGAATGGGCAGGGGAGAAGTGAAAAAATCAAAAAAAATCAAAGAAACTTGGACTATTTGTAGAGAATATCTGTTGAAACTAGAAAAGTTTCTCTTCCGGAAGCATTTTGAAGGGGGTTCCGACCTTATCTTTTTCCGAAAGAACAGGGGAGCTTACCATCCAGTCAATATCGATATCCGCGTCATTCCAGAGCAGCGTCATCTCTCCGGCCGGTGTATACAGCTCGGTGCATTTATAGTGGAAGAGCGCGCTCGGGCTGAGCACGGCAAAGCCGTGAGCGAAACCGGGCGGGACAAAAAGCTGGCGCTTGCTCTCACCGTCAAGCTCGATCGTAAACCACTTGCCGAACGTGCTCTGCCGGCGTCTCAAATCAACCACCACATCCTGCACGCGCCCCTCCAGCACCGAGACCAGTTTGCCCTGGGGGGGTATCTGGTAGTGGAGTCCGCGGAGGGTTCCCTGCCGGCTGAGCGAAAAGTTATCCTGTACAAAGTCGTAAGGAATGCCGGCCTCGCGGTAACGTTTCTGGTTCCAGCTCTCGAGGAAAAATCCGCGGGCATCACTGAAAAGTTTCGGCTCAAGAATCAGGAGCCCTTCAAATTCGGTTTGAATCACGTTCATGGCAACTTACGTTTTAGTCATCGGTTTGAGCTTTATCGGCCACGAGCACCAGCGCTTCGCCGCAGAGGGGGGCCTGCTCCAGTTGTTTGAGCGCTTTTTGGCGGAGTGCTTCGGTTTCGGTTTCAGGTTGTGGCGGCTGCGATTGCGGTAATTGTCCGGCAAAGGAGGTGAAGAGCGCAAACTTCCGCTGCACTTTTGCCAGGGCCAGGCTTTGGCGAAGCGAGCCCGGAGAGTAAAGGCGCCTGTGCGGGGCGATGGTGAAAGGGAGCCACTGCGCCGCAAAGAGCTCACAGCCCAGCGAATTGGAGTTCCAGGCGATCAGAACGAATCTGCCCGAAGGTTTGAGGAGCCTCCAGGCGTTTTTGAGCAGGGTGAGCGGCTCGGGGCTCTGCTCCAGTGCCCAGCGGAGGACGACGGCATCAAAGCTTTCCGCCGGGTAGGAGCTTAAATCGGGCTCTCCGCTCTTCAGGCTCACTCCTTTTTCCTGCCACTCTTGCGGTGCCTGCGGGCAGAGGTGCCAGGCTTCGATTTGCTGCCAGCCCAGTCGGGTGAGGTTTAAAATGGCTGAGGGGTCGCCGGCTCCGAGCTCCAGCAGTTTGCCCGGAGTTTCGGGCAGGTAGAGCCGTTCCCAGAGTTCACGGTCTTTGCTGGCGGATTGGGTTTTGTTTTCAAAGCTCCCGCGGATTTTCCCCCAGAGCGAATTGGCTGCCGGCGCCGGGGCCACATCGGTAAAAAGCGGGGAGTCGGAGCTATCAGTTGCGATTGGCTCTCTCTGGATATGGCCGCAGAGTTTGCGTGAGCAGCGCTGCCATTGCCCTGGCGCTTCCGGATGGAGCGGCTGGAGGGCATATCCGCAGACGGAGCATTTTTGAGCTGGGGGGTTATCTTGTTTCACGTTGCCTGTATGCCTCGGCCAGCAGGGAGATCGGGTGGACTGTCCGGATGGGGAGGTTTCGCTCTTTAAAGCCGTTGATCAATTGGAGCATACATCCGGAGTTACCGTTGGCGACGATGCTGGCGCCTGTTTTGAGGATGTTATTGATTTTTCTCTCCAGGAGTTTATTGGCCATCACCGGCTGGATGATATTGTAGATACCGGCGCTGCCGCAGCACCAGTCGCTTTCGGGCAGCTCAATCAATTCCAGGTTCGGAATGGAGTGGAGGATGGAGCGTGGCTGGCGGGTGACCTTCTGGCCGTGGGCCAGGTGGCAGCTTTCATGGTAGGTCACTTTTGTTTTGGTTGCTTTGGGGTTGGGTGGCGGCGGTTCGTATCCGATTTCTTCCAACCACTCATGAATATCTTTGACCTTGGCATCCCAGAGCTTCGCTTTGGGGGCCCAGTGTGGGTCATCCTTGAGGAAAGCATGGTAATGCTTCATATGGGAGCCGCAGCCGCCAGCATTGCTGATAATGGCATCGAACTTATCGGGCGGGAATTGCTGGAGCTGTTTGATGGCCAGCAGGCGGGCGAGTTCGGTTTCGCCGTTATGGGCATGGAGCGAGCCGCAGCAGTATTGGCGTTTGGGGCTATAGACCTCGCAGCCGTTCCAGGCGAGCACCTCCACGCAATCGCGGTTGATCTGGCTGAAGATCAGGTCCTGGGCACAGCCGGTCAGGAAAGCGACACGGTAGCGGGCCTTCTTTTCCCCTTTGGCGGGAGTGGTGACTCGAATCATCCGCGAAGAAAACTTTTTGGGAATCTTCGGCGTCATCGCTTCAAGCTCCTGGAGCCGTTTGGGCATCAGCATCATGATGCGGCTTTTGCGCAGCAGCCATTGGATACCCAGCCGCTGATAGAGGCGCATGAGCCAACCAAGGAAGAGGAGCCGGCGCAGGTCCATGAAAAGCCAATGGACGGTGGTTTTGCGGATGGCATTGCGGATGGGGTTATCCAGCAGACCCGATTTTTCAGCTTCGGCGCGGGCATGTTCAAAAATGGTGGCGTAATCGACGCCGGCCGGACAGGCGCTCATGCAGGCCAGGCAGCCGAGGCAGAAATAGACCTCCTGGGCGAAGGCACGGCTCATCGGCATTTTTCCATCGGCAATGGAGCGGGCCAGCGCGACGCGTCCGCGCGGGCCATGCCGTTCGCGGCGGGTTTCCGTAAAGGTGGGGCAGACTGAAAGACAGAGTCCACAACGCATACATTGCTGGAGCGTTGAATACTCCAGACCTGCCCAGCGCGGTTTATTTTTCAATGTTTCTGCCATAGGGTGCAGCCTTATTTGCCGAAGCCAGACTAACGATTTGGCAGCGCAATGAGAAGTCAATTTTTGGGAAGGACAGGGGGAAAAACAAAAAACCGGAGCAACGCTCCGGTTCTTGGGGCCTTCAAGGTGAAGGCCAAAACTAACTAAAGATTAGTAGTTGCCGCTGTAACGCTCACCGCGGCCGCCACCGCGGCCACCGCGTTGCGGGCGATCACCACGGGGAGGGCGGGGTGCGCCTTCCTCGCGAGGACGTGCCTCGCTCACCACCACACGGCGACCACCGATTTCCTGACCATTTAAGCCGGAAATGGCAGTATGCGCTTCTTCGTCACTTTCCATCTCTACGAAACCGAAACCTTTGGAACGGCCGGTGTGACGATCTGTGATGACAGCAGCTGAGGTAACAGTACCGAACTGTTGAAATGCCTCTTGCAGATCATCTTCGGTAGTGTTGAAGGCAATATTGCCTACATATATCTTCATTGAATAGAACTAAAATTCGCACTGGAAACGTAAACCATCGAAAGCAAACCTCCATTGCGAACTACCAAGCATGCCCCGATCATAACAAAAAGACGGAAGCGCTTATCAGGCGCCAGCCATCTGCGCGAAGAATGGCAGGAATACGGAATAAGTCAAGCATTCCGCAAAAATAATTTTCTTATTTCGCGCTTTTCTTTTAGCAGCGACCCGTGGAATCAGCTACTGGGACTCCACTCCGCAGAGGAACATATCGATAATTGCCTCTGCATGTTTGCGTGTCAGTGGCGGCTCTTTCCTGACCAGTTGCTTGTTGGCAAAGTGGTTGATCACCCCCAGAAACATCTCCGCGATATCGTTTGTCTTAAACTTGCTCTTGAGGTTGCCGGCTTGAATTTCTTTGGCGAAAAATTCTTCCAGTATCAGCGGCAGCTTCATCGCTTCCTGGAGGCATTTATCCCTGTAGGGGATCTCTTTTTCGGCTGCGGAAAAGGAGTAATGGATCAGGCGCACGATCGAGCCTCTCTCCTGTACCTGTTTGGAGGAGTTCAACAGCAGACCCAGCAGGACGTCGCGTACGGAGCCGCCGCCGGAGACGCTCTCTTCAAAAAGAAAGTGAAAATCTTTGAGAGCCTGCTCAATGAGAGCAGAGAACAAGTCCGCCTTACTATCAAAATAATAGTAAAGAGTCGGCTTGGTGAAATCGGCCTCATCCACAATATCCTGAATGGAGGTTGCGGAGTAGCCGGTATTGGAAAAGTGTTTGAGAGCAGCCTGCAAGAGGGTTGCTTTGGTTCTGGCACTTTTCTTCATCTTAGGTCCCGTATCTTTCGGGGAACCCTTCTTTGTTTTAGCGCTCTTAGTCATAGCTCAACTTTTCTCCTTCTGTTCCAGGTCGCTCTTCCTTTTCCGGAAGAACCTTTAACAGATTCATTCATGCCAGTATGGCAAAATAAAAGTTTTGTGCAACTCTTTTTTATAGTCAATTCAAGTTTTAAACTCACGGTTAATATCGGCTCCGGAGGCAGTGCAGCGGTTTACTGGTTCCGCAGAGCTGCCTTTTACTCGTAGCTTACAACGATATTATATTTTTCCAGGGTGCCGCCTTCTCTGTAGCAGAGAGTGGCCAGATTGATATTGTAGGTGACCAGAGCCCGAATTTCTGACAGGCGGTTCTGGAAGACCGTCGTCTGGAGCTGGAGCACTTCAAAGGAGGTCGCCTTGCCGTGGTCCAGACGTGTTTTGCCGGCTTCCCAGGCTTGTTCGGCATATATACGCGCATCTCTGGTGGATGCGATCGCCTCCAGGCTGCTGTTGACGCTGTTAATGGCGTTATCGATCTCTACCATGACGTTCTGTTCTTTTTGTTTGAGGGAGAGGATGCTTTGCTCGCGCTCCGCTTTGCGGGTTCTATAGGTATTGCGTGCGCTGATATTGCCCAGAGGTACGCTGAGCTGGCCGCCGACGGTATAGCGCGGGTAGGTCCCCTGAGCAGCCTGGGTGAGCGGGCGCTCGCCATTATTGAGCGCTGCGCCGGAGTGCGCATAGGAGCCGACCAGGTCAAGCTGCGGGAAGAGCTGGTTATAGCTGTACTTGAGGTAGATATCGCGGTTTTCCAGGTCGATCTTCATCTGGAGCAGGTCCGGCCGCATGGTCATCCCTTTGAACCAGCTTTCTGCGCGGCTGGGGAGTGTGGGGGTGGAGTGCAGTTCATCGGTCAGCTCAAAATCGGTATCCTGCCAGAGGGTGAAGTCATCGCTCAGGAGACTGCGGAGCGTATTGGCGGCTGTCTTATAGGCCTGGCGCATGGCGATGAGGGAAGACTTGGCAGAGGAGACGCGCGACTCGGCATCCTTGGTATCGAGTTCAATCATGCTGCCGAGCTCCACTTTTTTGCGGGTCTCGTCGAGGAACTCCTGTGCCAGGGCCAGGTTCTGCTCTGCGGCGATGATATCTTCACGGGCGCCGATGAGCGAGTAGTAGGCGCACTCGATATTGTAGATGGTGGTCATCAGGCTGTACTCATAGACCAGATGTGAGCTTTGCAGGTTCTTTTTGGCGATCTTAATGCCCATGCGCGTACCATCGATCCAGAAGTTCCTCAGGAGCGGCTGGCTCAGGTTGATACCGGCACTGGCATTGAACTGGTCGTTATTGCCCATATTGTACATGCCCGAGGAGAAGCCGCTTCGGCTGTAGTTGCCGGCCAGACTGACAGTACCGCCCGAGGGTGAGAGCATGGAGAGTGAGCTGGAGAGGTTATCGCTATAGATATCGCGGTCCAGGTTGATGATGGTTGAGCCGGGGTCCAGCGAGCCCGGGTTTTTGGAGAAGCCGTAGGTATAGGATGAGTTGAGGACCGGGTCATAGCCTGCATAGGCCATGGAGTAACTGTACTGAGATATCTGTGGGTTATAGCGGTTGATTTTGATATCCAGGTTGTGCTCCAGGCCGATTTGGACGCAATCGGTCAGGCTGAGCGCCTGGAGATTGTTTTCCAGCTGGGTTTCCAGGGCGGGCTCAGCGGGAGCGAGCGGCAGCAGAGGTTCTTCCTGGGCCAGGGCCAACATTTGGGCAGAGACGCAAAGCACTGCCACCGATACTAAAGTTCTATTCATATACCTTCTGAAAACATCGGCATTTTCTGGGTCAGGGCAGCCTAATCGCCCAAACCTACATGTGCCCCTGCTCTGGAATGCCTGCCAGGACAAGAGCAAAATGACAGACCGTTTACGGTTGCCATTGCACAATGGCCCGAATGAGGTTCCACTCTTTTTGAATGGAAAAACATCCGTAACGAACAAAGATTACCCACAATCCGTAGCGAATTCAACACCGATAGCAGGGAGAAGTTTCAATTTTTTGTCTTACCCGGAAGAGTTTTCAAAAATAAGAATCTGCTCCGCATCAATGGAAACGGTTCTGTTTTTGCCTTCGGCGCTGTTTTTGCCCGGGTTGATTTCCAGGGCGCGAATGGGCTGGTTCGGCAGAAAGGGTGCCTTCAAAAGCGTCTCCTGCTGGGCTCCCAGGTAGAAGCTCTCCAGGATAGTCGCCGTGAAGCTGTTCTCTGCCGGAGCGTTGGCAAAGGAGACCGCCTCGGGCCGGAAGCCGATCCTCACCTTCGTCCCTCTGGCCCATGGCGCCGGGCTGGCTACCCGCCAGAGGAACTGGCCGCTGCGCACGGCTACCCGCCGTCCATCGCCAGGCTCTTCCACCACGGCATCAATCCAGTTGATCTCCCCCATGAAGTCCGCCGTGAAGGGGCTGTTGGGTTTGCAGTAGAGCTCGGCCGGTTTGCCGGCTTGCTCGACCTCGCCATGGTTCAAAATCGCAATGTGGTCAGCCATGCTCAGCGCTTCGGATTGGTCATGGGTGACATAAAAAGTGGTAATCCCGGTCTGGGAGTGAATCCGCCGGATTTCATTACGCATGGAGAGCCGCAACCGCGCATCCAAATTGGAAAGCGGTTCATCGAGCAGCAGGAGCGCCGGACGGATCACGATTGCCCGCGCCAGTGCCACCCGTTGCTGCTGGCCGCCGGAGAGCTGATTGATAGGCCGCTGGGCATACTCGCTCATCTTGACGATCTCCAGCGCCTCGCGAACTCTTGCCTGTTTTTCCTCCTGCTTGACCTTTCGCACTTCCAGCCCGTAGGCGACGTTCCCCTCCACGGTCATGTGGGGCCAGAGGGCGTAGTTCTGGAAGACCATTCCGCAGTTTCTATGCTCCGGCGCCACGGCGTTCATCGGCTGGTTGCCAAAATAGATTTGCCCTGCATCGGGTTTGTAGAAGCCGGCCAGGAGGCGCAGGAGCGTTGTTTTGCCGCAACCGCTCGGGCCCAGCAGGAAAAAGAGCTCTCCCTCGGCAACTTCCAAAGAAACCTCTTTGACCGCGGCGGTTTTGCCGAAGAACTTACTGACCTTTTCCAATCGAACCTTCATCTATTCCCCAATACGGCTCTTATTCTATGGGAGAGGAGGGGGATGCGTCGAGAATCAAATCGGTATTTCCGGCTGAGCGCTCTCTCCCACTCTGGCAAAACAAAACAGCGCCCCTTGCCTTCAAATGCAGGGGCACTATTGCTATCTGGTGTTTCAAAAAATTCCAGGGCGGCTCTTACTCTCTTCCGG
>Ga0123334_1001661_pt1 | contig 27294 bp, 24 predicted proteins | sample BiotimSIPDNA_FD_89706 | JGI IMG/M metagenome (GOLD analysis project Ga0123334, IMG submission 89706) | Anaerobic biogas reactor microbial communites from Washington, USA - Biogas_R1 time_0 SIP DNA | ecosystem: Engineered > Bioreactor > Anaerobic > Unclassified | place: Washington, USA... | reverse complement strand
TATATAATAATAAAAAGGGTCAGTTTCCCTTTATTCCCGTAAACTGATCCTTTTGTTCCCATGCTGCTTTTATGATGGTGCCTTGACCTGATGCCGCCGCCTTTGATTTTTTCTATTGTTTCTTTTGTTTTTTTCTCAGATCTATTATGGCCCCCGTTATGCATTCCTTTACACACATGCCGCACATCTTACATTTATCATAGTCTATTTTTGCCAGATTGTTTTCAACTTTTATTGCATCGAACCTGCAGACATCGACACACCTTTTACAGCCAATGCATCCTTCTTCACAGGCTTTCATGGTAAAAAGACCCGTGTCCAGTGATTTGCAGGCGATATATATCCTCTTGCTTTCTTCTCTCATTTCTATCACGTTTTTAGGACAAGCTTTTTCACAAAGCCCGCAGCCGACACATGCTTCTTTGTCCACCACCGCCAGCCTGTTCACTATTTTGATCGCATCGTGAGGACATGCCTGAACACAGTCACCAAGGCCCAAGCAGCCGTATCTGCACTCCATTTGTCCGCCGTAAAGCTGGGTGGCCGCTCTGCAGCTCCATTCTTTGTCATGCTTCATAACTCTTCTTATGGCATCCGAACTGCCTCTGCAAAGTACAGTAGCGATTTTCGGTTCTGCAGTCTCGGATTCAACACCCAGTATCCTGGCTATTGCTATGGAAAGATAGGCCCCGCCAACGGGACAGGCTGAAGTGCTTACCCCTTCTTTCGTGACCAAAGCACTGGCATAGTCATCGCATCCGGCAAATCCACAGGCTCCGCAGTTGGCACCGGGAAGCTCGTCTCTTATCTGTTCAACTTTTTCATTAACAGAAACATGCATGAGTTTTGCCGCCACAGTCAGGACTATTCCTGCTATCAGGCCTATTACCGCAACTATTAATACCGGTATTACTATATCCATGATGTCTCCTTCCTAAGCAAATATACCATCGACTATACCACCGAATCCCATAAAGGAAAGCGATAGGATCGAAGCTGTTATAAGTGTTATCGGTATCCCTCTGAAGGGGGCCGGGACCATTTTGCTGTCTTCGAGCTTTTGTCTCAGTCCCGCGAAAAGTACCATTGCCAGCAGGAAGCCCAGTCCTGCGCCAAGGGCATTGAAAATGGCCTGGGCATATGTGTACCCCTCATCTATATTCATTATAGTTACTGCCAGAACAGCACAGTTTGTGGTTATGAGCGGAAGAAAAATGCCCAGGGATTTGTAAAGGGTCGGCACATGCTTCTTCAAAACAACTTCCACCAGCTGCACCAGAGATGCTATCACCAGTATAAAAACCAGTGTCTGCAGATAGCCGATACCATAGGGTTCCAAAAGAAAATTCTGTATGGGCCACGTTGCTGCCGTGGCCAGTGTCATTACAAAAGTCACAGCCATTCCCATACCTCTGGCGGAATCAAGCTTTTTGGAAACACCCAGGAATGGACATACCCCCAGGAACTGAGAAAGTACAAAATTATCCACCAGTATTACGCTCATCATAATAATGATTATCTGTTCCATTTTATGCTCCCGCCTCCTCTTTTTCACATATGCCACTGCATGTGCCTATCATAGGACATCCATCGCAGCCGATCTCCTTCTTTTTTATTGCCCTTCCCTTTGACAGCCAGTTTATTAAAGCTATTATCATAGCCAAGACAAAGAATCCTCCCGGGGCCAGCATAAATATCCCCATTGGTGTTATCTCAGTCCCAAGCTGTATGCCAAATGCTGTACCGGCACCGAAAAATTCTCTTATCAGTCCGATAAGTCCCAGGGCCATGGTAAATCCAATACCCATACCAAGACCGTCAAGCATAGAATCCACTATTGGATTCTTGCTGGCAAACATCTCTGCTCTTCCCAGTATTATACAGTTTACTACAATAAGCGGAATAAATAATCCCAAAGACTCATCCAGTTCCGGAAGATAAGCTTTTAAAAGCAATTGTACCACTGTAACGAAACCTGCTATCACCACAATATAACCGGGGACTCTTACTTTTCCGGGTATAGCTTTTTTGAGAAGAGATATTACAATATTTGAGCATGTAAGAACAACTATTACAGACAATCCCATTCCAAGACCGTTTATGGCGCTGGTGGTAACGGCCAGGGTAGGGCACATGCCAAGCAGTAGGACCAAAACAGGATTTTCTTTTATTATTCCTTTTGTAAAAATGGTCATTTTATCTTTCATTTCTATCACCGTCCCACATTTTCATATTCTAAAAGAGCTTTTTTGACTGCCGCATATACCGCATTTGAAGAGATTGTCGCTCCGGTTACGGCATCTTTGCTTTCATCTTCCCTTATGCTTTCATGATCAAGTTTTTTTATCCCTTTATACTGGGTCAGATAATCAGTTTCCATGGCTTTTGTACCAAGTCCCGGTGTATCTGCATGAGAAATCACTTTTACCCCCGTAACCTTCCCCTCATTGCTTATGCCTACCATAACAGACATTTCTCCTCCATAGCTTTGGACGGTTTCTTCCAGTGCTTTTCCTTCTTTCTCTCCAAGGACCTCTTTTGCGGCTTCCTCCTGGGTTTTTTGTGCATTGGAATCAATGGCTGTTTTTGTTTTTGAATATGTGAAAGCAAGAGCGCAGGTCACAACAAGGCATATCACTACAAGCACTATGGTGGGCACCACATGATCTACTAATCTTCTTCTGAAATTCATTTCGTGCCCTCCTTAATATTGTTCATCACAGTTTTCTTTGTGCTTCTGGATTTTTTCTTTACCGTCTTGACTTTGAATATTATATGATCACATAACCTGTCAATATGAGGTACAAGTATATTCATAAGAAGTATAGAAAATGAGACTCCCTCAGGATATGCCCCCCATATCCTTATGACCATAGTTATGAAACCACATCCCAGTCCAAAAATGATTTGTCCGGGAGGAAGCACCGGAGTGGTAACATAATCCGTCGCCATAAAAAGCGCTCCCAGCATAACTCCTCCCGCAAAAATATGAAACAGCGGATCCTCTCCTGCCGCAAGAGCAAAAAAGAAAACTACAGCCAGATAACATATGGGTATCAACGGCGAAACTACTTTTTTGAAAAGAAGAAAAGCAAAACCTATAAGCAAGGCAAGTGCACTTACCTCCCCCATGGATCCTCCCACATTACCCAGGAAAAGATCCATATTGGAGGGTACTTCCAGGCCTTCTTTGATCATGCCCAGAGGCGTTGCACCAGATACTGCATCCCCGGCGAACCTGGTGGCCTGCCAGGTGGTCATTGCCGCCGGAAATGATACCAGGAGCACCACTCTTGCGGTAATAGCCGGGTTTACGATGTTTTTACCTATTCCACCGAATAATTGTTTCACTATTATTATTGCAATAAAACAGCCAACCGCAGCTATCCAGTATGGGAGGGATACCGGCAGATTGAAAGCCAGGAGAATACCTGTGACTACTGCAGAAAGATCTTTTGTGGTCTGTGGTTTTTTTGCTATAAGATTAAAAATATATTCGAATATCATACATGCGGCTACACAAAACACCGTCAATGCAAAAGCTCTGAATCCGAATATCCATGTGCTCGCCACCAAAGAAGGCATAAGGGCGATCACTACATAAAGCATTATTTTCTGAGTGTTAAGTCCGGACACGAGATGAGGCGATGCCGAAACGATAAGTTTTAGATTGTTTTTGTTTTTCATGTTACCGATCATTTGCAGACGCCTCCTTAACCAGCTGTTTGCCTATTTTATTGGTGAAACCCAGTGGTTTTCTTGCAGGGCAAACATATGCGCAGCTACCGCATTCCATACACTGCATAACATCCAGTTCTTTGAGTCTTTCTATATCTTTTTTGTCATAAGCTTTGCAAAGGGCATAGGGCAGAAGATTTATGGGACATGCCCTGTAACATCGGCCACAGTTTATGCAGGCAGTTTCTTCTTCGATATAAGCCTGCCTGCCGGTAAAGGCCAATATTGCGTTGTTATGTTTAACTATTGGGAGATTGTCGGAAAAAATAGCTCTTCCCATCATAGGTCCACCCATTATTATCTTGCTTGGTTTTCCTCTATATCCTCCGCAAAATTCAATCACATCAGATATCATGGCCCCTATGGGTACCCTTATATTCTTCGGCTGCCTTACAGCCGATCCGTCTACTGTTATCCTTTTTGAGATCAAAGGCATCCCTGTCCTGAAATACTGACCCAGGAATGCAATGGTCGTTATATTGCTTACTATTACGCCAAGCTCCGCCGGAAGGACTCCCGCAGCCATTTTTTTACCTGTTATAACTTCCACCAGAACTCTCTCTGCGCCCTGGGGGTAGGAGGCTTTCAGTGTAACTACCTTGATATTATCCAGTCCCTGTTCATGGAGTTTTTCTTTGATAAGCTCTATGGCATCGGGCTTGTTGCTCTCTATTCCTATAAAACACTCTTCCATATCCAGATATTTCATTGTGATTTTTATCCCGCTTATTATGTCATCTGTATCTTCTATCATAGTTCTGTAATCGGAAGTTATAAAAGGTTCGCACTCGGCTCCGTTTACTATCAAAGTTTTTACTTCATCGGGGTTTTTTGGGGCAAACTTTATATGAGTGGGAAAAGCCGCACCGCCAAGGCCTACAAGACCGCTGGCTCTGACTTCTCTGACAAAGTCTTCTCTGCTTCTTATCCTGGGAGGCTTTATACCTTCAACAAGATCCTGTTTTCTATCTGTTTTTATGACCATTACCTTGTCTTCCCCACCGGTGGCCGAACGTATCCCATCGATTTTCTCCACAGTCCCTGATACGCTGGAATGTATAGGCACACTTACAAATGCATCTGAATCTGCTATCAGCTGTCCCACTCTCACCATTTCCCCGGGGCCTAAAAGGGGCTTGCACGGTGCACCGATGTGCTGTGACATGGATATATAAACATAAGCAGGCACCGGTATCATTCTTTCTGTTTTAGACCCCTCAGTTGTTTTATTATGATCCACTTTGATGCCTTTTAGGCTTTTACCTTTAAAAACCACTGCTTTTTCGTCCTTTCTCTATTTGCTTCAGAATACTCCACCGGCCGCCTTATCCAACGGCAAGTGGTCAAAAAGCAAATTAGTTTATGCTATGTGCAAACTAATCCTTCACCAGATGTATTGTAACTCAACTGTTTATCTTTTAACAGTGTCTTTCAATATGTATTTTGTATACTTTTGTATATTTATTCATACACAAAAAAGGACCCTTTCGGGTCCTTTTGGAACGATTCATTTGCCTAATCGATTTTCAGACTGTTCTTCGGACATTTTTCAACGCATATGCCGCAGCTTATGCATACATTTTCATCAACTTCCCAGGTCTTTTCTTTTCGATCCACCGTAATGGCATTACAGGGACACTGCTTTGCGCAAATACCGCAATATATGCATGTTTCTCTGTCGCACACCGGGGCGGCTCCGCTTCCCGCCGATGTTTTTTCTGTCTTTTTTTCGGCATCGGGGATATTGAAAGTATCTGTTACTTTCACAACATCGGGACTGGTATAATCGGGTTTCATCAGCAGACACTTTTTGGGACAGTTTTCTGCACATGCTCCGCACTGTATGCAAAGCATCCTTTCGATGGTCCATGTCCTTGCCGCTTTATCTACATTAATAGCCAATGTGGGACATCTTTTGGCGCAAATACCGCAAAGTATACAGTCCGCTTCGTTGATTTCTATGTGACCTCTTGTCCTTTCCTGCCATTCTCTTGGTTTGATGGGGTACATGAGAGTTGCAGGCTTTTTGAATAAACTTCTAAGTATGACTTTTCCTATTTTGAATACTGCCATATCTCTCACCTACCTTTCTGTACAACTTATGCAAGGATCGATCGTAAGAACCAGCATGGGCACATCGGCCAGGTCGCAACCCTGCAGTGTTTTTACCATTGCGGGTATATTGGCGTTCGTAGGCGTTCTGACCCTCATTCTCTCAAGAAATTTGGTTCCCTGACCTTTTGCGTAATAAATGGCTTCGCCCCTGGGCTGTTCCATTCTGGTTATGAATTCACCGTCCACATTGCCCTTTACGGGAACTGCTATATCGCCTTCCGGGATCTCATCTATGGCCTTGTTTATAAGGTCGATAGACTGAAACACTTCCCTGAGTCTTACTTTACATCTTGCATAGCAGTCTCCGTCAGTTTCGACAACAGGTTCAAAGCCCAGTTCCAGATATTTGCCATGGCCGGCCATACGCATATCCTGTGCCACTCCTGAAGCCCTTGCCATGGGTCCTACTGCTCCCAGTTCTTCTGCTTCTTCTTTTGAAAGCACTCCAACCCCGCAAAGTCTGTTCTTTACGGAGCGATCCTCCAGAAATACATCTGTAAGTTCCTGTAGCTCTTTTTTGATGCCATTGAGCAGGCCAGACATTTTTTCCAGGGTTTTGGCATCCACATCTTTTCTCAGCCCTCCCACTTTACAAACGGAGAAGATAACTCTTCCGCCGGTTGTCTCCTCAAAAATGTCCAAAACTGTTTCTCTGATCCTCCAGCAATGCATGAAGAGACTCTCAAATCCGAATCCGTCTGCAAGAAGTCCCAGCCACAGCAGGTGTGAGTGCATCCTTCCCAGTTCATGCCAGATGGTTCTGAGATATTCTGCTCTCTCGGGCACTTTTATGTCCATTGCACCTTCCACAGCAGCGCAGTATCCCCAGCCATGTCCGAAGCTACAGATCCCGCATATTCTTTCGATAACATATACCATTTCGGTATATTCCTTTTTTTCCACAAGTTTTTCCAGCCCTCTATGGATATACCCAATAGACGGAATGGCTTCAACCACCCTCTCATCTTCTATGACCAGATCCAGATGGACCGGTTCGGGAAGCACGGGATGTTGTGGTCCGAAAGGAATTATAGTTCTTTTACCCATTTTTTTAACTTCCTTTCTTTCTACTCTTTGGGATTCCACGGAGTCGGTTCGGAAACCTTGAAGAAATTGCCGCCGTAATCCAAAGCCAAATGCCTGAACTTCACTCCGAACAGATCATGCATTTCATTTTCATAAATAAATGCATACCAATATATATCCGATATACTTTCGATTTCCTGATTTTCAGGAACGATCACTCTTATGTTTTTCATAAGGTGATCCTTATCAAAAGAATATATCAGTTCGATATCGCCTTCTTTTTTCATCGCACATATCTGTGCCAGCCTATAACCTTCCGCTTTTATATCTTTCATGTATTCCAGCAATGTGGCAGACTCAACGGCAACAAATTCCTGTACCATATATTTTTTGTCACTCATCCTGTTTTCCCTCCGTTTCTGCCGCCAGTTCCGCCTTGTCTTCTTTTGCTTCCATTGCGGCCCTCTTTTCGGCCAGGACACCCAGTCCCTTGACCACGGCATCTATTATCGCTTCCGGTCTTGCTGCACATCCGGGAACATAGCAGTCCACAGGGATGACAGTATCGATGCCGCCCATAACATTATAGCAGTCTCTGAATACTCCTCCGGAGCAGGCACATATACCTATTGCCACCACAACTTTGGGTTCAGGCATCTGTTCATATATCTGCTGTACCACTCCTTTGTTCTGTTCGTTTACTGAACCTGTGACAAGGAAGACATCCGCATGCTTGGGATTTCCTGTATTTATGATACCGAATCTTTCAACGTCGTACATGGGTGTAAGGCATGCCAGTACTTCTATATCGCATCCGTTACAGCTTGAACCATCATAGTGTATGATCCATGGAGATTTTGTTACATATGACATTTATTACACCTCCTATCCTATCATTATTATGAACAGGTTGATCCCGCCCAGCACCAGCGCAGCGATCCACGCCGAATTAAGAGCTACCTGCCACTTCATTCTTGCAAAGCTGTTGTCAATGAATATTTCCAGGAAATATGCAAGAAGACAAACCACGATGCCGATAACTGTCATCAGTATGGTTCCGTTCACGAAGAAAAGGAACACTATACCGAGAAGGAAAATATTTTCATACCAGTGAGCCACTTCTATCAAAGCCAGTGTCCTGCCGGAAAATTCAGTTTTCAGGCCCGCCACCAATTCCTGATGAGCATGATGGGACATGGAAAGATCAAAGGGGGACTTCCTGAACTTGATCGTCAGTATGAATATATATCCCGCAAAAATTCCCACAAGCGGTATAAGGGACATATTGGATCCCTGCATTATGTCATCTACTCTGAAGCTTCCCGTGTAAGCATAAAAGCCCACTGCTGTAAGGAGAACCATCGGTTCATAGGCCATCATCTGCAGCAGTTCTCTTTCTGCACCGACCTGCGCATATGCTGAGCCCGATGAAAAAGCTGCAACTATCAGGAAAACACTGGCCAGAGTAAGGGTGAATATCACCAGCAGCAAACTTCCTCCCGCGAAGAAGAATCCGCCTGTGACCACCACAAATATGAAAAAGCATATCACATAGAAGTCCTGAACTCTGTTTACTGTGATGTTTTCTTTTTCTCTGAGTTTTAGCACATCATAGAATGGCTGAAGTACCGGGGGACCGAATCTTCCCTGCATCCTTGCAGTTATTATTCTGTCTACACCTGCCAGAAAACCGCCGATAAGAGGTGCCAGTATCAGATATGCTATTACAGATATTATTGCTGTCAACATTTTACATACCTCCTATCATGGATCCCAGAACCAGACCGATGCTTATTACTATGGCAACTGATGTTGTTATAACTCCTATAACATTCATCTTTACTTCTCCGAAGTAGCTTTCCATGTACCAGTTCCTAAGTACCACCTGTGTATCCTTCTGCATGGACCCCACATATGTCAGGTTATCTCCCTTGCCGGCACCTGCCATGTAAACAGGCACGATCCTTTTGTTTGTCCTTCCGAAAAAGAATGCAAATATAAGTATCAGCGCGCCTATCATAACGCACATTATTATCAAGTCATAGGAGGTGAGCCCAAGGCCTGCTGCACTGCCGAAGCCGCTTTCCAGATAAGGCACTACCATACTGCTGGAAACGAAGGGGAAACACAGGCAAAGCAATACCACAAGGACCACATGTGTTCCCTGGGAAAACCACTCTTCTTTGTGTACGCTCTTTTGTATGTTTTCTTCTTTTGCAACTATAGCCGACATTTTACCCAGCCATTTAGCCCAGTAGAAGGCTGTTGCCGCACTGCCGAAGCATATTATAAGTATCAGGATTATATTGTTTGAATCTACAAATGCTATCATGGCATCCCACTTTGAAATCAGCATTCCCATGGGAGCCAGGAACATGCCTGCTATTCCTATCATCATAAACATTGCCAGGCGCGGCATCCTTTCGAAAAGTCCGTCCATATCTTCTATGTCTCTGCTTCCGATATTATGTTCTGCTGTACCAACACAAAGGAATAAAAGTGATTTAGTGACCGCATGGAATATTATCAGCATTATTCCTGCCCACACAGCCCCAGGGCTTCCCACGCCTGCACAGGCCACTATAAGTCCCAGATTGGCCACCGTAGAATAAGCCAGCACTTTTTTTGCATTGCTTTGAGAAATAGCATTGAAAGATGCCATCAGGAAGGTTATCCCTCCTACCATCATTACCATTATTCCCGCGATATTCCATCCCATAACAGGGGCAAGTTTGATTATAAGGAAAACTCCTGCTTTGACCATTGTTGATGAGTGAAGAAGTGCGGATGTGGGTGTCGGTGCCACCATTGCTCCCAGAAGCCAGCTGTTGAAAGGCATCTGTGCGGCCTTTGTTATTCCCGCAAAGGCAAGGAATATAGCAGGAGCTGCAACACTGTATCCCATTGATCCTATCTTGAGCATTGTGGAAAGTTCCAAGGTGCCGTAATATGAACCAAGTATTATGATCCCAATGACGAACCCCAGTCCGCCAATCAGGTTCATGATAAGTGCTCTGAATGCATTTCTCGTGGCGACCTTGTCTTCATGCTTCTTGTGGAACAATCCGTTGTATCCTATGAGGAAGAAAGAACAAAGAGTTGTGATCTCCCAGAAAAAATACAACCATACAAGGTTGTTTGATACAACTATGCCGAACATAGCCGAAAGAAACAGGAACATAAGGAAAAAGAACCAAGGTCTTCTGTCCCCTGCCTCCTGATGATGTTTCTGGAAGTCTTTCATGTATCCTATTCCATATACACAGATAAGAGTTCCAATGATCCCGATTATCAGGACCATTATCATTGACAGTCTGTCAACATATAAGTTGTTTACAACTGCAATGCCATGTCCCGTGCTGAGCTCAAACCACACCATAAGCGGTGTCTGGATAGCTGCAAGAACGACTGCCAGGATTTTTTTGTATTTTATACCCAGCCAGATAATTACAATGGCAAGAGCGATCTCTATTGCCATCATCAGATATCCGATGATCTCACCGTCCACATCGAAGTAGCGGTCACCTTCACCGAAATACTGTACAACGAGTATTATTGAAGCTGCGGCTATTAAAGCTGCCGAAACCTTTACAACAATATCCCGCGGTCCATCGTTCTTGAGTATCAAAAGAGCAACAGCAGCTATAAGCGGAAACACGATCAGAAATATTATAGTGCCCATTTAATCCTCCTTAAATATTATTATTTACTAGAAAAATTCCATGAATATTATACACGCAAAATCCCTTGATTACAATACTTTTAGCGTTTTAAGAGTGTTCTGAATATTGTCTTATACATGAGAAATATCCAGTTCTCCCGTGAGACTGAAAGTATTGCTTTTTGTTATATCAACATAAACAAATTCTCCCTGAAGAGACAATGGCCCTTCAAAGTCCACAAGCTTGTAGCCTTCTGTACGACCTGCAAGTTTCCCGGGATCTTTTTTGCCGGGACCGTCCACCAGCACCATTTCTTTTCGCCCTTCATATGCGGCATTTTTTATGGAGGAACATTCATTGACCGCCGCAACAAGACGCCTGAATCTTTCATGTTTTATGTCTTCCGGTATCTGGTCCTCATATTTCTCGGCAGGTGTGCCTTTGCGCACTGAATATATGAAGGTGAATGCAGAATCAAAACAAACCTTCTTTATCACATCAAGAGTGTCCTGAAAATCCTGCTCTGTTTCTCCCGGGAATCCCACTATGATATCAGTTGTTATGCATATTCCAGGTGATGCAATACGAAGCTTCGCCACCAGATCCATATACTGTTCTTTTGTATATTTCCTGTTCATTCTTTCAAGTATGCTGTTGCTTCCCGACTGCATGGGAAGGTGTATGGCAGAGCAGAGTTTGCTGCAATTCTTGTAAGCATCTATCAGTTTATCAGAAAGATCCTTTGGATGAGATGTCATGAATCTTATCCGCTCTATGCCTTCTGTTCCCTGCAGCATATATATGAGATCAGCAAAATCCGTGTGTTTCTTACCGTTATTTGTCTCTCCGTGTGAGACATCTGCCGATCCTGTTATGCCTTTATATGAATTTACATTCTGCCCCAGAAGGGTGATTTCTTTCACCCCGTCTGCGGCAAGTTTTTTGACTTCATTCAAAATATCTGCGGGTTTTCTGCTCCTCTCTCTGCCTCTTGTATAAGGCACGATACAATATGTGCAGAAATTATTGCATCCGTAAATTATGTTCACGAATGCCTTGTGTCTGTAAAGTCGTGAAGACGGCAGATCCTCCACGATGTCTTCTCCATTTTCCCATACTGATATAAGGCCTTTCCCCCTTTCCATGATCCCGTTTTTTTTGAAAAGAGTTCTGTTTTCTTTTTCTTTTTCGCCTTCTTCAAGGAGCACGGGGAGTTCATGTATGTTATGCGTGCCGAATATGATATCTACCCATGGGTACTTTGTTTTTATGACATCTGTTATATGACGCTGCTGCATCATGCATCCGCATACACAAACAACAAAATCGGGACGAGCCTCTTTTATTTTTTTTAGCTGTCCCAATGTGCCGAAAAACCGTTTGTCCGCATGTTCTCTGACGCTGCAGGTGTTTATCACTGCAACGTCAGCTTCCTTTCGTTCTGCGGTAACGGAATATCCCATTTTTGATAATAGCCCGGCTATCGTTTCTGAATCTCTTTCATTCATCTGACAGCCAAAGGTCTGTATGTGGAATTTCCTATTCTTTTTCATGTCTTCTGTCTCGCCCCATCAGCTCCTCTGCAGCTTCCTTTGCACTGATCTCTCCTTTTATTATTCTGTATATGCCTTCTGTTATGGGCATTTCAATTTCTGCTTTTTTTGCCAGTTCATATGCCGCTTCTGTGGTGAACATTCCCTCCACGACCATGCCGACTTTTTTTGTGGCCTCTTCAGGCTTCATCCCTTCTCCTATCATTATTCCGCATCTTCTGTTTCTCGAATGCATACTTGTGCAGGTAACAATAAGATCTCCCACTCCGGCAAGGCCCAGGAATGTTTCTTTTTCCGCACCCAAAGCTATGCCCAGTCTGGATATCTCCGCCATGCCCCTTGTCATAAGCGCCGCCTTGGCATTGTCACCGAATCCTACCCCGTCGGATATACCGGCACCTAAAGCTATGATGTTTTTTAGGGAGCCTCCAAGCTCCACTCCCACCACATCATCATTTGTATATACTCTGAATCTGTCTGTAATAAAAATGTCCTGTATGTATTCAGCCAGCTTCCTGTCTCTTGAAGCCACAGAAACTGTGGTCGGTAAAAGTTTTCCCACTTCTTCCGCATGGGAAGGCCCGGATAAAACCACATATTTTACCTGCGGCATAAGTTCTTCCGCCACTTCAGACATCCTGCAGAGAGTTTTCTGTTCTATGCCCTTTGCCACATTGACTATGACCATATCTTCAGTTATATATGGCATTGCGCCTTTGAACGCACTTCTGAAATGCTGTGCCGGCGCAGAGAACAAAACTATATCAGCTCCGCTTATTGCCTCTTCTGCAGTATCAGCCATTTGAATATTATCATTGAACTTTATTCCCGGAAGATATCTTACATTTTCCCTGTTCTTTTTGCATTCTTCAAGATGCACGGAATCAAGATCCCATATCTTCACTTCATGTCCCTTGCTTCCAAGGGTTATAGCCAGAGCTGTGCCCCAGCTTCCCGCACCGATAACGCCTATTTTTTTCATGATTTCCCTCCAAAATTTATCCTTGGTTCTTCGCCTTTTACCAGTCTTATTATGTTGCTTCTGTGTGAAAACAATACAAGGGCTCCAAGTAAACATGCAATAACTATTAATTTCGGCATAAAGAACCATGCTATAAAGGGCAGAGCCACTGCCCCTACTATGGAACCCACCGATGCTCTTCTTGATATGAACGCTGCCGCTGCCACAAGGGCAAGAGCAGTAAGCCCCATTAGCGGTTCAAGGGCAGTAAGTGCCCCAAAAATAGTAGCAACACCCTTTCCGCCTTTGAATCTAAGCAAAACGGGCCATATATGCCCTGCTGTCACGGAAGGGGCACAAAGCATTGCTGCGGGGATCCCCACAGCATAATAACCTATCAGTACTGCAGCCACTCCCTTAAGGACATCCACCGCCAGTGTAAGCACGGCAGCCTTTGCTCCAAGGACCCTCAATACATTTGTGGTGCCCGCATTTCCGCTGCCTTCTTTTTTTATATCTATCCCCATGATCCTTCCTATAATGGTGGCAGGAGAAATATTTCCCATAAAATAGGCCAGTACCATGGTAATGACAGTGATTACTTTGATTCTTATGTCATCTGTCTCATATCCGGTAAAAAATTCATACATTATCTTTTTCACCCTTCTCTCTGAAAACAAATTTGATAGATGTTCCGCTGAATCCGTAAACATCCCTTATCCTGTTCTCCAGGTATCTGGAATAAGAAAAATGCATAAGAGCCCTGGAGTTTACCTGGAAGGAAAAAAGCGGAGGCTTTATCCCTACCTGAGTTGCATAATATATCTTAAGTCTTTTGCCTTTGTCAGCAGGAGGCTGCTTCATCATCACTGCATCTGCGATCAAACTGTTGAGCTGTCCCGTGGGGACCCTCATTGCCCTGCTCTCGGCAACGCTTTTGGCAAAGGCTATTACCCGGTCTACTCGCTGCTTCTCTTTGACGGAAATGAACACTGAAGGTGCATAGGAAAGAAAAGCCATTTCTCTGTTTATTTGTTTCTGGAATTCTTTCATGGTCCCTGTTTCTTTGTTTATCATATCCCATTTGTTTACTATGATCACTATGCCTTTTCCCGCTTCATGGGCAAGTCCGGCAATTTTTTTATCCTGTTCTGTTACTCCGTCCTGTGCATCTATCATCACCAGGCAGACATCACATCTTTCTACTGACGCCACCGCTCTTATTACACTGTATCTTTCTATATTCTCGTTTACTTTACTTCGGCGTCTTATTCCCGCCGTATCTATCAAAAGATACTTATCTCCGTCCTTTTCAAATGGGGTATCGATAGAATCTCTTGTGGTACCGGCAACAGGAGATACTATAACTCTGTTTTCCCCCAGTATCTCATTTATCAGCGAAGATTTGCCCACATTGGGTTTGCCGGTCACTGCGATCCTTATCAGATCTTCTTCCTGCTGATCTGTTCCTTCGGGGAAATTCTCGATGACTATGTCAAGCAGATCTCCTATGCCCAGCATGTTTTCTGCAGATATGGCTATCGGTTCTCCAAGCCCCAGTTCATAAAAGTCATAAAAGTCAGCAGGTATCCTGGCAGTATCTATCTTATTGACCACAAGAACGACTTTTTTGCCTGTCATTCTGAGCATCTGAGCCACATCCCTGTCATCGGCTGTAAGTCCTTCTCTTCCGTCGGTCATAAAAAGGATGACATCAGAAGTATCCATTGCTATCTCCGCCTGTTCCCTCATACTGGCGGGTATCACCTCTTCGCTTCCCGCATCGATGCCTCCCGTATCTATTATCCCAAATGCTATGTTTCTCCATTCGGCTTCGGCGTATATCCTGTCTCTTGTTACGCCCGGTGTGTCTTCTACTATGGAGACTCTGCGTCCCACCACTTTATTGAAAAAAGTGGATTTTCCCACATTGGGCCTTCCGACAACGGCAACCAGGGGCTTACTCATCAAATATACCCCCTATAAACTCTTGGGCAACAAATTTCTGAAGGTCTTCTATGCTTTCTCCTGTACCGACGAATTTTATGGGCATATCGAATTCGTCGGCTATTGTCAAAGCAATTCCGCCTTTTGCGGTTCCGTCAAGTTTTGTTATTATTATCCCCGTTACATCTGTTATGCTGCTGAACTCTCTGGCCTGGGAAACGGCATTTTTGCCTGTGGTGGCATCAAGTACCAGCAGGGTCTCTCTGGATGCTTCAGGAAATTCTCTTTCTATTACTTTGTTCATTTTTGAAAGTTCTGCCATAAGGTTCTTTTTGTTTTGCAGCCGGCCGGCCGTATCACAGATAAGGACATCTATTCCCTTTGCTTTTGCCGATATTATGGCATCGAATATAACAGCGGAAGGGTCTGCTCCTTCTCTGTGGATCACCACGTTGACTCCCGCCTTCCGGGCCCATATGGAAAGTTGCTCTCCCGCAGCGGCTCTGAAGGTGTCTGCCGCCGCCAGCATGACTGTTTTGCCCTTATTGTTGAGCTTGTATGTCAGCTTCCCTATGGTGGTAGTTTTCCCGCCTCCGTTTATGCCTATCATAAGTATGATCATTGGATACTCATCTGAGAGCTCATGTCTCTCCCCTTTATCCACCAGAGAGATCATTATTTCTTTTAAACGGCCTCTTACTTTTTCCGGCGTATCAAGGCGATCCTTTCTTACATCTTCCCTTAAGGCATCTATTATTTTTTCCGTTGTTTCCATACCTATGTCGGATGTTATCAGGATCTCTTCTATATCTTCCAGCAATTCATCATCAATTGAAGGTCTTGCCATTATGGCATCGGAAAGTCTCCTTGACATTCTGCCGAAAAAACTTTTTTCTTGTTTTTCAAGAGTCATTTTTCTTCCTTTTTTTGGCTGCCGTTTATTGCCCCGGCAGTTTTACATAAGAGGTTCTTCCCCAAGGGAAAGAGAATATATCTTTGATATGCCCCTTTCAGGCATTGTTACTCCGTACATCACATCTGCATGTTCCATGGTCGCTTTCTGATGAGTTATAAGGGTAAACTGTATGTCATCAAAATTCTTGAGATAATTTGCAAATATATCTATGTTACTGTCATCAAGGGCAGCTTCCACCTCGTCAAGTATGCAGCAGGGTGTCGGTTTTGTCTTCAAGACGGCAAACATAAGCGCTATTGCAGTCATTGTTTTTTCTCCTCCCGAAAGAAGATTTATATGTCTCAGCTGTTTGCCCGGCGGCTGTGCCGTTATTTCTATTACGGCATTCAAGGGATCTTCTTCGTTATCAAGCCTTATATTAGCCGTCCCTCCACCGAAAAATTCTTTGAAAACAAGTTCAAAGTTTTCAGCTATCCGATCGAAACTCTCTTTGAATCTTGCCTTTATTATTTTGTCCATGTCTTCTATGATCTTTAGGAGTTCATTCATGGATGTCTCAATATCGTTTTTCTGTCCGTTAAGAAAATCATATCTCTCTTTTACTGTTTTGTACTCCTTTATCGCTCCAACATTCACTTCTCCCAGTTCTTTGATCTTTGTTTTTATTTCTCTGTTTTCTTTTACTGCAGGAGCCATTATAAAATCCTGTTTCTTGAACTCTATGGCCTGAATGTAGGATATCTCGAATTCCTCCCAAAGTTTCTCCTTATAGTTTTCCAGCTGGGTTTCCTGTCTTGCTATCCTTATCTCGGCTTCATACTTATTGTCCTGCAATGCTGTTATTTTTTTGAGCAGTTCTTCTCTTTCTTGAGAAGCCAGACCCATCCTTTTGCCCGTGCTGCTTTTTTCAGCGTCCATTTCTTCAATCTCTTTGCTTAAACGTTCTTTTTCTTCTTCTTTATCATGTACCAGACCTTCATTGCTGCTGACTCCCGAAAGAATACTTTCCCTTTCTTTTTTCAGCTGTTCCAGTTCGCCGGTCTTTATCTCTTTTTCTTTTTCTGCCTCATTTATAGTTTCATTTATTCTGTTCACAATGGCATCGATTTTTGTTTTTTCACTTTCTGCGGCACCAAGTGCGATCTTTGCCCCGGTTATTTCTTCTCCTGCGGCATCCGCCGTTTGCTTTTCTTTCTCGATCATTTCCGACAGATTTTCGATTTCTCTTTCTGTTTTTTTGATTTCTCCTTCGAGTTCTTTTGATTCTATATCCAGTTTTTTGACTGTCTCATCAGAAAGCGCCTGTTCTCTGTCTATATTTGCAAGCTCTCTCTGCCATTTTTCGCTGCTGTTTTCAAAGTCATCAAGGGCTGTCTGCATTACTTTTACTTCATTTTCACCGGCAAAAAATTCTCGTTCTTTTTCTCTGAAAATCTCTTCATTCTCTTTTATCACCACCAGTTTTTCTTCAAGAGCTCTGCGCATGGCCGACTGGTCCTCTTCAAGTTTTTGTTTTTCGGAACTCATTTCCTTAAGGCGTGTTTCCATTTTGAAGATTTCCGCTTTTCTTTCCAATAGATTTGCTGTTTTGTTTTTGTATCTGCCTCCTGTTATTGCCCCTCCTGAATTTATTATTTCTCCTTCAAGGGTCACATACCTTAAGCCGCCGCCCGTCTTTTTTGACATAAGTATAGCATTGTCCATATTATCTGCTATTACGACTCTGCCCAGCAGGTAGTCCATCACACTTTTGTATTTTTGATCAAAGCCGATCCGGTCTACTGCATAACCCATAAAACCGGGCATTTTTATCAGATCATCCCGGTTTTCTTTTCTTCCGGGCCTTATGGAGTTCATGGGAAGAAAAGTAAGTCTGCCTGCTTTATTGTGTTTCAGCTGATTTATTGCTTCCCTTGCTGCTATGTCATTCTCGCATATTATGTTCTGAAGGGCTGCTCCAAGAGCTGTCTCCATTGCCACTTCATATCCTTCGGGTACATTTATAAGCTCCGCAACAACACCGTGTATCCCTCCTGTTTCTGATCTCATTATGAACTTCACTGCATTGTTGTAACCCTCATAATTGCTTTCCATTTCTTCTATTGTCTTTTTTCTGGAGGAAAGCCTGCTTATTTCTATTTTCAGTTCTTCAAGTTTCCCTGCAAGAGACCTTTCGTTTTGGATGATATCATTGTAGCTCTTTCTTGTTTTTTCGATATCTTCTCTTATTCTGTCCATTTCAGAGCTTAATGAATCTCTTTTGGCCTTTGCATCTTTTAGGGCAGAGGTTGCACTTATGCTGTGGCTCTCTCCGTTTTCTTTTTGTTCAAGCACTTCCACGCGGCGGTTCTTCAATGTGTCTTTCAGATTCTGAAGGCTCTTCATTTCCGCTTTTTTTGAGCTTATATCCCCGTGAAGTCTGAAAAGTCTTTCCTTCAGTTGCTCTGTTTCCTCTGTTTTTTTATTTAATGCTTCATATATCCCGGCATGATCTGCTATCTTCTCTTCCAGGGCATCGGAAAGCAGGGCAAGCTCTCTTTCAATGCGTTCTTTGCTTTCAAACTGTTCCTTTGAATCTTTTTTTTCTTTGCTGAGCTTTTCTTCTAATGCGGCTATTTCCATAAGAAGCCTTCTGTTGTTCTTCTCTATGGAAGCAAGCCTTTCACCGTTTACTTCACTTCTGTTCACCAGCGAATTTATTTCTTCTATTATATCAAGGAGCCTGGCTCTTCTTTCATTACACTGTTTTTCCAGCTCTTCGTTTTTTTCTCTGTCTTTCCCCAGATTTTTTTCTATCTCGTCTGCGGAGGTTCTGATTTCTTCAATCTCATTTTGGAGGGTTCCGGCATCATCCTTGAATTCCCGGTTTTTTCTTTCGATGTTTTCTATATTCTTAAGTGTTATATTTATTTCAAGTTCTTTATATCTGTCTCTGAGTTCAAGATATAATGCAGCCTTCTCGCTGTCATCCTTCAGTCCGCCTATCCTTCCCTCTATCTCCCTTATTATGTCATTGACCCTTTCCATGTTTGAGTTTGTTGATGAAAGTTTTCTTTCGGCTTCCGCTTTTTTTGTTCTGTAGCTTACTATACCGGCAGTTTCTTCAAAAATATCACGGATGCTGTCTGACTTGTTGCTTATTATATCAGCTATCTGCCCCTGGCCTATAAGTGAATATCCATCAACACCTATGCCGGTATCCATAAGGAGCTCCCTTATGTCCCTCATCCTGCACTGGTTATTGTTTATTGCGTACTCGCTTTCTCCCGAGCGATACATCCTTCTTGTTATGGCGACCTCATTGTAATCTATGGGCAGTATGCCCGTTGAATTATCTATTACAAGAGTGACTTCTGCCATACCTCTCGATTTTCTGCTGGATGTTCCTGCAAATATGATATCCTCCATTTTGCCGCCCCTTAACATTTTGGGGCTCTGTTCTCCAAGTACCCATCTTATCGCGTCGCTTATATTGCTTTTCCCGCTTCCGTTGGGGCCCACTACACATGTTATGCCTTTATCAAACTCGATAGTAACAGGTTCTGCAAATGACTTGAATCCCTGCATTTCGATACGCTTAAAATACATTCTGTTTTCTCCTTGCTATAGCCTCTTTTGCAGCATTCTGCTCGGCCTCTTTCTTGCTTTTACCGGTGCCTTTACCGGCTTCCTGTCCGTCCACAAAAAGATCTACATAAAAAGTTTTGTCATGATCCGGGCCTTCCTCCCGCTTAAGAACATAGCCTATTTCGGCGGTTCCGCTGCTTTGCACCATTTCCTGAAATTCAGATTTGTAGTCACTTTTCAGTTTTCCGTCCATGGCCATTTTCAGGGTTTTTTCAAATAGAGGCAGCACGACCTTCTTGGAGGCATCGAATCCCCCGTCAAGGAATACTGCTCCTATGACCGCTTCCACTGCATCGGCTATAATGGAATCCCTGTGTCTTCCTCCGCTTATATCTTCTCCTTTTCCAAGACGAAGTATATCCCCGATAAAAAGAGAATTGCCTATTTGGGCAAGAGAAGTCTCACAGACCACAAGGGCCCTTGTTTTTGAAAGTTTTCCTTCTTCTCCCGAGGGCATCCTTTTGTAAAGTTCTTCACTGATAACTGCATCAAGAAGAGCATCTCCCAGAAATTCAAGGCGCTCATTGTCCTTGCCGGGTCCCATGCCTCTTCCGCGGAAAAAAGAGCTGTGAGTCAATGCTTTTTCAAACAGCTCTATATCCTTGAAGTAATATCCTATCAGCTGCTGAAATTCAGTCCTGTTCACTTATGATTATCTCCTCAATATCCAAAACCGCATTTTGAATAGTATCTACTACCTTTTTTTCAGCATATGGTATGCTTTTTATTATCGTGTTCTTCACAGCTTTTGCTCCCGAAGAACCATGCATTTTTATGAGGGGTCCTTTTACGCCCAGTATGGGAGCCCCTCCGTATTCGGAATAATCAAATTCGGCTTTCAGCTCTCTCATCTTGCCTGCAAGAAAAACCGCACCCAATTTTGCCTTTGCCCCTTCCGTGAATTTCTTCTTAAGAAGCTTCAGTATGTTCCATGCCAGTCCCTCTGTCAGTTTTAATATGACATTGCCCACAAAGCCATCGCATACGATAACATCGCAAACACCCTTTGGCACATCTCTGGCTTCCACATTGCCTATAAAATTAATATGACTTCTGTCAAGAAGTTCATGGGCGGCCTTTGTAAGTGTGCTGCCTTTGTTCTCTTCTTCTCCGATATTTACAAGTCCGACCCTGGGATTTTTTCTGTCAATCACCTTTTCCATATATATACTTCCCATTATGGCAAATTCCAGCAGATTATCAGGTTTGCACTCGGAGTTTGCACCGGCATCGACCAGAAGAGATGGTATCCCTCCCATCATTGGATATATGGCGGCAATGGCAGGTCTGTCTATTCCCGGTATCCTGCCGAGGGTAAAAAGGCCTGCGGCCATAAGGGCACCTGTTGATCCGGCAGAAATAAAAATATCTCCTTCTCCTTCTTTAAGCATCCCGATCCCTTTTACCAGGGATGACCCTTTTTTTGTTCTTACTGCTTTGACCGGGGCCTCCTGATTGCTTATTACTTCGTCGGCATTGAATACACGTATCCTGTTTTCATCATATTTATATTTTTTCAGTTCTTCATTAATAATATTTTCGATGCCTATTATATATATTTCATCTTCTATTTCTTCTGCCGCTTTAACTGCTCCTTCCACAATTGCCGCAGGAGCATTGTCTCCCCCCATTCCGTCAAGAATTATTCTCATTTTCCACCTCCAGAACCATTACCTCAGGTCGGCATTTTTTGCCGTACTGGGGACATGACAAACAGTCGAAATAATCCGGACCATCTTGGAAGGATATCGTTTCAAATCCTGCCTTCCTGAAAAAATCGGGAACCTTTGCTGTAAGGTACATCCTTCTTCCTCCCATCTGCCTGACTTTTTTTATTACTTCACCCAAAAGGAGTGAACCTTTCCTGTTTTTCCTGCAACTTTGCGAAACGGCTATTCCGTCCAGGATAAACTCGCCCTTACTCTTAATGAGCAGGGCCCCCGCAATTATACTTTGCTTCGGGCCTTCCCTTATCTGCCACGAACAAACGATGTGATCATCGACTTTTTCGTCATCCTCATATTCAAGACCGTTTTTTATAAAAAACTCTTTCAGGCTGTTATAGTCTGCGTTTGTTTCCAGCATCCTTCTCCTTTATATTATTGGTTTCAGTAAATATTTTCAGTTTTTTATGTATCACTTCGAAATCCAGAGGGAACTTCTCTCCTCTTTCACCATCCACATCCGTCGGCACTTCAACGTCAGATTCCAGCCTCAGCTTTTCTGTCTGAAAGGCCAGGACTTTTTTATGTTTCGGATGCCTGCCTTGGGATATGCTTACCAGTAGCGGTATGAGCTCAACTATAGGCATCTCTTTGAAAAGAATAACATCCAGCTTGCCATCGTTTATATCTGAATCCGGAGATATTTTTTTGAAACCTCCTGCAGATTTTCCGTTCATTACTACCATGAAATACATGTTTTCTTCATATGTTTTTTCGGGCGTTATGAGTTTTATCGGTAACGGTTTCAGGTTTGGCACCTCCGAAAGGCCCTTAAGATAATATGATATCACCCCGATGGTGTTTTTAAGGTTGGGATCTGTTTTCTGGCTCACATCCACCAGCGTTCCCATGGCAGCCACATTAACAAAATATTTTTGGTTACATCTTCCCACATCAGCATATGTATAGTTTTCGCCCATGGCTATTCTTAGCATATCTTCGATATCATGAGGCAGACCGAAGTAATAGGCAAAATCGTTTGCAGTTCCCGCAGGGAAAATCGACAGCGGAAGATCAACATTATTTCGGATCATTGAATTCACACATATATTGATCGTTCCATCACCGCCGGCCACTATTACCTGCCTGTAGTCTTCCTGTTTTATGCTTTCAAAGGCATTTTCTATCATATTGTCCCTGGCTGCTCTTACCGGGATAAGTTGCATACCCTTTGCCTGTACTTTTTCAATTATAAAGTCCAGGTTATTTTTGAACAGTCCGTCACCGGAGTGGGGATTATAAAAGAGCAGCACTTTTTTTCTTTTTTCATTTGCCATTGTCTGATATCCTCCCAAAGTTTTTTCTTATATCGCCGATCATATACAATGACCCTGCAAAAACCATCAGTCCGAATCCGTTTTTTCTCTTTTGTGCTTCAAAAAAGGCATCTGTTACATCCGGAACCGCATGGCATACCGCGCCTTTTTCTGCAAGTTTCCCGCAAAGGATCTCTGCTTTTAGTCTGCGGCTGTTATCAGGCTCTGTGGCAATAAAATCTTTGGCCGAATCTGCAAGTATGGATATGATACCATCCACATCCTTATCCGCCATCATGCCGATCACATAAAGAGGCTTTCTGTCCGGGAAAAATCTTCCGATGCTGTCTGTCAGTTTTGCCATCCCGTCAACATTATGTGCACCATCAAGCACACATGGTATGCCAATGTCTATGACTTCAAATCTGCCTTTCATAAATGCCTCTTCCATGCCTTTACGGATTTTTTCAGGGTTGACTTTTATTATACTATTTTTGTGCAAAATTTCAATAGCTGCAAGAGCTGTCAAAGCGTTATCGATTTGATGCCGTCCTGCCATTTTCAGCTTTATTCCCTTATATTCAGTATCATTCAGCATAACATCAAAAATACTTCCGTGGGGACCGCATTCCAATATCCTGGGCTTTGCTTCTCCCGCATCAAAAATACTGCTCCCTTTTTGACGGGCGACCTCTTGAAGCAATATCTTTGCTTCCCTTTTCACATTTATAACGACAGGAGCACCGGATTTGATTATTCCGGCTTTTTCAGAAGCTATTTCTCTGATCGTGTTCCCCAATCTGTCCCCGTGATCATGGGAAATAGAGGTTATCACCGATATCAAAGGATTTTTTATGATATTAGTAGAGTCTCCTCTGCCTCCGAGTCCAACTTCCATCACCACAAGATCCGGCTTCATCCTGCTGAAATACAAAAATGCCACTGCCGTCAGTATCTCAAATTCCGTAGGAGAATCATACCCGTTTTGCATCATTACCCGGGATTTTTCTATCACCCGGTCAGTGCAGATCTCCAGTTCATCCCTTGGGATGCCCTTCCCGTCATATTCGATCCTCTCGGAAAAATCCTCAACAAAAGGCGAGTTATAGAGACCTGCCCTATAACCGTTCGCCCTAAGCGCCTCATATATGAACCTGCACACAGATCCCTTTCCATTGGTCCCGGCCACATGTATGATCCTAAGTTCTTCCTGGGGATCTCCCAGCAGTTCCATGAGTTTTTTTATTCTTTCAAGACCCAGCACGCTACCGAATCTTTTGAATTTTGCTATTTTCTGTTCTGCGTTCATTTCTTCTTTTTACTTTCTGCATAAACAAGCCTTTCACAGACTTTGTCAAGCATTGATACGTATTTGGTCAGTTTTTCTTTTTCCTTTGATATGACCTCTTTCGGTGCTTTGCTGACAAATCCCGGATCAGCCAGTTTCTTTTCTACTCGCTGTACCTCACTTTTTAGCCTGTTCTTTTCTTTTGTCAGTCTTGCTGTTTCCTCATCATAATCAATAAGATCATCGGAAGGTATGAATATTTCAGCCCCTCCGGTAACCGAAGACATGGAATCTTCGGGAATATCCTCTTTATCCTCAATAAATGATATGTTCGTTATATTTGCCAGTTTTTTTATGTACCTTTCCCCTGATCTTGCAGTTTCCATTGCCGTTCCGTAAGAGAGTATCACAAGACTCAGTTTCTTTGAGGGCGGGACCTCAACTTCTGCTCTTATGTTCCTTACTGCTCTTATTATCTCCATGGCCATTTCAAGCTTTTTTGTTTCTTCCGGATAAAGCTCTTTGTTTTCATAGGAAGGCCAGAGGGTCTTCATAAGAAACTTCGAAGGATCTTCATTTGTGTCCTCGTTGCCCGGAAGAGCTCCCCATATCTCCTCGGTTATGAAAGGCATAAAAGGATGCAGTATTTTCAGCATATCTTTCAATATGAAAAGCAGTACTCCCCTTACAACTTTTTTTTCTTCGTCGTCACTGCCGTAAAGCCTCCCTTTTGCGATCTCGATATACCAGTCACAGTATTGGTTCCATATGGCTTCATATACCTTTTGACCTGCCTGTCCCAGATCGAACTTTTCCATGGTTTCTGTGACTTTTTTTATTGTCTCGTTTGTGGTCGATATGATCCATTTGTCTTCCGGCTGAAGGAGTCTTTCGTTTTCAGCAACTATGGGCACAGCGGGAAGGAACTTCCCCTCTTCATCTTTGATATTCATTATGACGAATCTTGATGCATTCCAAAGTTTGTTGGCAAAGTTTCTGGCCATTTGAAGACGTTCTTCCTGGAATCTCATGTCATTCCCGGGAGTTATGCCTGTGGCCAGCATGAATCTCAAAGCATCCGCACCGAATTCATTTATGACCTCCAGGGGATCGATGCCATTTCCCAGTGACTTGCTCATTTTACGACCATCATGATCTCTTACGAGCCCATGTATGAATACGTGTTTAAAAGGAACTTCTCCTGTTATTTCCATGGCGGAAAAGACCATCCTTACTACCCAGAAGAATATGATGTCATATCCTGTTACCATGGTCGATGTGGGATAAAAATATCTCAGATCCTTTGTGTCATCTGGCCAGCCCAGAGTCGAGAGGGGCCACAATGCCGATGAAAACCATGTGTCAAGGACATCCTCATCCTGATGCATCCTTTTGCTGCCGCATTTTTTGCATCTTTCAGGCTTATTGACGGCAACATTTATCTCTCCGCAATCTTCACAGTACCATGCCGGGATCCTGTGTCCCCACCAGAGCTGTCTTGAAACACACCAGTCTCTTATGTTTTCCAGCCAATTCAGATATGTTTTTTCAAATCTCTCGGGCACATGTATAAGTTCACCATCTTTTGCAGCTCTTATGGCCGGTTTTGCCAGTTCCTCCATTGCCACGAACCACTGATCAGAAAGCATTGGTTCAACTGCCGTGCTGCACCTGTAGCATCCTCCGATGGGTATTTCTATTTCTTCTGTTTTTACAAGATATCCGCCCTTTTCAAGATCCGCGACCCAGACTTTTCTGCATTCGTATCTGTCCATTCCTTCATATTTGCCTGCCAGGGAATTCATCCTTGCGTCCTCATCTATGCAGGATAATCTTTCAAGGCCGTGTCTTTCCCCCACTTCAAAATCAGAAAAATCATGTGCCGGAGTTATTTTTACGGCACCTGTCCCCTTTTCCGGATCGGGATAAGTATCTGCTATGATGGGGATCTCCCTGTTCACTATGGGAAGAAGGACTTTTTTGCCTACCATTTCCTTGTATCTTTCATCCGACGGATGCACTGCGATCGCCACATCACCGAACATGGTCTCCGGCCTTGATGTGGCCACGACCATATCTTTTCCCCCGTCCTTTGACGGATATCTGAAATACCAATAAGCGCCTTTTTTGTTTTCATGCTCTACTTCGGCATCCGAAATAGATGTGCCGCATTCCGGGCACCAGTTTATTAGACGATTACCTCTGTATATCAGCCCCTTGTTGTAAAGATGAACAAAAAACTCATTTACTGCTTTGTTGCATCCCTCATCCATGGTGAACCGCTCTCTGCTCCAGTCACATGAGTCGCCGAGTTTCCTGCACTGACGCGTTATTTTACCGCCGTATACTTTTTTCCATTCCCATGCTCTTTTCAGGAACTCTTCTCTTCCTATTTCTTCTTTTTCCTTGCCTTCCTCTTCCCTGATTTTTTCTACCACCTTTACTTCCGTGGCAATACTGGCATGATCGCTTCCCGGGATCCAAAGAGCAGAAAATCCCTGCATACGCTTCCATCTTGTTAGTATGTCCTGAAGGGTCTGATCAAGGGCATGTCCCATGTGCAGCTGCCCTGTGATGTTGGGCGGCGGCATAACTATAGTATAAGGAGTTTTGTCCGGATCTCTTTCAGCTTTGAAAGCTCCGCTTTTTTCCCATCTCTCATATATGCGTTCTTCAAAATCCTTTGGGTCATAGGTTTTGGCTATATTGATTTCTTTTTCTGTCATTTTATGTGCTCCTTTTTTATAAAAAAATGTCCTTTTAATGCTTTTGGCAATAAAAGGACGAAATATTTTCCGCGGTACCACCTTTATTCCATACATATCAGTATGATACATACGACTCTTTAAACTGCAAGGCTCATGGGCAACCTTCGAAAAATTCTTTTCCCGGAAATCTTTCAGCCAGGGATCTCCTTCTCTGATGGGCAGTTTTTTCTCCTACTCCTCCCACTCTTCGCCTTATATTAGATTATGAAGTAAGTATAGGGCATTTCAATGGATTGGTCAAGAATTTTGTGGCTGCGATGAGCTTTTTATGCCTTTTTTCGTTTTCAAAAAAAGGCGGTTGTGCTTCTTTATCCCATGGGCTAAAAAAGTGCTTTGAATCTTTCTATTATTCCCTGTATACCATTCTTGATCCCGGCATTTTTGCCCGGGGATCTTTTATCTGCAGTGCCGCATTTTGAGCAGTTATCCTTTTTTTCTATGCCGTCTGCCCTGATGACAAACTGCACCATACTGACTTTTGTGTTTTTCTTTGAAACAAAGGATGTGGCTCTGTAGTCTGATTTATCATATTCTGAAATGGCACTTTCTATCTTTTCCGATATCAAAGAAGGTATTCCTGATGTTTTCTGATAAAGTTCAGCTGCACCTTCTTTCAGTGCCGAGGATCCCCTGGCACTTTCCGATATCCCTTCAGAATAAGAAACCAGTCCCAAATGAAAAAGAGAATATTTTTCATTCAAAAGTGATATATT
>Ga0123334_1001659_pt1 | contig 27341 bp, 31 predicted proteins | sample BiotimSIPDNA_FD_89706 | JGI IMG/M metagenome (GOLD analysis project Ga0123334, IMG submission 89706) | Anaerobic biogas reactor microbial communites from Washington, USA - Biogas_R1 time_0 SIP DNA | ecosystem: Engineered > Bioreactor > Anaerobic > Unclassified | place: Washington, USA... | reverse complement strand
ATTTTACTACAAAAAGGGATAGGATTCCTTGTTTTTTAGGCATTTTTCAAAGTTTCTATAAGAAAGATCTATACTTCCGAGGCTCTCCATAGAAATGGCAGGGAAATCTGCGGAAACTCAAGTTCGACCTATATTGACAACAATATGTACTAAATGTTATAGTTAAGCAGACAGTAAACGCAGTATCGGAGGCAAATATGACGTACGCAGAAATGTTGGACTTAATAATCAAGAAAAGTGAGCTGTCCCTTCGTCAGATAGCAAAGCGCTGTGAAGACCTTAACCTCAAAATCACACCATCTTATATATCACAACTGAAAAATGGCAAGCTACCGCCACCCAGTGAGGAGGTCTCCCTCATTCTGGCAAAGGTCTGCGGTTCTGACCAACAAGCCCATCTGGTCTTCCAGGGGTATATGGAAAAAGCACCATCCATGGTCAAGGAATATATGCTGGCTTCTTCCAGCCTGAATAAGGTTATGCTGGAATCACTGTGTAAAGCCACCAATAAAGAATTCACAAAGGAAATGGAAGATTACATAAAAGGCCTTGATGTTTTGGCTGCATTACAACTTTCCTCAGAATATGTCAACTGTGAGGATTCGCACAAGAGAAACGATCTGGTAAGAGAGATCTGCCTCAGATGCGGAGATGCTGCAGAAGCGGACGCAAAGGGAGAAATGCTGAACCTCTTCCTGGCGGACAGTTCCATGTCACCCTTTATACCCGTGCATGCCTATATCTATATTATGCCCACGAAGGTAGATTTGCTGAAAGACAGGGATATCATTGCCTTTTATCCGGATAACCGCAGAGTACCTACCCTGCGGCGGATCTATTTCATTAAGGATAAGATCCTCTTGATTCCGGATGATAAATCTCACGATACTTATTTCTTTGAGGATATGAGCGAGATCCATTACATCGGCAAGGTTGTCTCGTTCAAAGTCGACCTGTAACAGTTGGTCTTATTCGTCAATATAATCAAATTCATAGTTCCCGATGCGAATGGTGTCGCCGTCTGTAAGCCCCATCTCTTTTAATTCATCGATGGCACCCCTGTCCTCTATATATTTGTAGAGGTACCGCAGTGAACCAAAATCGTTGAAGTTAGTAGAACGAAATATCTTATCCAATTGTATTCCGCTAAGGACGAATACCGGTCCATCCTTGCTGCAATGGATCTTGCGATACTCTTCACTATCCGGCTCCCCTTCCGTGTCAAAGAAATCATAATCCGGTTCCTCTTCCTCCGGCAAAGCTGCGAGGGTTGCGAAAGTATATGCAATCAACTGGGAAACGCCTTGATGAAGAGGTGCGGATATAGGAAATACAGCAATCCCCTTATCTTCGATATAGGACTTGAAAACCTCATATTGCTCATCGCTGGTCATATCCATCTTGTTTGCGGCTACGATCTGAGGTTTTGCTGCTAATCGCGGACTGTAGGATTGCAGTTCGTTATTGATTGCCTCAAAATCTTCAACAGGATCACGACCTTCCGAACCGGAAACGTCTACTACGTGAATCAATAGCTTCGTGCGCTCCACATGCTTCAGAAAATCCAATCCCAACCCGATTCCCTGATGGGCTCCTTCGATCAGCCCCGGAATATCAGCCATGACAAAGGAACTGTCATCGCACTGTACAACACCCAGATTTGGCGTCAGCGTAGTAAAATGATAGTTTGCGATCTTGGGTTCAGCACCTGTGACAACAGAAAGTAAGGTAGACTTGCCCACATTGGGGAAACCAACCAGGCCAACATCCGCAATCAGCTTTAGTTCCAGTTTAATGCATCGCTCTATTGCTGCACCGCCGGCTTCGGCAAAATTCGGAGCCTGTCGCACAGAGGATTTAAACTGAACATTACCTCTGCCCCCTTTGCCTCCTTTTGCGGCAAGATAACTATCACCGTGCTTCACAAGGTCTTTTATGGGTTTTCCTGTCTTTTCATCGATGAGTAAAGTTCCGACAGGTACTTTAATCACGCAGTTTGCCCCGCTCTTGCCAAACTGCTTTTTCTTTCTGCCGTCTTCTCCGTTTTCTGCCTCATACTTCTTTTTATATCGGAAATCCAGAAGGGTCTTGATATTGGAATCTGCGATGAAAATCACATCGCCCCCTCTGCCTCCGTCTCCTCCATCCGGGCCTCCGTCGGGAACAAATGGTTCTCTGCGAAATGAGACGCTGCCGTCGCCGCCCTTGCCGGATTTAATTGTAATAATTGCTCTGTCAACAAACATGATGTTTCTCCACTTTTCAATACAATGACTAAGAAAGCCCCTATTAAATAGGGGCTTTTCGTTATGCTTCCTTGGGATACACGCTGACTTGTTTTCTGGTCTTTCCGGCTCTTTCAAACTTTACGGTGCCTTCTATCTTTGCAAACAGTGTATCGTCACCGCCGATTCCTACATTATTACCGGGATGGAACTTGGTTCCTCTCTGTCTTACCAGAATGCTTCCTGCGCTAACCAACTGGCCGTCGGCTCTTTTGACTCCCAGTCGTTTGGCTTCGCTGTCGCGTCCGTTCCTGGAGCTACCTACGCCCTTTTTTGATGCCATCTCACTACACCTCCTTTATCTTGTGCAGTTATCTGAATTAATATCAGTTATTTCACTGTTCATTTCGTGTGGATCGCCTTTTAGAAATATCCTATCAGGCATTGATGCCAATAGATGCAATTTTCAGCATCGTGTATGGCTGTCTGTGGCCTTGCTTTTTCCGATAGTCTTTCTTAGCCTTGAACTTAAAGATGATTACCTTTTCGCCCTTGCCGTTTTCGACTACGTCTGCTTCTACTTTGGCTCCCTCGATGTACGGTGTGCCAACCGTTACGGTTTCTCCGTCAGAGTAGACAAGTACCTTATCCAGGGTCACTTTGTCTCCTGCAGAAACAGGCAGTTTTTCAACATTAAGTACATCACCTTCCGAAACCTTGTATTGCTTTCCGCCGGTTTCAATCACTGCATACATATTATTTTTACCTCCTCTATCCAGTCTCGCCATCAAAGGCAGCGCATTTGCGCATTTAGGAGCCTTTTATGTGCGGCTAACAAACACGAAAATATTATCACATAGCCCTATGTTATGTCAAGTGTTAATCTGCTCTCTCTTTGCATTGATTTTCCTCGCAAAACGAAGCAGGAGCTTGGTGGAGAAGTAAAACAGGATCAGAACGGAGAACACTCCGCCCAGACCGAATAGCATTACCTCAAAGCCAGCGCCAATCAATTCCATATCCATATCGTCACCTCCTACATAATGGACAGAACGGCCGGTACCAGTGCGAGGATCAAGCTTCCCGCTACTACAGAGCCCAACTGGCCGGCAACATTTGCACTCATTGCTTGCATGAGAATAAAATTATGAGGATCCTCTTCTTTTGCTATCTTCTGAACGACTCTGCCCGACATGGGGAATGCCGAGATACCCGCAGCTCCGATCATCGGATTTACCTTTTCTCTCAGGAAGAGGTTGATGAATTTTGCAAACAGTACCCCACCGGCCGTATCGAAGATAAAGGCTATCAAGCCCATCCCCATGATCATGAGCGTTTGAACGTTCAGGAAAGCTTCTGCCGTCATGGTAGAACCGATGGTGATGCCCAGAAGCAGTGTAACCAGGTTGGCCAGCTCATTCTGAGCTGCATTGGAGAGACGGGTCAGGACACCGCATACCCGAATCAGGTTTCCAAACATCAGAGAGCCGATCAATGCCACACTTATTGGAGCGATGATGCCTGCGATGACGGTGATGGAGATGGGGAACAATATCTCTATGATCTTTGGAATTTCTACCTGATTGTACTTCATCCGGATGCGCCTCTCATTTTTCGTTGTGAGAAGCCTGATCACGGGTGGCTGTATGATCGGGACAAGGGACATATAAGAATATGCAGCTACAGAAATCGGCCCCAAATAGTTCTGGGCAAATTCTTTGGCTACATAGATCGATGTGGGCCCGTCTGCCGCCCCTATGATTCCGATAGCAGCTGCTTCCTTCAGATCAAAATGACCGGTGGCAAGGGCAAACATCATGGTAAAGAAAATACCGAACTGCGCAGCCGCACCGAAGAAAAACATAAAAGGATTTTGCATCAGAGGCTTAAAATCGATCATGGCACCTACAGCGATAAATATCAGAACGGGAAACAACTCCGTTTTGATACCCGCGTTGTAGAGCAATGTCAGAAAACCCTCTTCCCCCACTGCGGAAGACAAAGGGATATTGCACAGTATTGCACCAAAACCGATAGGAAGCAGAAGCATGGGTTCATACTCCTTTGCTATAGCCAGATAAATCAGCAGACCGCCGATGGCAAACATAATCAGATGTTGAAACTCAAAGTTTACTATTCCAATCAGCAATTCATTCCATAGTTCGTTCAATTGAAAGCTCTCCTCCTCCGAATAATACGGCAAAATAATGAACCATTTTACAATGGTCCATTATACACTAATAATATGTAAATAGGAAGCAAATACCGTGAAATGGGACTTATTCCGTGATCACACCGTCCTCGTCTACTTTCATGCCATTCGAAACCAGGTCTTTCTTCAAAAGGGTCTCGATCTCCTGCAGCATTTCGGGATGCTCCTTCAGATAGTTCTTGACATTTTCCCTGCCCTGGCCGATCCGTTCACCTTTGAAGCTGTACCAGGCGCCGGCTTTTTCCACGATCTTTGCTTCAACAGCGCAATCCAGAACATCTCCTTCTTTCGAGATCCCCTCTCCGTACATGATGTCGAACTCTGCCTGTTTGAAGGGTGGTGCAACCTTGTTCTTTACGATCTTGACTCTGGTGCGGTTTCCGATAACAGAGTCACCGGTCTTGATGCTTTCAATCCGACGGACATCCAGTCGCATGGAAGCATAAAACTTCAAAGCACGGCCACCGGTAGTAACCTCCGGGTTACCGAACATGACCCCGATTTTTTCGCGAAGCTGGTTGATAAAAATAGCACTGGTGTTGGACTTGTTGATCGAACCGGTAAGCTTGCGCAAGGCCTGAGACATGAGACGGGCCTGAAGTCCCACATGAGAATCTCCCATCTCACCCTGGATCTCCGCTTTAGGGACTAAAGCAGCCACGGAGTCCACAACAACCACATCCAGTGCTCCGCTTCTGACTAAAACCTCGCAAATCTCCAGGGCCTGCTCTCCCGTATCCGGCTGAGAGACCAGCAATTCAGCGATGTTAACACCAAGCTTTCCTGCATATTCGGGATCCAGAGCGTGTTCAGCATCTATAAATGCTGCCTTGCCACCCTTTTTCTGCGCTTCCGCAATAATGTGCAGCGCCAGAGTGGTCTTTCCTGAAGATTCCGGACCAAAAATTTCTATGATCCTGCCTCTTGGTACCCCACCGATTCCGGTAGCGATATCCAAACTGACGGAACCTGTGGATATATAATCGATGTTGAGTCTGGCACCTTCACTGCCCAGCTTCATAATGGTGCCTTTACCGAACTGCTTTTCAATCTGAAGCATAGCTGCTTCCAGGGCTTTTTCTCTTTCATTCTGATTGGTGCTCATAGTCTCCTCCGTTTCGTACGAACATACGTTCTGTTGTTATGATACCGCAACTTTTCATTAAGGTCAAGCAAAACATATACACGTTCGTATCCTAATGAAAATCTATGATTACAGGATAGCATATTATACATAAAATGTAAATATATAGTATTACATTATCTTTTTGTTGTCCAGGAGACGATTGATCAGATCCAGCATCAGCAACATCGCATAGTTGCGGTTCCAGCTGCGGTTTACACTCCGCATAAGGGATTTTTTGCAGATTTTCTGATCGTGGAGTATAGCACAGATATATACGAGTCCCACAGGTTTATCAGCAGTTGCTCCATCAGGTCCGGCAATTCCCGTAACGGAAATGCACAATTGACTGCCAGTCACTTGCTTTAAACCCTCTGCCATTTCAATAGCGGTATTTTCGCTGACTGCTCCATAATGCTCCAGGGTGTCGGGATTAACATTCAGTTCTTCGATCTTTGCTCGATTGCTGTATGTCACAAGAGCTCTGTCAAAAACAGAGGAAATTCCCGGGAGTTGCGTTAGTGTTTGTGCAAATAAACCTCCGGTGCAGGATTCAGCGCTTGATATGCTGATATTGCGTTCCATAAGCTTTCTTCCCACAACCTGATATAATTCCTCGTCATCGTAACTGTAAACGTATTCCCCCACCCTTTCGTTTACCATTTCGATCATCTCATCAACAGCAGCCTTTGCTTCCTCCGTTGTACTCCGCTTTGAAGCGATCCGTACACTGCACTCTCCTTCCTTGGCATAGGTTGCAAGCGTAGGATCCGTCTGCTTGTCTATGAGATCTAATAGTTCAGTTTCAAGCATTGACTCTCCTATACCGAACAATCGAAGCATACGATAGTAGATCACATTTTCTGTCATCTTCTCCAGATAGGGCTTAACTTCGTTTTCAAATAAATACTTCATCTCTCTGGGTGGTCCCGGGAGACAGATGATAGTCTTTCCGTCCTTTTCAAGAGCGAAACCGGGAGCGGTTCCCACATCGTTTGGAAATACAGTTGCTCTTGAGGGAAAGTATGCCTGCTTCCAATTATTCTCTGTCATAGGACGGTTCAATTTTTTGAAGTAGTTTTCCAGTTTTTCCATTGAGGGAGGATGTGGGATCAACTCATCCTCCAGGACCTCACAGGCGATCTCCTTTGTAAGGTCATCCTGTGTGGGCCCGAGTCCTCCTGTAGTGATGATCAGATCACAGTCCTTGAAGGTCTGCTCAATCATATGAAACAGTCGGTTGGAGTTATCACCTACTGTATGGTGGGAAAGCACGTCGATGCCCAATAGATTAAGCTGCTGGGATAAATAAGTAGTGTTTGTGTTTGTTATCTGCCCGAACAACAGTTCAGTGCCTACGCTTAAAATTGATGATTTCAAAGGTCCACCTCATGTTATCTAAATTTTAAATATCTGTTTGTTTTGAACAATGTATTCTATACCTGAATATATGGTCGCAATAACCGCGATCCAAAGCAGATAATAGCCTATCGGAAGGTCTGTGAATAAGGAAAAGGGCCAATCCCGCAGGAGAATTATAGATAATGCCACCATCTGTAATATCGTCTTGATCTTACCGGACTTGCCTGCTGCGATAATGATGCCTTCTCCGGCTGCTACCGTTCTAAGGCCTGTGATAATAAACTCTCTTGCCAGGATCACGATTACCATCCAGCCCGCTATTTCTCCCAGCTCCACGAGACAAATCATAGCGGAGGTAACCAGAAGTTTGTCTGCAAGAGGATCCATGATCTTTCCAAAGTTCGTAATAAGGTTGTGCTTTCTGGCAATGTGCCCGTCCAGGGCATCTGTTGCGGAAGCGAGAATAAACAGAATACCGGAACTGTAATAATACCCGTTCATCAATAGAACTATGAAGATGGGTATTAATAGGATTCTTAATATGGTAAGTTTATTTGGTAAGTTCATTTCCCTCTCCTTTACTCGGGTTTTCCTCAGTGACAGTATGCCCCGTCAGGTCATAATCGAAACCATCCACTATTTTGACATATGTGAAATCACCCGGGGATAATGGTCTTTCTGAAGTGAAGATCACTTTGTTATCGATTTCAGGCGCATCGTAAGCCGTTCTTCCTACATAGCTTCCTTCTTCCATATCTTCAACGAGAACTTCATAGACATGACCGATCTTCTGCATATTGTGTTCCAGGGATATCTGCTGTTGTAACCGCATCAGACGATCCCTTCTTGCCAGCTTGTTTTTTTTAGGTACCTGCTCCTTCATTGCAGCTGCCGGCGTACCTTCCTCCTTGGAGTATGCGAAAACTCCCAGGCGTTCAAACCTCATGCTTTCAACAAAGTCCTCCAGTATCTGTGCATCTTCCCGGGTTTCGCCGGGAAAGCCGGTTATCAGGGTAGTGCGTATATGGATGTCCGGCATAGCCAGTCTGAGCTTTTTGATCGTGCCCTCTATGGAAGATCTTGTTGAGCGCCGGTTCATGGATTCCAGGATTCTGTCGCTTGCATGCTGAATGGGAATATCGATGTATTTGCATATCTTATCATTTTCTGCCATCACTTCTATCAATTCATCTGTAATGCGATCTTCATAGCAGTACATCAGGCGGATCCACCGGATCCCGTCGATCCGGCACAACTCACGCAATAACTGCGGCAAATGATAATCTCCATAAAGGTCTATCCCGTAGGCTGTGACATCCTGTGCTACGAGGATCAGCTCCTTGCATCCATTCTCGGCCAGGCGCTGCGCTTCTTCCAAAATATTTTCTTTCTTCCGGCTTCTATATCTGCCGCGGATAGCGGGGATCACACAATAAGCACAGACATTGTCGCAGCCTTCTGCAATTTTAAGATAAGAAGAATAAGAAACCCCTAACGATGTCCTGGCCTGCATTTCGGAATATTCCTTTTCGTAACTGCTGAAATACAGCTCCTGTTTCCCTCTTTGATATTCTTCAAGAATCTGTGGAAGGTTCTGGTATTCATTAACTCCTAACAGGATATCCGCTTCCGGTAAAGCCTTTCCAAGGTCTTCTCCGTATCTTTGGGAAAGGCATCCGGATACAATAAGAATCCCTTCTTCGGACCGTTCCTGGGAAAGCTCCAGTATCCTGTCTATAGACTCTTCTTTGGCATCGTTGATAAAGCCACAGGTATTAACAAGAATAGCGTCCGCTTCCCCCGCATCATTTACTATAACATGGCCGGCTTCCGCGAGAAGCCCGGCGGTGTACTCGGAATCCGATACATTTTTGGGACAACCTAAGGTTTCGATATAAATTCGCATCTATTTTCCTTTCTATTATTCATCATCATTATCATCCGGGTCTTTTCCCAGGCTAAGGAATTGTTCCTCCGTCATCAGGACCTTTCTCGGCCGGCTTCCGTCACTGGGACCTATAATGCCTCTTGCTTCCATCATGTCAACCAACCTGGCTGCTCTGTTGTAGCCGATCCGGAAACGGCGCTGCAGCATGGAAACAGAAGCCTGTTCCGCGCGAACTACTGTTTCGATAGCTTCTTGCAGCAACTCGTCCGTATCATCATCGGGTTCGTTTTCATATGTTCGCTCGATCCGCTGTATGACATCGGTGGCATATTCATTGTCAGGGACCTGTTTCTTCAGGAAGTCGATGACATTATGTACTTCTGAGTCAGATATGAAACATCCCTGGACTCTAACGGGTTTTGAGACGCCCAAGGGGTTAAAGAGCATGTCCCCTTTTCCTACCAGTTTCTCAGCACCTGCCATATCCAGGATGGTTCTGGAGTCAAATTGGGAGGACACTGCGAAAGAGATCCTTGATGGTATATTTGCCTTGATGACACCGGTTATTACATCAACAGATGGTCTCTGTGTAGCAACTATCAGGTGCATACCTGCAGCTCTTGCCATCTGGGCTAATCTGCATATGGATTCCTCAACCTGTGATGGCGCAACCATCATCAGATCCGCAAGTTCATCGATAATGACTACGATCTGGGGAAGCGGTCTGGCTTCGCTATCCTTTTCTTTAATGCTTTCGTTATAGGATGCCAGATCCCTGACCCCCATCTCTGCAAATTTCTTATAGCGGTCTGTCATTTCCGAAACGGCCCAACCTAAGGCTGCTGCAGCTTTGGAAGGCTCGGTTACAACTGGTATCAGCAAATGGGGAATGCCGTTATAATTACCCAGCTCCACCACCTTAGGATCGATGAGGACCAGTTTTACCTCCTCAGGCCTTGCCTTATAGAGAATACTGATGATAATTGAATTCAGGCAGACACTTTTGCCCGATCCTGTTGAGCCGGCTATGAGCAGATGTGGCATACTCTTCAAGTCTGCTACTATAGGGGTGCCTGCAATATCCTTTCCTACGGCAAAGGTGATCTTGGATGGAGAGTTCTTGAATTCTTTGGAATCCAGCAGTTCACGAATAGACACTAAGTTGATTCTATCGTTTTCTACTTCAATACCCACAGCTGCCTTCCCCGGTATAGGGGCTTCCATCCGAATACTTTTGGCTTCTAAGTTTAAGGCAATATCGTCGGCAAGGCGTACGATGCTGCTCACCTTCACGCCAACGTTAGGCTGTATTTCATAGCGTGTGATAGCCGGACCTTTTGTTACTTGAAGTACTTTTGCATTGACGCCGAAGTTCTTAAGCGTTTCTTCCAGCTTTATGGCTTTTTGCTTCAGATTGATATTCTCATTTATATGCGGCCCGGTCGTAACTTTTTTCAGCAGATCCATAGGAGGCATCACATAAGGAATCGGGGCTTTATCCATATCAATTTTCAGGGGTTGTACTTCTTCCTGATTCTTATTCTTTTTAGCCGGTGCAGCATTCTCTTTTGCTCCCTCCCCCTCGTCAGAGAGGCCCTTTCCCGGCTCGGTCGCTGCAGGTTTTTCCAGTCCAACACTCTCAGTCTTTTGGCCCGGCTCAAATAGTTCTTCATCCTTCATGTAATCGATGATCTTCATCTGTCCCGGGGTGATGGAACCGGATGTGGAAGTTGCTGGTATTGGTGCAGCAGCCTCCACAGACTTTTTCTTGTCAGGGTTTCTGACGGATACAGGCTCTTCAGGTATCCTTTGTTCTGCTGCAGCCGCCTCCCCTTCTCTTTTCTCCTTTGAAGTCTTGCGTTTCATACTCCAACGATCAATGAATTGGGACACAGGAGTATTGATGACCAGCATAAGCGAGATAATTATAGCGGCTGACGCAAATATGTAAAGACCGTAAATACCGATTGCCTTTTTCAACAGCAAGCCCAGTGTCATGCCAAAGGCTCCTCCTCCTGTTAGTTGAACACCATTGTCAAAAGCATCCCGGATAAAAGCAATTGACATGGAAAGATCCTCTGCACCGAGGAATCTTGCCGAATTCAGAATAGCTGCCATGAGGAAAATCAGGCACAGAAACAGCACAGATCTTCCGTTTATATGGGCTGCCCTCCTGAGAAAGAGCAATAGTCCATAGAGGATGAGGTAATAAGGTAATGCGTAGGCAACCACAGCAAACAGACCCTTTAACAGATCGGATACAATGCGCCCGAATTCTCCTGTTGCCTGGGTTTGAAGGGATATGACAAGAAAAGCACCCACTGCCATGATAACAATAGCCCAGATCTCGTCCCGAAGCCGGCTTTGCGCTTGTTTTTTTGCTAAATCAGCATCCAGCTTTTCCTTCGTCGCCTTGTTCTTGGAGCCCTTTGGGCGCCCGGCTTTTTTCTTTTGTTCCGCCATTTAATATACTCCTAGATTACCGTAAGTTCATAAAAGTGTAGAGAAGCACCAGGCCTCCCACGATCCAGGTATAAAATGAGAAGATGTACAACTTCTTATTTGATACCACACGAATCATAGTTTTGATCGCAATATAACCTGAGATAGCAGCTACAACCACCCCGGCAACTACGGGCAGTAGAATTTCTGCTGCCATTCCTTCCTCAAAAGCTGCCGGTGCTTCCAATACTACGGCTCCCAGGATGGCAGGGATCGAGATCAGAAACGCAAATCGGACGGCCAATTCACGGTTCAGCCCGGAAAACAGGCTACCTACAATGGTTGCGCCGGACCTGGAAATTCCTGGTATTATGGCAATCCCCTGACAGAGACCTACAAACAAAGCATCTCTGAATTTCATTTCTTTCACATTCTTTCCTTTCTGATCCATTCTTTCCGCCAGCCAGAGAAAACATCCGGTTAAGACGAGGCAAATAGCTACCGCAGGAATAGAATTATAAAGACCGGAAAAGAAATCGTTGAAGAGCACACCTATCAACCCGGTGGGTATAGTGGCCGCGATAATCATCAGTCCCAGCTTTCTGGTCTCATTTTTATTGATCTGCAAACCATTGCCGGTTATCAAATCCTTTATAACAGCAAAAAACTCAAGGATCAGTTCCCAGAGCAGGCGATAGTAGACTGCAACGAGGGAAATCAGTGTTCCCAGATGCAACAATACAGCAAAGGCCAGGACGCTCTCTCCCTCGATCCCGAAAAAATGCTGTACGATGGCCAGATGGCCGGAACTGCTGATAGGCAGAAACTCTGCCAACCCTTGTATTAACCCTAAGATGATGCCCTCAAACAATGTCAATATAGTATTCCTCGCTTTCAGTTTTTGCTCCACTTATTATATCACCTAAAGGAGTGGATTTGAATATATTAATATACGCCATACCCACAAGTAATAGATCAGAAAGCAAGAGATAAGCCTTTGGCTGAAACTATGAAAAAAAAACATTACATTTTCCGGCGAAATGATATATAATATTAAGCTATATAATCTCCCCACTACAGGAGTAGTTATTCCCCTCTTAAGAGTAGTCAGGGCTTACCGTTTTATGGACCATGACAGAAATACAATATTAACAACATGGCATTGATAATGCGATGAAACATACAAGGAGGATAAGACAAGATGAACAGAAAGCCTAATTTAGCCGTAGTCGGAGCCACAGGTGTTGTAGGAACCACAATATTAAAAGTGTTGGAAGAACGGGATTTTCCCATTGATAATCTATATGTTATGACTTCCGCAAAATCTGCAGGCAAGACCATTTCCTTCAGGGGTGCAGATTACATAGCCGAAGAACTTACTGAAGAATCCTTCGATAACAAGCAGGTTGATATTGCGCTTTTTTCCGCAGGCGCTACCGTCAGCAGAAAATTTGCGCCCATCGCCGCTTCTAAAGGAGCTGTAGTTGTTGACAATAGCAGCGCCTGGAGGATGAATCCTGAGGTTCCTCTGGTGGTACCCGAGGTCAATCCAAAGGATGTCCTTTGGAATAAAGGAATTATAGCAAATCCCAATTGTTCAACCACACAGGCGGTAGTGCCTCTCAAACCTCTCCACGATAAGTACAAAATAAAAAGGATCATCTATTCCACTTACCAGGCTGTTTCCGGCACAGGCGCCAGAGGCATCGAAGATTTAGCGCAAGGCCTTATCGGTAACGACCAGATGTTAGCTTATCCCCACCCCATCGCCGGGAATTGTCTTCCTCACATCGGTGCCTTTGAAGAAAACGGGTATACGGAAGAAGAAATGAAGATGATAAACGAGACACAGAGGATCTTAGGAGATGACAGCATCCGAATCACAGTTACTACGGTCAGGGTTCCCGTATTTGATTCTCACAGCGAGGCCATCAATCTCGAATTTGAGAGACCTTTTGAACTGGAAGATGTGAAAGCACTTCTTGAATCATCTCCGGGCTGTGTGGTGGTGGACGATCCGGCAAATAATCTGTACCCTCTTGCCCGCCAGGCTACAGGAAAAAACGAGGTCTTTGTAGGAAGGATACGCAGAGACTTCAGTGTGAAAAACGGACTCAACCTCTGGGTGGTTGCAGACAATATCAGAAAGGGCGCGGCTACAAATGCCGTTCAGATTGCCGAACTGCTTATAAAATAAAGCAAGTGAGGTGTGTTATATGACATTGTTTACAGGTGCAGCCACTGCTCTTGTAACACCATTTAAAGAAGGAAAAGTGGATTTCCCATCCTTTGGCCGATTGATCGACTGGCAGATAAACCAGGGGATCGACGCCCTGGTTATATGCGGAACCACAGGAGAAGCATCCACGCTCAATGATGATGAACATGTTGAAACCGTTCGGTATGCAATAAGAAAAACTGCAGGCAGGGTGCCGATCATTGCCGGTGCGGGAAGCAACGATACCCACCATGCTATTGAAATGAGCAAAGCATTGGAACAAGAAGGTGCCGACGGTCTCCTTCTCGTGACACCCTACTATAACAAGTGTACACAGAAAGGGCTTGTCATCCACTATAACGCCATCGCCGATCATATAAACATTCCTGCTATCCTCTACTCTGTACCGGGCAGAACCGGTGTAAATATCACTCCTTATGCTGTTTCAGAACTATGCAAGCATCCAAATATCGTGGGTATTAAAGAAGCCAGCGGAGATATGGCACAAGTGGTGGAAATCGCAAAATATGTAGATGAGGATTTTGCACTTTACTCCGGCAACGATGAGATCAATATACCCATAGTAGCCATGGGAGGATCGGGAGCTATTTCCGTACTGGCAAATATTGCGCCCGGTCAAACCCACACAATGATCGATCATTATCTGAATGGGAGAGTGAAAGAAGCAGTCAGGATGCAACTGGCTATGAAATCTCTCATCGATGCACTCTTCTGTGAGGTCAACCCCATTCCTGTAAAAGCTGCTTTACATTTGATGGGAATGATCGAGCTCGAATACAGACTCCCGCTCTGCCCGCCTCAACCCGAATCCATTGAAAAAATCAAAAAGCAGATGCTCGCTTGCGGTTTGCTGTAAGGAGGGTCCCATGAATATAATAATTCACGGATGCAACGGCCGAATGGGACGTATGCTGACTCAAACCATTTCGGAGCACAGTGAGTATAATGTAATATGCGGAGTAGATCCGGAATGTAGTGAAGGTATTCCCTATCCGGTTTACAGGGATTTTGCCTTTGTTCCTCCTAAGGCAGATGTAGTCATTGATTTCTCACATCCTGCTGCTATTAAGGATCTTCTTGGCTGGTGCATATTGCACGATTCGCCTGTTGTCATTGCAACCACCGGTCTGGGTCAGGAAGAGCATCGTATCATCCAGGAAGCATCCAAACAAATCCCTGTATTTCAGTCCGCCAACATGTCTCTTGGGATCCATGCACTCTGTAAGGCTTTGTCTCAGATCTCCGCCATACTGGGTAGTGAGTTCGATACCGGCATCTTCGAGACACACCATAAATATAAAAAAGATGCGCCAAGTGGTACTGCCTACCTTCTTAAAGATGCTCTCAATAGCAATAGCACAGCAGTCACCGCTCTGCGATTGGGCACTATACCCGGTGAACATACTGTCATATTTGCCGGAGAGGATGAGGTGCTGGAACTTACCCACACCGCATATTCCCGCAAAATATTCGCCGTCGGTGTCTTGAAAGCCGCCGAATTTCTTATAGTGGAAAAACCCGGCCTCTATAATATGAACGATTTATAGTAGATCGACCATTGAAAACAAGTAAAAATCGCCGACAATCGTCGGCGATTTGAATTTCAGTGAGAGATCGATAGACTAGGCCTCAGTGGATACAACTTCCTTACCATCGTAATAGTTGCAAGTGGGGCATACTCTATGTGGAAGCTTGGGCTCGTGACACTTAGGACATGTGGATAATGCAGGAGCTGCCATCTTCATGTTAGGCGATCTTCTCTTGTCTCTTCTCGCACTCGAAGTTCTTCTCTTTGGTACTGCCATCGTTAACACCTCCTTCTTTGTGTACGAACGCTACAAATTATACCTTGGACAAAATGCTTTGTCAACGAATTTTTACTTGAGTTTTCCAACAATCTCAACAGTGTCCTGCGCGATCGTCAGCTCTTCGTTGGTTGGGATCAACATTACTTTTACTTTAGAGCTGTCCTTACTGATGACCGTCTCTTTTCCTCTTACGTTGTTCTTTTCGTCATCAAGTTCGACTCCAAGTCCTTCCATATCAGAACAGATGAGCTTTCTCATACTGGGATCGTTCTCACCTACACCAGCAGTAAACACGATACAGTCTGCCCCGTTCATTTTGGCCATATATGATCCGATAAAGGATTTGACACGCATAGCAAATACCTGCAGCGCCAGAGTCGCTCTCTCATTACCCTGTGCCTCTGCTTCTTCCAGATCCCTGAAGTCACTGCTTACTCCGGAAATACCGGCCACACCGGATTTCTTATTCAGTATATTAATGACTTCATCTGCACCGATGCCTTCTTTTTCTGCAATAAAAGTGATGACTGCCGGATCAATGGCTCCGGATCTTGTTCCCATGACCAGACCATCGAGAGGAGTAAAGCCCATGCTGGTATCGATGCATACTCCGTTTTTCACGGCAGCACAGCTGGCGCCGTTGCCTAAATGGCAGGTTACGACTTTAATATCCTTCACATCTTTGTTCAGCATAGCAGCCGCTCTCATGGATACATATTTGTGGCTTGTTCCATGGAAACCGTATTTACGGATCTTATACTTCTCATAATACTCATAGGGAATGGCATACAGATAATTTTCCGGTTTCATCGTTTGATGGAATGCGGTATCAAAAACACCGACCATCGGAGTTTCAGGCATTAGTTCCTGACAGGCGCGGATACCTAAAATGTTAGGAGGGTTGTGAAGAGGAGCCAAATCAATACACTCTTCCAACGCATCCATCACATCTTGTGTGATCAGGACGGAACTGGCGTATTTTTCTCCTGCATGAACGACTCTATGCCCTACTGCGCTGATCTCGTCCATCGAGGTAACCACACCATGTTCTTTATCGGTCAGAGCTTCCAGTACGTAACCTATGGCATCTTTGTGGTTCTTCATAGGTGCTTCCAGGATATACTTGTCCATTCCAATTTTTTCATGCTTCATGACGGAGCCATCGATACCGATCCTCTCAACCAGTCCCTTTGCTAATAAAGTAGAATCATCCATCTCCAATACTTGATATTTAAGAGATGAACTACCGCAGTTTACCACTAATACCTTCATTCTTACACTCCTTTTCTCTATTCGGCGAATACTTGTCCAACAGGTTGAATTCCTGCGTTAAATACTAAATACAATTATAGCTCCATTATCAAATAAAATCTATAAAAAAAAGTGCAAATGACAGAATCAAGGATTCCTGTCTTCACAATAGGGTTTGCAGACATAATCGGAACGCCTGTAGATTTCTTTGTTATAGGCGAGGTTATAAATATCCGATGCAAGAACGTCATAACGCAGGAACTCCCAGAGAGGATCCCCCAAGGGAACCTCTTTGTTCAAGTTGGTGATTATAGGGATAGAATTGCACTCCTGTCGTTTGATGTGCCGAAGCAGCTTTGCTCCCCGTCCGGAAAAGGCTAGAACTCTGGCATAAAGGTGGGGATTCTCCAGATTCCGGAAAAAATCATCCTTCCTTAACGAGATCAAAGTATGGAGTAGAAGTCTCTTGATCCGGGTTTCGGTATAACGCTTGGAGAGAACAGAAGCAATTAGTTCATTAAGGTTCTTGCTCTTTATGACAGCCTTTTTCAGCTTATTCTCCAACCCTTCACCGGCGCTGAGTATCTCTGCCAGCTCTTCATTGGAAGTGATCAATATCTTGTATACCAACATAGTAAACAGGTCTTCTGAATCCGTAACCGGCTCGCTTTCTGCGTTTCTCATAGTGTCGGTTGTTGCCTGAGGAACTACGTGCAGTATATGGTCGATATCCCGGTTTTCCTCGAGCTTTCTGCGTATGGCAGTTGCACTGGAAAGGGCGTCATCAATACTCTCGTCGTGGTAGCTCCTCCCTTTCCTTTTCACGACGATAGGTTTCATTTGGCTGGCGGTGAGGATCCATTGCTTCAAATATTCTACTGCAAGTATATTGTTGGGATCACGAATCAGAGCAGCAACTTCTTCTCCCTCAAGTTTTTTCAGCGCCTCGTAACGTGCACGGGGATAGGAGAGCCCCTGTCCGAGAAACATCATAAGTGCTTCTTTAAACTCGGGTTCTTCCTCCGCGAGCAGATCTGCGACTTTTAGCAACCCTTCAAGTTCACCTGATTCACTGCCAAAGGACAAATGAGAGATGCATCCTAATCCGTTAAGAATCCTTACAGCGCCCATGGCGAAATACTCCGCATTATTGCACGCAAATACAAAAGGAAGTTCAATGACAAGATCCACGCCATTCCTGACTGCCATCTCAGCCCGGGTCCATTTGTCATATAAGGCCGGTTCTCCCCTCTGGGTAAAGTTTCCGCTCATTATCACAACTACATGGTCTGCTTGTCCCAGCTTTTTTGTTTCCTGCAGGTGATAGAGATGTCCGTTATGAAAGGGGTTATATTCTGCTATAATCCCGACGTTGTTCAATCAGATGTTTCCTTTCTCCAAGACAGAATAAGTTCAATGATCACAGTGAACAGGAAAAGAATTACTATTATTATAAGCATCCTGACGGAAAATAGCAATTGCATGAGAAAGCCGGGCTGGAATACCCCCGTAGGGTTTGAAAACAAACCGACGTTTTGTACAGCACGGTTCAATATATAAGGAGCAGACATATACGCTATTATAGCAGCGATAACACCATGAGACAGCTTTAGCTTCAAATAGACAAAAGGACTGATCTTCAGTCCGCCCAGAACGCTTATAGACTGGGCAAATATAGACAGGCCTCCGAAGGAAACGAGGAAAGCAGCCATTGTGCATTTCAGTCTGAGCCCTATTTCTTCCGATGCTGCAATTTCATTCACTCCTATGGTCATCTCAAGCAATCCTTTCACGAAACCCGAATCATGAGAGTTTTTTAATAAACTCAGCGCTCCTGTCATTTCCAATAGATCCGTTGCATATGTGAAAATGATGATATAGCAGCAGATGATCCCCAGGGTCTTAAGTGAAGATATTATTGAATCAGTAAGAATCTCCAGCATTGTTTTTTTAGCAACGGTCGGCTCAGCGTACCGTGTTCTTATACATTTTCGCTGTCCTTTATCTTTCTTGCCAAATAAGCGTAACAGCAGACCGTTTACGATTGCAGCCATGTAATGGGATACGGCAACCACGGCTCCTGCTGCCGGAGAATGCAGCATACCTGCGCCTACAGTCCCCAGCATAAACAATGGACCTGAAGTAGAGCAAAAGGAAAGCATTCGTATGCCCTCTCTGTCCGTCAGTTCCCCTCTTCTTCGCATTTGTCCGATGAGCTTTGGCCCCATAGGATAGCCTGAAGTCACGCTGACGATAAACACAAAGGCAGAAGCTCCCGGTGTACCGAACAGCTTCTGAAAAGGCCTTTCAAAATAAGCTCCGACGATACCGGGGATCCCTAAAGAAATCATAAAATCTGCGCAAATGAAAAAAGGAAGCAATGCGGGCAATACAGAACTTGCCCACAAAGCGATCCCTTGTTTTGCTGAATCTAAGATCACCGCAGGAAAGATCACCATGGATACCGCAGCAGCAGAGGCAATGATTCCCGCCCATATGTAGATTGTGGAATACCGCTTTGAACGTTTCATAGTGAATCATATTCACAGCGGCTTCCGAATATTAATGATCATTCTCCATTTGAGTCTTATAGATCATGTCTTTGATCTCATTCCTGTTGTCAGTCAATGTGGTATTGATACTGTCAAAGGTTTTTTGGATCTCATTAAACATGTCTGTAAAGTAGACAGCGTTGAGCTGGTCCATCTTGTCCTGGAAATTATACAGAATGCTGTCAATATAATCAAAAGTACTCATCTTGAGATTCTTGACGTTGGTTTCCGCCACATGCATGATCTCATCTGCTCTGATTTTCGCTTTTACTGTAATATCGTCGTTTTCGATCAAGGATTCCGCCTGTGTCCTTGCCTCTTTCAATACGGCTTCATACTCCCGCTTAGCTTCATCAAGAATGCGCTGGCGTTCGTCCTTGATCCACTGAGCCTGCTGTATTTCATCCGGCAGTTCGATACGGATCTCCCGGACGATTTCCAGTAACTCCTCGGCATCAACAAGGATCTTACCCGTCAGCGGAAATCCGGAACTGGTATCAATAATATCCTCGATTTCATCTAAGAGTTCTAAAACCTTCATTCGCCAATCCCTCCTGATTCTTATTTTCCATATTTTCTCTTCAGTTCTTTCAATACCACTTTGGGAACTAATCCGCTAATATCACCGTTCAATGAAAATACTTCCTTTACTATGCTGGAGCTGATAAAAGAGTGCTGGGGCGTCGTCATCAAAAATATAGTTTCTACATCTTTGTTATATAGTCTTGCATTCATCTGCGCCATTTGAATTTCCAGCTCAAAATCCATGGCCGCACGCAAGCCCCGGACAACCGCATCGATTTGATTGTTATTTACGTAGTCCGCCAGGAGGCCGTCAAAGCTGATAACCTCTACATTTGTTAACTTATTGGTAGCGGCCTTGATCATTTTCATTCGCTCTTCCGAGGTGAAAAAGGGTCTTTTAGATTGGTTCTCCAATACGCCAACGATCAACTTGTCGCATAATTTTGATGCACGATTGATCAGATCGAGATGCCCGTTTGTGACCGGGTCAAAAGTGCCTGCGTACAGTACTCTTTTCATAGGTCCGTTTCCTCCGATGATATAGTGTATAGCGTGATAACAGTATTTCCGTATTTCCTTGCTTTCCAGATGGTGAATCCGCCGATATGATCCGGAAGCTTCTGATGCACATCATGTTCAGCTGCTATAATACCGTCCTCTGCCAATAGTTTACGCTCCCAAATTTGTTCCAGACAGGATTCCATAAGTCCTGCTTTATAAGGGGGGTCTAAAAAGATAAGATCTGCGGGTTCGTGGATCTGAGCGAGGACATATTCCCAATCCCCCTTGATCAGTTTACAGCGATCCTCTGTACGACAGGTTGTAATATTCTTTGAAGTCAGTTGGATACCTTCTTTTGACTTCTCTCCAAAATATACCTTGTGTGCTCCCCTGCTGACAGCCTCCAGACCTAAGCTTCCGGTGCCCGAGAATAAGTCAATGACTACTGCACCTTCCAGGTCCGGCCCGACCATACTGAAAAGAGCTTCCTTTACTTTACCTGAGGTGGGACGGATCAGCTTGTCCTTGGGCACCTCAAACTTTCTGCCTTTTAAATGCCCGGCTATAATACGCAATACAAACGCCCCTTTCTTATCAATTAATTTTAACATAAGATGGGAAAATAGCAACTGAAAGATCATATTGCAAAACGGGCCTGCATTCTCATGCAGACCCGTTTTGGCTCATTAGGGATAACGAATTAGTTTCTGTGGTCATCCGTTTAGATTTTACCGGATAACTGCTGTTCGGCCATCTCAACCAATCTCTTAGTCATATAACCACCTACATAACCGTTCTGTCTTGCTGTCAAGTTGCCCTTATCCATGTTTTCATAATTTGCAAGTCCCAATTCATTGGCGATTTCTGTTTTCATGTTCTTTAATCCGGGCTTAGCGCTTGCAACCACGTTTGTGTTGTTTGCCATAGTTTTTCACCTCCTGTTTACACTCTTAATTTAACCTTTGCAGGTGAAACTATGCGATGTAATAATTTCATGTCATGGACTGTTTTGCCACATTATTTTTTTACTTTTAAATCACAATGGCGGTTTTCCTGTTTTGATCAGTGGTCCACCGTTTACTTTCCGCTATATGCTTATCATGTCCTTATCTTCAAATAAATTGCTTAACTTTTCCTTTAAGAGACTATTTTCTGTTGCGGTCAGAAGCGGATCTCTTTCCAGAAGATCAGCTGCCTCTTTTCGAACGGTCTCCAAAATTCGCAAATGCTTTGAAAGGTCTGCGATCCTGAGTTCGGGTATCCCATGTTGCCTCACTCCGAAGAATTCTCCCGGTCCACGCAGTTCAAGATCCTTTTCAGCGATGAGGAAACCGTCGTTCGTCTGTTCCATGACTGCGGCTCTCTCTTTTGCGATTTCACTTTTTGAATCGCAAATCAACAAGCAATAGGATTGATGTGCACCTCTTCCTACTCGCCCTCTCAGTTGATGGAGAGCAGCCAGCCCGAAGCGCTCTGCATTTTCTATGAGCATCACAGTGGCGTTAGGTACATTGATACCTACTTCTATAACAACAGTAGAAACTAAAATATCTGCTTTTCCTGTATAAAACTCTTCCATGACCTGATCTTTTTCCGACTGCTTCATACCTCCATGAAGCAGTCTTACCTGAAGTTCCGGGAATCGTTCACGGGTTTCCTCATAGATTTGTGTGGCAGATTTCACATCAATTATGTGTTCAGAATCCTCAATCAGAGGAGCTACAATATATGCCTGTCTTCCTTCTTTTACCTGTCTTTGTATAAACTCATAAGCATTATCACGGCCCTTTTCCGAAAGGACTTTCGTCAAAATAGGTTTCCTTCCCGCCGGCATCTCATCTATGGCGGAATGATCCAGATCCCCGTAAAGGATGACAGCGAGTGTTCGGGGTATCGGCGTGGCTGTCATTACAAGAACATCGGGATTCTGCCCTTTCCGGGAAAGCAGGCTTCGCTGGTTAACTCCGAAACGATGCTGCTCATCTGTTATTACCAGGCCAACGTTGGCATATTCTACACCCGGCTGGATCAAAGCATGTGTACCGATCAGAAAATCGATAGAGCCATCGGCAAGTTCCCGGATGATTTCCTTTCTGTGCTGTGCTTTCATGCTTCCAGTCAGCAGACCAACACGTATCCCGAAACCGTCAAACATCCCTTTTAAGCTATCAAAGTGCTGCCTGGCCAATAATTCCGTGGGCGCCATCATAGCTGCCTGAAAACCGCATTTTATTGCCTTATATGCTGCTGCGGCCGCTACTACTGTTTTACCGGAACCCACATCTCCCTGAATCAATCGATTCATGACCTTTGGAGCTTCCATGTCCCTTTCTACTTCGGCAAGCACTCTTCTTTGCGCACTGGTAAGTTGAAAAGGTAAAGCATCTAAAAACGTTTCCGTTGTCTGTTCAGGCGAAAACGCGATACCTTTATTGTTCTCCTTTACGCTGCTTTTTATTGACAACAGTCCCAATTGCAACAGGAAAAGTTCATCGAAAACAAGACGAAAACCTGCCTCTTTTGCTTTTCGGTGCTCTTTTGGAAAATGTATGTTTTCAATTGCATATTGCAAGCTGCAGAGCCGGTTTCTGGAAATGATATCTTCCGGCAGATAATCAACTATTTCCTTTGAGTAAGCAAGAGCCTGGCGCTGCCATTTGCGCAGATCATTTTGTGAGATTCCCTGCGTCAACGGATATACGGGCAGGATTTCTCCGGGGAGATCTTGTTGCCAGCGGTTGAAGTCAGGATGCACCATCTGCAGACGACCTGCCCGTGAACTGACCCTTCCGTAAAACTCGTACTGGCATTCCTTATCTAATGTTTTCTCCAGGTATGCAGCATGAAAGAATACCACTTCAATGCTTCCGCTTTCGTCGGAGATCAATAACTTTAAGTTGCGCTTTCTTCCATAACCATAGCCTCCTCTGACCATCAGAGTGATATTACCCCGTATCAGGGCAATCTCTCCATCAACGAGGTCTTTGATAGGCTTGCAGTGGCTACGGTCCTGATACTCTCTGGGATAATATGAAAGAAAATCCCCAATCGTGCGGATTTTCAATTTTTCCAGTGCTTTTGCTTTTTTTGGTCCCACTCCCTGAAGGCTGGTAATGTGTTCGTGAATACCCAATTTATCATCCTTTGACTTCAATGTTTCTTGGGGTGATCTGCTTCGATATCAATCCGGTTACAACGACCGCTATGCTGTTAGCCTCAATGCCTGTCAGGGATTCGATATCGGACTTTATATCATTGATGAGCTGTTCCGTTACCATGCTGATGCTCGTTCCGAAACGGATGGCTATATAAAGTCTCAGATCCAGTCCCTTTTCGCTCATGTTGATATCAAGCTGTTCCGTAGCATCCGGTACTCCGTATTTCTGTCTTGTCCGTATTACTTTTCCTTTGTGATTCGTAATTCGGACACGGCCCTGAAACTTACGGACAGCTTCCATCACTATCCTGCCGATGACGGCCTTGCGGATCTTGATTGTCCCTGCTTCCGTTTCCTTATAATATAAAGCCACAATGGTACCCTCCGTCTGCATTAATAGTAGCACATAGCCTTAAATTTTGGAATTGCTTTTTTCCTCCCGCACGTATATACTATTTTTTAGCGAAGTAGAAAAAAGTATTTTACAGAATAAAATACCTATGCTATAATGTCTTTTGTTCGACGCTTCAATACACAGTCAAGGGAGGTGTAATAGATGTCAAGAAAATGCGAAGTCTGTGGCAAAGGTCAGGTGTCAGGGAACAATGTAAGCCACTCTAACAGACATACCAGAAGAAAATGGAACGCCAACATCCAGACTGTCAGAGTTGAAGAAAACGGCACAGTTCTCAGGAGAAAGGTATGCACCAGATGCATCCGTTCCGGCAAGATCAACAGAGCGATCTAATATAATTTGTAAACAAACGAACCCTCGGCTATGCCGGGGGCTTTTCATTTATGCACATCTTTCGGAAATCATACTGTAAAAAGTTTATATCCGCAAAAAATCATAATGCCTCCCAGCAGGATCAACCATATCTTTGACGGAAGCAAAAAGGCACAAATTGTCACGGCGCCGATAATGAGCAATATCAGACCTAACAACTCTACCTCACCTTTTTTACACTTTGGTTTCTTCTTTTCCATTCAAAAACACACCTTTCCTATCATGGGGTCTTCTGCAATCAAACGTTATAAAGGAGGAACATGAGCAGTATAACGGAAGCAATCAAAGCAGCATACCAAATATAAAGAGGCACCGTATGTATTATCAAAATAACGCCGGAGATCCCCAACGCCACGCCCAGGATCTTCGCTATTCCCATTTCTCCGCTGCGCTTCCGTTTCATCCATGACCCCCCGGCAAAAAGAAAACCCCGCCCGTATAACAATGTATGCCGGCGGGGTACGGATTGTTCCTTCAGAATGTGCCTTAACTGTTGGGATCGCTGCAATAAGGTGTTTTCAAATTGCCGATTTTATAACTTCTTTCTGTTAGAATTTCTTCGATTTCCGAAAGTGTGATCCCCTGATTCACCAGGAGCACAGTCAGGTGAAAGAGTAAGTCACATATTTCTTCCTTGATTCCATCCCGATCACCGTCTTTGGTGGCGATGATCACTTCACTACACTCTTCTCCACACTTTTTCAGGATCTTGTTAAGCCCTTGCTGAAACAAATAACATGTGTAGGAGTTCTCTGACGGCTCCAGTTTCCTGTTTACGATTACATTATAGAGGTTGTTTAGTGCTTGATTCATTGTTCAACAACTCTCCTTTCCTGAAAAAACAACTTTTTTCTCCGGTGTGGCAGGCAACCCCGATTTGTTCCACCCGAATCAACAGGGTGTCGTCATCGCAGTCCGGAGTTACGGATAAAACCTTTTGATAATGACCGGAAGTAGCTCCCTTGTTCCACAGCTCACCTCTGGACCTGCTGTAAAACCAGGTGTAGCCGCTGTCAAGAGTTTGTTTCAGACTTTCTTCATTCATATATGCAAGCATCAGCACTTCATCCGATTGCACATCCTGAACAATAGCAGGGATCAGGTCTGCCTTTTTGAAATAGATCGAAAGGTCCATTATGCACATGCCCCTTTCTCTTTCAACTTAACCGAAATTCCTCTCTCCTTCAGAGCGTTCTTCACGGTGTTAACTGTAAGATCCCCATAATGAAAGATCGAAGCCGCCAGCGCTGCATCGCAGCCTGTTTCCTGAAACACCCTGACAAAGTGGCCTACAGTGCCGCAGCCACCCGATGCGATGACGGGGATGCTTACCGCGTTGCAGACTGCAGAGAGCATAGGAAGATCAAATCCGTTTTTCACACCGTCCGCATCCATGGATGTCAGTAGAATTTCTCCTGCGCCCAGAGATTCCCCTTTCCTGGCCCAATCTACCAGATCCATGCCTGTATCTGTCATTCCTCCATTGATCATAACGTTGAAACGATCTTTTTCTGTCTTTCTACCGTCAATGGCTAACACAATGCATTCTCTTCCAAACTCCTCCGTTGCTTCTCTAAGAAGTTCCGGTCGCTTTACAGCAGCGGAATTGATAGAAACCTTGCTGGCACCTGCCTCCAGTAACCTCCTTATGTCCTCCACATTCCGAACCCCACCGCCAACGATGAGGGGAACCGAGATGTTGTCAGCCGTTTCTCTGACCAGATCCACAATGGTGCCTCTACCTTCATTCGTCGCTGTAATATCCAGAAATACTATTTCATCCGCTCCTTGCTTTACATAGTCCATTGCACATTCTACCGGATCTCCCACCTCACGGAAGCCGATAAAGTTAATTCCTTTTACAACCTTGCCGTTACAAACATCAAGGCATGGAATGATTCTCTTAATACCCATTCTTCACATTTCCTCCTTACAAATAGATAGAGTTTCTCTTAAATCCAGGCTTCCCTGGTAGATAGATTTCCCGCATATGGAACCGTAAAGTCCCAATTGACAGAGTGCCCGTATATCTTCACTGTTGCGGATCCCGCCACTGGCTATGATCTTTGACGATACGGCGTTTTTCAAAGACTCCAGATGGCTGATGCTCGGTCCGTTTAATGTCCCGTCTTTTGCTATATCGGTGTATATAATGACTTCCGCTCCTGAGGCTTCCATTTTCTTCGCTATCTCAATATAGTGAGATCCGCTTTCAGAAACCCATCCGGAGGTTTTCACCATCCCGTTCATTGCATCGATGGCCACTGCGATTCTTCCGCAATACTTTTTTACCGCCGCTTCCACCAGGGAAGGATCATCAATAGCCGCAGATCCTAAAACTACCCTGCTGATGCCCTGCTCCAGATAATAGGAAATGTCCTCCATTGTGCGAATACCCCCGCCGAGCTCCACTTTGAGGCCGGTTTTCTTTGCTACTTCAATGAAGATGTGGCTATTTACTCTCTCACCGGAAATGGCTCCATCCAGGTCCACCATGTGGATCCACTTTGCGCCTGCTTCTTCAAATGATGCGGCCGTTTCCAACCAGCTGTCCGCTACCCGCTCTGAAGTATGAAAGGCACCTTGAGTCAGTCTCACGCATTCTCCTCTATAAATATCGATGGCGGGTAATATGATCATCTATAAACATCCTTTCGTTGATAAAGTTTCACCTTTTTCCGACCTTTCAACGCCTTGCTTCAATGCATATCCAAAAGCTTTAAAAAGGGCTTCTGCTTTGTGATGATCATTGCTCCCATAGACCAGATTCAAATGCAGCGTGATTCCTGCATTTACAGCAAAGGCATTGAAGAACTCTTTTACCATCTGTGCATCCATATCGCCGATCTTAGGAGCGGTAAATTTTGCGTTGAAGACCAGATAAGGCCGGTTGCTGATATCCAGGTTACAGGTGGCAAGCGCTTCATCCATGGGGATGGTGCACATACCAAAGCGCCGGATCTCCTTTTTATCTCCGAGAGATTTTGAGAAGGCAGATCCCATAACGATACCAACATCTTCAATAGTATGGTGGCAGTCCACATTAAGATCACCCTTGCATTTCAGTTCTATATCGAACCCGCCATGGAGGCAGAATGCCGAAAGCATGTGATCGAAGAACCCTATTCCTGTGTCGATATTGGAAACACCCTGACCGTCGAGGCTAAGGGATAAATGAATATCTGTTTCCTTAGTTTTACGTTTTATCTTACTTTCTCTTTGCATCTGACCACCTCCTCGATCTCATTTACTATTGCTCTCATTTCATT
>Ga0123334_1001658_pt1 | contig 27344 bp, 25 predicted proteins | sample BiotimSIPDNA_FD_89706 | JGI IMG/M metagenome (GOLD analysis project Ga0123334, IMG submission 89706) | Anaerobic biogas reactor microbial communites from Washington, USA - Biogas_R1 time_0 SIP DNA | ecosystem: Engineered > Bioreactor > Anaerobic > Unclassified | place: Washington, USA... | reverse complement strand
TCAAGAGAATCGTGAATGTAGACTCCCCACCGCTTCCTGTTCCCATTGTAGACTTTTCGAATGAGGATCTCGTTCCTTTGCACTTGTATGTCTTCATGGATTCGTAAGTGGCTGCAACCTTATTCAGTATTTCCTTTACAGAAGGATTCTCAGCATAAGCATTTGCACACAGAATGAACATCGTAATGAAGCATATTACAATTTTTATTTTAATCATGGATTTCACCTTTCCACTTGACCACAGTCTGTAGGTTGGGTTAAGCGAAGCAACCCAACAAATTCCTTTTTCAACCAAGTCCCCATATACAATTAAAAGAAATCCTTTCCATTATCAGCCTTCAATTGAAAGGAAGTTGGGTTTTAACCCAACCTACCATCTTTCCAGTATTAACCAACGCAGAGCGTTGCGAAAAAGAGGTGCGCACGGACCATGGGCACCAGAGAAAACATAATTGGGAGAGGAGGGTATACAATCACACCTCTCCCTTCTCCTCAAGAGGGAGGGATGCTGCGGAGAAACTTTCATCTGAATTTAATATATTAATTTCCAGCCACATCAGCACTGCATTTACCGGCTTTTTGGGCTAGTTCCAATCCCCGGCAGTCGCCCAGATTACAGGCCTTTTTAAGATCAAGGCACATGTTTTCTGAGTCATTCAGTTTATTATAAGCAACTGCCCTGTTGTTATAGGCCTGCAAATAGTTCTTATCCAGCTCAATGACCTTTGTATAGTCTGCGATTGCTTCAATGTATTTTTCCAAGTTCCTGAAGGCATTGCCCCTTTCAAAATATGCCTCCAGCATTTCAGGCTCTATTTTAATTGCACGATCGAAATCTTTTATAGCTGTATTATAATCCTTCAGAGCATTGAAGACCTCACCTCTCAGTTTGTAGTTAAGTGCAGTTTTTCCAGATTTTTTTATAGCCATATCAAAGTCCACAATTGCCTTTTCATATTCCTTCAAATACATATATGCCATACCCCTTCCGGAATATCCGGGGCCGTATTTTTTACTGATTTTTATTGCTTCATCGAATGCCTTAACAGCATTGTCATATTCTCCGACCTTAAGAAATTTCAAACCCTTTTGGGCTGCTTGATAAACATCGTATGGTGTGTTAACACCTGGCAAGACAAACATAATAGGCAATTTAGCAATACAGTCGACAGGTTCCCCATTTTTGGTAGCAGGCGTAAATCTATAATTTTTAACAGCCCCTATAGCTGAAGCCTCAAAAATACCTTCGGGCACAGCCTCAATTATCTCCGGGTTGCTTACCCGTCCATCTTTTGTAACAATAAATTTTAAAATAACACGTCCTTCTGTTAATATCAGCCCGTCAATCGTCTTTTTTTTAGGATAAATTGGCGGGATTGCTTTAGTAACCCTGGGAGGTGTATCTACCTCACTAAGCTTAAAAGCCTTTTCTTCAGAATTCGAATCATCAGATGCATAGGATAAAGTATACATAAGAGATGCAAAAAGAATCAGCACAATCGATGAGTTTTTTTTCATAATATCTTCTCCAGGTTAAATAGTAAGTTACTGTTGAATTGAAATACAAATGCAGCATGTTAATAAATATCCGTCCACGGAATATCTCTTTTGTATGATTCAAACCGTTTTTCATACTCCTCCAGATTATACGACTTACCTTCTTCTTTTAATAACTGAATAGCCTTTTCCTGACTTTTTAACGCCATATCAAAATCTCCGGCCTCAGCATAGGCTGCAGCCAGCGTATCAAACATTTGCGATTCAGGATCAAGATCATCTGGCTTTTTTGCGAGCTCTATTGCTTTTTTTGCATACTCTACAGACTTTTTACCGTCGCGATATTTCTTATCGATGCATGTAGCAAGCAGCCAGGCCAGACTGTTATATGCTGCTGCATAGTTGTTATCCAGCCTTATGGCTTTTAGATGCTCTTTAATAGCGAAATCATACTGTTTTTTCATATAATAAACAGACCCTCTTCTATGGTAATACATTGAAGAAGGATTTAACTCTATCGCCTTATTTATATCAGCAAGGGCAAGATCATATTCCTTTTGTTGTTTGTATAACTCTGCTCTATGAAAATAGCTGGAATGAATGTGGGGATTTAGTTCCATTGCCTTCCCATAGTCAGCAAGGGCAAGATGGTCTTCCTTTTGTTTTTTATATCTGTCATTTATATTGCTGTTTTTGATCTCTTCACTCATGGCCAGTTTTATTGATAACATGTCTATATCATCTCCGCCAGTATCCTTTATCTTTTTTGCTATTACATCTTCAAACTGGTTAAATGGCCCACCCTCAAAATGGATCTCGTTACCTACTACCTTGCCTACCCATGGAATTCTAAAAAGATTGGGGCCAATTTTTTTTGTTAGGGAAAATGAGACTGTGTCGCCGCTGATCCTTGCGTCAGGGGGAATCATTATGTTTGAGTTTAGAGGAGGCATTCTAACCAGCCCGGTAAGAGACATTCCAATAGCTTTTAAAGACAAGGTGATCTGCTGGCCATTTGCCTCCATAATCCATGTTCCTGAAGGTTTTACTGTTGGAGGCAAATGAATTTCATCGTTTACCTGGTCCTTTTTAGCAGGCACAACTTTTTTCGCTGTAAATTTAAAAGTGTTAGCTGGAACCCTGGCTGTAAATTGTATTTTATCGCCGACAATGGTCCCCTCCCATTCAGTCCTTTGTCTGATTAGCGTATTAGGAGGGCAATAAAAATAGATTTTATTATCTTTAATTTTACCACCCCGTATTTTATTTTGAGTAGATTCCATGGGGCTGACAGTTCCTGTAAGTTTGTTCCCTTTAACCTTGAAATCCATTGACATCACACCATTCAGGTAATTTGCAGTCCATTTCCCGGCTATATGTTTGTTGGGGCCTTCAGACTCCTGCACTGCTTGTTCTTCTTCCAGGTCTGATTTCATTTTTTTGGCTGTGAATTTAACAGGTCTGCCATTATTCACTGATATAAAGCTAAAATGGATTTTATCTTTTTTGATTACCCCTTCAAAGGGTATTTCAATTATACTGGAATTCTCTTGACGTATTGTATAAAAGGTTATTTTGTTACCTTCAATCTTTCCATCTTTGATTCCGCCCACGGCCCTCACTGTTCCACTTACTGATGATCCTTTAACTTGGAGTTCAAGATAAATATCACCAAGCGGTACTTTACCTTTCCATGTTCCTGACAAATGGTCATAGGAACCGGGGGCATTCTGAGCCTTTTCCTGTTTTGATATATTTACAGATGTGCCGGAGATATCGGATGCTTTTAAAGGTGTTGATATGCCAAGAACAAGACAAATGCAGAATAATGCTTTCAGATATTTATGTGATTTCATTCAGACCCTCCGAATAATGTTATTTTATCCAATCTCAAATCTAAATACTGTGTTACTACCCCTAATCAATGTTTTGCCTCTTGCTTGCGTTTATGCACCTCAATTTTGAATTTCAACCCCTGCTGTCTACATTCCAACCTTAAAGCTCCTGACATACTTTTCAAATGTTTGAAGATTTTCATTGAAGGTATCCTTTTGACTGGCATAACGAAACCGGTAAAAAGATTTCTCATCATGAATAATATATACCGTCTCTTTTTTGTTGTTGAAATTAAACACGAATTCATATGTGGCATAATATGCCTCATGGCCGTCTAAGGTTGTTTTTCCACTCGATTCAATTTTAAAATCTTTATAGTGGTATTTATCCCGCATCCCCTCACTCCAGGTCCTGAAAAAGTCTTCTGCGCTCATCCATTGGCTTCCTTCAGTGGCAGGAATGCCAGCCACATATATCATTGTATTTTTATCCGGAAGAACAAAAAGGAAATCGTTAAATGGCACTTCAGGTCTTTCCTGCCATCCTTCTCCTGGAGAGGGATCAATAGTGTAATTGATATTCGCTTTTTGACTCTCTTTAGAGTATTCAATTCTTCCGGAATCATCCCTTTCCTTAAAACATATCCTCATTCCAAGTCCGAAGTAAGATATAAGGATTAATATTGTCAAAGAGAAAAGCATAAAGGATGGTTTGATCAGCGTGCTTAAATCCCGATCTATCTTTAATAGTTCCCGCACCCTGTGCTCAAGAGTTTTTTTAGAAAGAGACATACCTGCGGCAGCAGGCATAGTGGAAAAAAGGCATGTCTTTTCCACAAGATTAAGCAGGGTGGCTGCATATTTTTTGGGGCTTTGTAATACATTGATAGCGTAATTATCACAAACATCTTCCCTGGAGTCGGAGTATTCCGAATTGAGCCGGTAAATAATCGGATTCCACCAGAAAACCGAGGAGAGAAGGTGCTGGAAAAACCCTGTAAAATTATCACCATGAAAAATATGGGCAAGTTCATGTAAAAGGATGCTTTTTAATTCATCATCTGCAATGTATTCGACTTCCATTGGAAGGATCATTACCGGCTTGATAATCCCAACTGTTACAGGCGATGAAAGTGAAGAAGAAAAAAATATTTCAGGCATGGGCCTGTTTTTAAATACATGCATTATGGTGCTGTAGACCTTTTTCAGCCTCTCCCTGTCATCAGTCTTAAGATTATGCATATAGCCTTTTAAAAAGGAGAGCTTAAACCCCAGGCGCAGAATAAAGGCTATAAATCCGGCGATCCAGAATGCCCCGAATATGTTGACTACCTGGATAATCCAGTAACCTTTAATAAAAGATAGGTAGTTTTCATTATAAGTATTTTTATACGTTTTAGATTGGCTGCTGTCTTTTACAGGTATTGCCTCAGGTTTTTGTGCAGTATGCGAATAAGGCTCCTCATATTGTTGTTTATATGGTTGGTTAAGTTCTATGGTTGGTTGAAACCAGGCGATCCGGTTAATGTTAAACATGAGAGTCATAACAGGAATGATCGCAATGGAGATCAATACGGCAAGATATCCAGCACTCCGGGCAGGCGCAGATCTTGGTCTCCATATCTTCATGATTATCCAGCCAGCCAGGGAGACTGTTATTATCTGGATTACAAGATTAAAGATCAGCTCTGCTGATCTGATATTTGTAACAAGAGAATGTAGATCCATAATCTATTTCCCTTCATAGTCATCTAAAATCTTTCTTATTCGTTTTATCTCATCCTTTGTAACATCAGAACCATGAAACAGCGCCTTTACAAGGTTAGCGTAAGAGCCGTCAAATATCCTCTTTTTAATATCACCTGTGATTTCGCGCGCCACATCTTCCTTTTCACGGGTAGCCTCATACAAAAAGTTTCTTCCATCTTCATGATGTTTAAGCCACCCCTTTTCTTCAAGACGCTTCATCTGCACCTGAATGGTGGTTCTTTTTAGATCGCGGTTATGCAGGGAGTTGACTGCATCAAGCACCTCATTAATGGTCACCTGCCCTCTGTCCCACACTATCTTCATAATCTCAAATTCAGGGTCTGTGAGTTTTGGTAAATTATAAGACATGGGTTGGTATCCTTTCGCGATGATTTTCAGGCTTTGTAAAGTCTTTTCTTTATATGGACATTAAAACGACAAGTGTAGTCACATTACAACGACACGTGTCGTCTGTCAAGCATGTTATTTAGTGTTTATCTAAATATTTTCGTTTTTTGATGTGAGCTGTCAGCGCCCAGCATTCAGCAAAAGGAATTCAAAACAAAAAATTAGTTGATCCCCCCGGGGCGGATCAAAGCCTAATGTTGTTGAATGAAGATTAATAATACGTCATTCCCGCGAAAGCGCATTGCTGTCAAGTTAACAAAAATATAGTACCAAAACATATTACTGGTAAGGGATATAAGATAAAGATCCCTGAGAAAAACAGCTATTCATATTTCAAAACGATAGACCATTTCTCACACAAAGTCACAAAGCTCACAAAGTTAAGAAACAAAAAAAGATTATGTAAAAAACGTTTGACTTTCTTAGTGTTCTTTGCGCCTCTGTGTGAGATATTGCTTTAGGTTTTTGCTTTTCGCCTTAGCTTGAAGATAATGCGCGAAGGCGGGAATCTATTTGTTTTTATTTTCAAATACAAAAAGTGGATCCCCGCCAAAGTTTATCCCGTGCTTGATACAGGGCGGGAATGACGATTAAGCCAAAATGCCTGTGCGAAAAGAAATCCTCTTCAGAGTAACCCTGTTTACCACAGTCGGCTATCTCCTATATCTTCCAAGATGAACATTGACAAACATGGGCAGCTAAAATAATATGAGCTTTAAATTAAATAACCCATATAGCAGCGCATTCCGGGCTCCTGTGTCAATCAGGGTAACCGGGTATAAGATAACCCTAACTATTAAAGGAGGATTTTTTATGAAGAGGTATTTATCCGCTGCTGTAATGGCAGCATTTATCCTGGGACTCTTTTTCTCTTCGCCAATGCTGATAGGCGAGGCGCAGGCAGCCGCATCAGGAGAAAAGATAACCGTCCTCACACCACTTGGCACACCGCCAAACATCACATTGAAAAAGATGGCACCGCGCCTTGATACACTTGATGGCAAGACCATATATGTTGTTGACAACATCTATCCGGGTAGCGATCGCCTCCTTACTGAAATGGCTGCATGGTTCGAGAGAGAGATGCCAAAAACCAAGGCCATCTATAAAAGAAAAAATGCCCCTGGTGGTTTTGAGGGTGAAGACCCGGAACTTTGGGCCGAGATAAAGGAAAAGGCCGATGCGGTGATTATCGGGCTGGGTCATTGAAGCCAGTGCGCGCCGGCAGTTGTCGGCCATTCAATAAATTTCGAAGAGATGGGAATCCCTGCTACCGCAATAGTGCTCGCAGAGTTTTTTGAACAGGAAAAACAGAAGGCCCTTCAGGAAGGAATGCCCTCTGTAAGGACCCAGTGGATTCAGGGACCAGTATGGGCCAAGACCGCTGAACAATTAAGAAAAGGTGTAATAGAAGGTGTTAACCCCCTTTCCGGGCGACCTGTAATGAAGGAAATTGTTGAAAACCTTACAAAGCCCCTCACTGATGAAGAAAAAAAGACAGGCGAGATCAAAAGAGACAGGGGGCCTGAGACCTATACAGGCACAGAGGAAGAGCTGCACAAGCTCTTTTTAGAAAAGAGATTTACCGATTTTATGCCCATTGTCCTCCCGACAAAAGAGCGTGTTGATGAAATGCTCATGGGCACAAGCCATGACCCTGACGAGGTTGTGGGCAAGATGTCTCCCACCAATACCGGTGATTATTTTGAATTCTGGACATTTACTGTCAGGGATGTTGCAGTAAACGCTGTAATGGCAGGGTGCAAACCGGAATACATGCCGGTACTTCTCGCTATGCTATCTCCTGATCCGAGGACAGGTATTTCAAAGGAGGCAATCTCCATCTCAGACAATGGTTTCATGGGGGCAGTGGTCATAAATGGCAATATTCGAGATGAGATAGGTCTTAATTATGATGTCGGAGCCGTTGGCCCCTTTGCTCATGCAAATACCACCATTGGAAGGGCATGGAGCCTGGCATCCATTAACCTCGGTAATGGCGGAAAAGTTGGAACAACCTACATGGGTGTGATTGGAAACCACGGAAATGCTATCAACATGGTAATAGCGGAGAATGAAGAAAAATCACCCTTCAGACCATTTTCAGTCCGTCTTGGTTTTGGAAAGGGTGAAAATGTTGTCAGCCTTTTTGAAGGATGGGGAATTCTTTCAGCCGCAAACTGGGCTGCAAACAGATGGGGCGGAGACATGGATTATCCCCAGATCATGAAGGACATTACAGCACAACAGGGATTTTTGTTCGGGACAATTTTTGTACTGAGCCCCCCGATCGCAAACTTTGTGAAACAAAAATACAATACTATTGAAGAGCTTGAAAAGGCTATTGCACCGGCCCCTGCCTTTGGCTTTGGCGAAATGCCCAAGGCAAAACCCGGCGCAGAAAGCAATGCTTCAACGCCAAAGCCAGCACCCAAAATGGCAATGCCTATGGGTCCGACTATCCCGGTTATTGTTACAGGCGCAAGCAATAACAACTACTGGAGCGCGGGCGGTATGCGTTACAGCCGCAGTATAAAGATAGATGAGTGGCGTTAATTAGTATTCATCCAAAAACTGTTGTTTTTGGATTTCCATCCTCCGTAGCAGTGCTACTGCGGAGGACGGGCAAGCTCTCAGCATTCAGCTTTCAGCAAAAGTCATTAAAGACAAAGATTTGGCTGACAGCTGATGGCTGACCGCTGAAAGCCCCATCCAGGGTTTGCCTCTTTCTGGATGGACACTAATTAATATCCCTTTGATTTATCGGTAAATAACCGCGGATGAGGGTGGATAAAAACACTTACCCGCGGTTTTGTTTTTGCAGCCGGTGGAATATGGGTATATAATCGGCTTAAAAATTTTTTGGAGGTAAATCTATGCCGGGCATTCGATTCTCAATAAAAACAATCATCCTTTTTATTCTGTCTGCTTTGTCTCTTACCATACCTGGGAGACTCGCAGCACAGAATTCATCACCAATCGTTTATGAGGCACTGAGCCCCTGGGGAGATGCTGACCCAAAACCGCTTAAGGGCATTTCAGAGAGGCTTAATAATCTTGCAGGTAAAAAGATCGGTATATTTGCCAATTATAAGCGGGCTGCAATGCCTATTGCCTCATCCCTTCAGGATCGCATCAAGGAGAGCTATCCTGATGCAGAGGTCAGCATATATCACTCTGATAAATGGAATGTTATAGAGATAGAGACAGAAAAGAAGGATGCATTCAAAAAATGGGTGGAGAGCAACGATGCATTTATCCTTCTTGTAGGTGACTGAGGCTCCTGCACCAAGTTCCTCGTATTTAACGCAATGTCCATCGAGGAGCTTAAAAAGCCGGTCGTGTTACTGGCTAATCCGGGTTTTATCGGGGATGCAGAATCAGCATCATCAAATAAGGGTATGCCGGTCTTAAGGTTCCTGCCGGTCAATATAGCATGTGAATCTACTGTAAAGGCAGAGATAGATGCAGGCACAAGAGAGGCCATGCCTAAAATAGTCGAGGCGCTTACAAAGCCCCTTACAGGGCATGAAAGGGCGCCAAAATGGGCAACAGAACCGCCGCCCAGAGTCGCCTTTAAAGGTACCTATCAGGATGTAAACCGCTTCTTCTACAGAAAGGGGTGGACAGACGGGCTCCCCATAGCCCCGCCCACAGAAGAAGCTGTTAAGGAGATGATGCAGGGCACAGACCTGCCGCCTGACCATGTTGTCGCAGAGGTTATCCCGCGGCACGGGAAGGCCACTATAGAAAAGATCGCCATAAATGCAGTAATGGCCGGGGCGCTTCCAACACATATGCCTGTGATCATAGCGGCGGTTGAGATGCTTGCAGACCAGAAGACCAGGTTTGACACCTTTGAGGTAAGCACCGGTTCATGGGCGCCCTTTTTTATTATCAATGGGCCGATAAGAGACCAGGTGAATATTAATTACGGTTCAGGGGCATTAAGCCCTGGTAATATTGCCAATGCAGCCATAGGCCGCGCCATAGGGCTGATTGTGAAAAATATCGGCGGTGCGCGCAAGGGTGTGGAAGATATGGGTGTAATAGGAAACCCGTTAAAATACAGCCTTGTGATCGGTGAGGATGAGGATAAGAGTCCGTGGGAACCCCTTCATGTGGATCGCGGATTTAAGCGTGATGAGAACACAGTCACTGTATTTTTCCCGAACATCTATACGCAGGCCGTGCCCAAAGGTACAGATGCACAGGGGATAGCTGAATCCATGAAGGCGATGAACCCCTGGAGCATGTCGTGCTTTATAGTTATACCATCCCATGCAGAGATCCTTGCAAGCGAAGGGTGGACAAAGGAGGACCTGAAGGCATTTCTCATGAAGGATGCTGAATCACCCATGACCGCTTACCAGCAGAGCCAGGGGGTAAAGACAGAGGCAAAGGATATTCTTTCGGCACCGCCACCTGCTGTTGACCCGAATAGTCTTATGATCATTGTTGCTGGCGGCCCGGGTGCATGGACAGGTCTGTTAAAGAGCGTTGGGGGTATAGAGAATGACTTTGTTACAAAAAAGATTACGCTGCCTAAAAACTGGGACGCACTTGTGAAAAAGTACAGTAACATTGTGCCCAATTACGCCAGGTACTAGGGTATCATTTCAGCCGGGTATATATCCTGTTTGTAATTTAAACCGTAGGGGCACGCAGCAGCGTGCCCTTCAAATTGCTGTTTATGAAATCATCAAGATAAGGGCACAGTGCGCTGTGCCCCTACAATAATTCACCATGAATAATAAAATTTATAAGAAATACATTTGATTCTCATCTGTTTGAGAACCTTTTCCTGTTGACAACTCACCGTTTTAGATGTCATTAAAAGACATTTATTTTTCTACAATAATTCAAATAAATACTTCTATCTAAATCCTTCATCCATGGAGGTCAAAAAATGAAACGTCTTACAGGTTATTTTTTAGTCGCCCTGATGTTTATCTTTCCGGCAGTCATATACGCCCATCCAAGCGTTTACCCCCTTGGGACAACCATCTATAAGCCCGATAAATGCTGGAACGGTTATACTATCCTTTCCGCTGATAAGGGCATACTTATTGATATGAACGGGAACCTTGTTCATTTATGGAAAGGTAAACTCCATCATCCTAACAAGGTGTACCCGGGTGGATTCCTGTTGTCGGCCACTTCCCCGTGGAAACAGGGCAGGCAGGACGCTATCCAGATACAGATAAGGGATTTTGATGATAATGTCCTCTGGAGCTTTGACAAATGGGTGGAAGGAAAGGCAAATGAGGGGGATGGCAAAATGTGGGTTTCAAGGCAGCACCATGATATGCAGATTAAGGGAAACCCGACCGGTTATTACATACCTGACGCCCCGCCTGTGGACACTACAAAGGGGACCCTACTTGCCCTGGCGCATTACAATGTAAAGAATGAAAAGATTAACAGGAATGTGCAGCTTATCGATGATGTGCTCTATGAGGTGGACATTGCAACAGGAAAGATAGTCTGGACCTGGAAGGCCTCGGAGCATATAGATGAGATGGGTTTTGATGATGCAGCATTAAAAGCCATGCAGACCTATAACAGAAAACCAATGAGTGAAGGTGACGGCTTTGACTGGTTCCATCAGAACTGCGCGTCATACTTAGGCCCAAACAAATGGTATGACGGGGGAGATGAAAGATTCAATCCCGATAACATCATTATAGACAGCCGCGAGGCAGGTCTCCTTGCAATCATAGATCACAAAAGCGGGAAGATTGCCTGGAAGGCCAGGCCATATTATCGAGAGGGTGATGACAAAAAACTTGGATGGATGATAGGTGTACATCATACCCATATGATTCCAAAGGGCTTACCCGGGGAGGGGAATATTATGGTTTTTGATAATGGCGGCAATTCCGGCTATGGCCCTCCCACTGATTTTGCCCCGGACGGAATATCTGTTATGCGCAGGGATTATTCCAGGGTGGTGGAGTTCAATCCTGTTACAAAGGAGATTGTATGGGAATATACCCCGAACAGCTCAAGGAGCGGAAAACCAGAACCGATTTATGGTCATAAGTTATACAGCGTTAATGTGTCGTCCGCCCAGAGACTGCCTAATGGAAATACGCTTATCACAGAGGGGGCGCAGGGCCGTATAATTGAAATTACGAAAGACTACGAGATCGTGTGGGAATACATGAATCCCTATCTGTGGGATTCTGACATCCCCATGACAAGGACCCTTGTTTATCGATCATACAGGTTACCATATGACTGGGTGCCGCAGCTTAAAAAACCAAAGGAATCAGCAGTTGATGCGGGACCAAATTATATGTATAAAGTACCGGCAGATGATGGCTCCCTCCCCGATTTTGGCATAGAAAAAACATCTGTATGGATTCAGGGGGGGACACAGGGAAGACAATCCAAAGGAGAGGATAAAAAATGACAGAGACAAAGTATGGTAAGTATATTGTTACAGAACTAAAGGTGCCTGAAGAAAAGAAGAAGATAGAGGCGGCATATTCAAAATATGCAAAGAGGATACTGTGGCTTGATAAAAATGTGGTTGAGGGCGCATTTCACATGAATACCGCATGGTATTTAAAGGCTGCCCAGACCCTTGAGGATTGTCCCCATGCGCATGATTCGGATGAGATCATCGGCTTTTTCGGGAACAACCCTGATGACCCCTATGACCTTGGCGGTGAGATAGAGATGTGGATTGAGGATGAAAAACATATCATCACAAAGAGCGCACTGCTCTTTATACCTGCCCACATGAAACACTGCCCCCTCATACTTAAAAGGGTGGACAGACCCATATTCCATTTTACGACCGTGCCGGGTAAACTCTATATTAAGGATGAAGAGGGGAAATAGTTCCAAATTATCGTGATGACATCAATGATGTAGGGGCGAATAATTATTCGCCCCTACAGATGAATGCTTATTCAAAAATGATTTGCCCGGGCAGCAAGGTGAAGGGATGCTTGGATGATGGTGCAAGGCTCAAGGCATTTATTTAGGCAGTAATGGCTGTATAATAATATTTAGATCATTAAACGAACATGAACCTGATATGAATCAGAAAATGACAGCTCAAATAAAATCCGAATTGATTGCGCCATGTGGCATGAACTGTGCGATTTGCATGGGGCACCTTTTAAGAAAAAAGAATAAATGCCCTGGCTGCCGGGGAGAAGATACAAGCAAACCTGTATACTGTGTTAAATGTGTAATAGTAAACTGCGATTTACTTAAAAGTAACAACTTGAAATATTGCTCAGTAAAGTGCGAAAAGTATCCATGTACCCGGCTTAAGAATTTGGATAAAAGATACCGGACCAAGTATGGTATGAGTATGATTGAAAACCTGGGAAATATAGAACAATCCCGCATCAGGGCATTTGTAAAAAATGAAAAGATAAGATGGCGTTGTTCAGAATGTGGCGGGATTATCTGTGTCCATCGAGGGGCTTGTTCCGTATGTGGAAGGGATAGACATTAGCCAATATTACACATGATATTGCTTGATTATTATCAACCTTGTAGATAATATTCTGCTGTCCTGATACAGAATCCATATTATATATTTCTTCATAAAAATCCCGGTGAATCTTTCTGTACAGCATCCTAAAAATAAAGATATCCGGAACTGTTGAGAAACGTTATGACATTTAAAGAACTATTTTCTCTTACGTTTAAATATGTTTATGCCTTTAGGCTTCAATTATCAAAGGCGTTATTGGTCCCTTTTATTTTGTCGATTTTACTGGATATTATACCATTCTTCTGGTCAAGTTTTTTAATCAGTATAATTAATATGGGCCTTTCTTTAATGATTCAAACAATATTTGCAGTCACAACGCATAGGATGATTTTACTTGGTCCAAGCCATGTTCCAACATGGGGGATTATGAAATGGTCTATTAGAGAGACTGTGTTTATATTTCATGTAGTGGCATTAGCTTTAATAATATTTTTATGTACTTTAATCATGCATATCCCCATAATTGGAACTCTTATATTTTTTGTATTGGTTTTTTTATATCTAGTACTTTTACTTCCCAGGTTATCGCTTGTGTTTCCAGCTATTGCTGTCGGAGATAGATGCAGTTTTAAAAACTCATGGTTTGTGACAAAGAATTATCATAAATTAATGTTCTTTTCTATAATTTTGATACCATTAATAGTCTCAATCCCTGCAATATTAATAAGGAATATTCCATATACATTTTTAATTGTTAGTATTTTAACAAATGTTACAACAGTCGTTGGTGTTGCATCATTGTCTTTATCTTATAAATATATATTAAAAGAATTTTCAGCATGATTGGAAATAGGATGAAACTCAGGAATTCAATCGATAAAGACATCAAAGAGCTTCAAATACGACTGAAGGATGGCACCATACAACGGGCATTCAGGTGGATTGTGTCATACATGTCCAGATTGCGGGCAGTATTTGCAGATTAGTTTGGTGAACGGGCTGTATCGGGGTTATACCAGGGATATTTTAATATGACCTACTTTGCCCTGTTCCCTGAAGAGCTCAAGGCCCGTGATCTTAAGCTTGCCATTGTCTTTAACTACGAAAACTTTAAGTTCGAAGTGTGGCTTGCTGCCAGGAACCGGAAGGTGCAGAAACGCTATTATGAACTGCTTCTTAAGAGCGGTTACAAGAAACATCCGCTCATTGAGCCAGCAGTCGGGATAGATGCCATTGTAACCGCAATACTTAAAGGAGACCCTTCTTTTGAAGATGAAAGCATCCTCACAGCAGAGATCATCGAAGGTGTTACAGCCTTTGAAAAAGATATCGTAACATTTCTGAATAAAGTTGATGCACGGAAGAGTAAATGAAGTCTGCATCAATACAAAACCCGATGTTCGAATTCCTGGAGAATGATGGGAATGTATGAAATGGTTTAGCCAGACAGGTTTTCAGGTTGGTTTGCGCTATAGTCCATAGCGTATTTTAACCAGCGGCCTTTTGTTAAAACGATTTGACCAGCCTCAAATACTTTAATATACTCATAATCAAATTTCCTAATCATAGATAAATAAGGAACAGGATCATGTTGCAGAAACAGGATATCCTAGAATTATTGCGAAAGTTTAAAAAAAATAAAGGTGCAACCTATGACATAATTCGTCTAGGCATCTTTGGGTCGGCAGCCAGGGGGACAGCACATGAAGATAGTGATATAGATGTAGTCGTTGTTCTGGGAAAACCCGATATGTTCAACCTTATTGGAATAAAACAAGACCTTGAAGATGAGTTCAAATGTAAAATCGACCTTGTGAGACACAGGGAAAATATGAATCCTTTTCTTAAAAAGAGGATAGATAAAGAGGCTGTTTATGTTTGATATAGGTATGGTGAAGGAGATCCTTAAACAGATTTTTGATGCTACTCAAAAAATTCAAAGAAGATTTGCATTAGTTCATTCTGTAAATGATTTTACAGGGTCTGAAACTGGGATGGAAAAACTGGATTCTATATGTATGCTCTTGATAGCAATAGGAGAAAGTATCAAGAACCTAGATAAGAAAACAAATAATGAACTCCTTTCAAGATATCCGAACACGGAATGGAAAAAGATAATGGGGTTGAGAGATATTATCAGCCATCATTATTTTGATGTTGATGCTGAAGTTATATATGACGTCTGCATAAATCACATAAAACCCCTTTCTTCAACAATTCAAAAAATGATTGATGAGCTTTAATTGTAAAAGTAGTTATCGATATCTATATCCCCAATAATTTTCGTATAGAAACAAATACAATATATGGATAACTTCAAAGAACAAGAATTACATGAGGCACTTAATCCGATAACGTCACTCATCAGTAAGTCTGAAAAATCACAGCAGAAACTGGCACCGGGCACCTGGCAGCATAAAATGCTGGGAGACAATATCAGGGCATTACAATATGCAGCCAGTTTGATTAGCGGGGATACAGATATAAAGGGAAGTCTCACGCAGGATGAATTACATGAGGCCCTCCGATCAATTGCTTCGATGATAAATAAGGCAGAAAAATATCAGGAAAAGTTTTTATCGGGAACCTCCCAGCATACATTGCAGAAAAACAGGATCAATGCGTTATATATTGCGGAAAGGCTAATAATGATACGTATCGGATGGAGGTAGAATGAAAAATTAAATTATCCTAAATGAGATACAAAACGATATAGTCTCCAGTGCAGCAAAAAGCCATAAAGTCGAAGGAATTATAAAAATTCGGCTAGTTTGGCATATAAAACGACAAAAAATATAATTATATTTGGTTGACTTGCATGATTTGAGCAAATATATATCTGCCCATGAAATGGGTGGTCTATCTTTTTGGAAATAGCAGTATGACCTGGCATTCTGTCACCAGGGGATGTGATATCCGGTTTTCACGGTTAAAGAAAAGCAGGAATAACTCCATTTCAGTTGGCTTTTTGTAGTTCAAAGGCATCTTTCACAAAGAGAAGAATGCTGTAACCGCTAAAGACAAAAGTACAAATAAAAAACTATATAAAAAAGAGAAGAAACTAACCGTTAATACTGATTTGCAGGCTGCAAGGTTTCTATCCAGGGCAGACCCTTCAGACTGTATTTGAAAGGAATGCACATGAAGAAACTCTTATCTTTTTTCAGTGTCATAGCTATCACAGCTATGATATCGGTATTTGCCTACGCAGGCAGTGCCAAAATGGTAAAAGAGGCCACCCTCTCTTTCCTGGATGGCCAAACCCCGGAAACAATAGAGATTTACCCTGGAGACCCTGTTTTATTTGATCTTGACATTACGGCTATACGCAGTTCATTTCCAAAGATATACGTTGTCCCTGTTATCAAAGAAAAAAACCCGGCCACAGGTGAATTGGTGGAAAGAACAAAGGGCGCAAAGTATCTTACAGATATCTGTTTGCACAACCGTAAATGCTGTGATCATAAGATCAAAAACCTGTGCAGGCAAACAAAGGTGAAGCTTCCACCTGCTGCTAAGAGCAACCCTCCTTTATCATGTTTTCACAAGATCAAATGTCCATGCAAAGAGGATGATGATACAGGGATTTTCAGTTCAGATGATCTTGATATACTCTTTCCCAGATCAGATGTGTATGAAATATACCTGCAGATATGGGATAAAGGCAAGAGGATCGGTCGAACAAACACCGTTACAGTTTCAGTAATTGAAAGACCTTTTACAGGTGTAGTATTTACCGGAAAGCGTACCCCTGTATATACCCCTCAATGGGCTGTTGAACGATATAACTGGACAGTAATTGTTGATGGCGCTCCCATGATTATTCCTGTTCTTCCCTCAGCCTACACCTTTGACGGGATGTTTCTGACTGCCTCATTGGGCATATATAACCGGACATTAGAATATGATGAAGGAACACCAATATCTACCCCGGTTATGGAATATCCGGGTATTATTCAGGGATACTCTCTCAACAGTGCAATCGATAATCGAATAACCCTGGGAATTGAAGATATTGAATACACCTTTGCTGATGATGCCAGGATATACAGGATAGATTCGCAGTTTGCAGAGGCAGGTTTCGAGATTGCTATAAGCGATATCCCTTTTAGCTGGAATGGCAGATACTGGCTTCTACTCAATTCCTGGGGAAAAATAAGTCACATGTTTGTTTCATACACAGACTCTACTACCCCACCGGCATATCCGGGTGCAGTAGTTGCTGACTCAACAAATCCAACTGCTGCAAACCTGAAACAGCTGGGAATTGTTAAAAAGTTCACTCCTGCAGAAGGACCGGTTGACTCTGTAACAGGCCTATCCATTGAATATGCCTCTTTTGTTCCTCAGGGTACCTCTTCAAGCGCGAATGGGAAATTCCCGCTGCTAATATGGCTGCATGGCTCAGGAGGAGGTGCAAATGTCTGGAGCAGCCTTATAAATGACACGGGTCTTACAAGATTCGCGGATATTTATCAGCCGTTATTTGATGCGGGCGGTGCATATGTTATGGTACCAAGGTCAAATGAAGATTTTACCGAAGGGCATGCAATGCGCTGGAATCAAAAACAGGTTGAACCTCTTTTCAATGCGATAGATGAATTTATCTCTGAAAATCCGGATATAGATACTGACAGAATATATCTGGGCGGTTTTTCTATTGGAGGCGGCATGGTATGGCTTGCCATCAGAGAGCGTCCTGATTTTTTCGCAGCTGTATTTCCTGTTGCTCCCCCCGGCCGTTTTATGCCTGATCCTGATAGTGATGAGATATATAATTTTGCATCTCTTCCTCTCTGGATAGTACACAGTGTTGAGGATACTACAGTAAGGGTTGATAACGATACCCAGGTTACACCTCCCATACCATGGGGGTCAAGGCCGGTTATGAACAGGCTTATACCTCTTGCAGCAGAGGCAGGCACAGACAGCCGTCTTACACTGCTACACCCTGTTTATTATCTTGGCGGACATCTTGAGGTACAGGCAGTCTACAACAATATGATTAATCCATACACAGGGACCCTTTATGCAAACGGGCTCACCATGTCGGACCCATATACTGACAGAGTGAAAAGTACTCTTATTCAATGGCTCAATCAACAGTCTGCATTGCAAAATTAAAATTTCTTGTTAATTGAGCAATAGTAAAGCTGCCATACGCTGATATCAGGGCATGGCAGCTTTTTTATCAGCCTTTGGAGCCGGGCGAACATGTTTGCATAAGTGCCTATATAAAAAATAGGGCATTGAAAGTAACATCCATATCCGGTAATATATTTGAAAAATAGTTATAGAAAGGAGAAGCAATGGTTACTTCTATCATCTTAATGAATGTTGAGCGTAAAAATATAAACCAGGTCGCAGAGCAACTGGCAGATGTTAACGGCATTACAGAGGTCTATTCTGTAAGCGGAAAATATGACCTGATTGCTATTGCCAGGGTTAAGACAAATGAGGATCTGGCAAATTTAGTCACCAAGACAATATTGCAGATTGAACCAATAACCAGGACAGAGACAATGCTCGCATTTAAGGCATACTCAAAACATGATCTTGAGGCGATATTTAGCATAGGAATGTAATATTTCATCTAAGATATGAATCATTGTTGTCCAAACTAAAACAAGAGGGCGAAGAGACTATGTAAAAGGGGATGTTGCAAGGTTATTAGATTAAACAGAACCAACCGTATAACATAACGGTGTCCTATTTCTACATGTTGCGGAAATCACAGTATGTTTTGTGAGTAAACTTGTGCATAGGGTTAAACAAGATGAATGCACTGGACAAAGATATAGTCGAGTTCCCGGACAAAGTTGATAGAATATAAACTATGAGTAACTTCACAGAAAAAGAAGTACATGAAGCACTAAAACAGATAGCTTCGCTCATCAGTAAATCTGAAAAATCACAGCAGAAACTGACGCATGGGACATGGCAGCATAAAATGCTGGCAGACAATATCAGGGCATTACGTTATGCGTCTAGTTTACTTAGCGGGAAAACAGACAATAAGAAAAAATTTACACGGGATGATTTACTTGAAGCCCTTCGATCAATTGCTTCGATGATGGTAAAGGCAGAGAAATATCAGGAAAAGTTTTTACCGGGAACTTCCCAGTATACATTGCAGAGAAACAGGCTCAATGCATTACATATTGCGGAAAAGCTTATAAAGAAGCGTATTGAGCAGGCATAGGATGGATTAATATCCTATCCTGCAAGGAGGCTTTGTAAATTAATGAGGTGGTTCAACAATCCCGATATAGACTGGGAGCCACAATTAAATAGTGCTGAATTCACCTTCTCATGAAAGCCGGAGAATGGCCACCCTTTGATGTATTTATCCCTTTGCCTGTGACAGATACTTAATGATGTGCGCGGTATGCCTGATGCAATGGGTATTGTTGACGGGTATGAGTTTGCATATACTGATACAAAGGCCCTCAGTCCACCCGGTGATATCCGTGCTGCTATTTTAACTGCCCCGGGTGATAAGCATCATTCTTTTCAGGAGACAGTTGCCCTTAATGCCGGATACCTGGTAAAGGTGTTTGATAAAATAGAACTGGTAGTGGCCTGGCTTTTGAAAGATTTACGAGAATAGCATCAGGAGCAAAGAGAACATTCGTGTGCACCGAAGCTGCTGTGAGACATGCAGGGGACGCTATTGTTTCTTCTGCATTGCGCGGGCCTCTGTCAGCAGCTCTACAAGAAGGGTTTTGAGGCTCCATGACTCATTTGCCGGTGTAAGGGTCGCCCATATCTGACTCACAAACCCTGCACCCCTGTATGCATCCATGAGGCCATGCAGTTCATCCTGGCTTAGTCCTGACATTATGATCGATCTTGGCAGGTCAGAAGGGCTGGTTATGCCCTCTTTATGTTTCAGGGTCAGGAGTTCTCCAACTCCCCTTTCAAGATCACTGTTTACTGTAAATATGACAGGCACATCTTCCATGTTCAGCTTGGATATGAAATCCAGAAAGGTATTCCTCTCCTCTTCAGGGTATCCGCACACAAGAAGCCCCCTCACGCCGTACATCTTCTTGTCTGACCTCTCAATCCTGTTAAATCCGCTCGCCTTCTCCATAAATTAGCGCTCCATGTTTTTAAGTGAAAAAACTATATCTGAAATCGCCCTTTTAGAAAAGAAGTTTAATCATTGAAATTATTGTCACATATCGCTATAAAGTAATAACTGGCCGGACGAGCTATCATGAAAAGGTGTAAGATTGACACAGGTAAATGACATTATTGATTCAGCAGATCTTTCAGGCGACCCCTTCGGCATAATAAAACCCGAGGAGTATGGACAACTGGGCATTGACCCATCGGATATTCCCCCGGGCACAGTGGCTGCCAGAAGACACCCCCCGCTATTATCGAGTCGTTATGGCGGAAACGCATATGGTTTTGGTTTTTTTGAGATATGCGGCAGGCTCAGCAAGGCAGATCAGAACATAATTCAATCCATAGACCTTAACAGGGCGGATGATATAAAATCCAACTACCACAAGATCAATAGTATCTATAAAAAGATCAGCCTCCTGATCCGCTTTTCAAGCCTTGGGAGACCATATTACCTTATCCCGAGCCATCTGCTCGCCACATCTCTTACAAATATCAGGACCAAGGCAGATGAAATCAGCAAAATCATTAAGGGTCATGTCAAAAAATATATGCAGGAGAGCCACTCCATAGGCATACTTACACATGCGACTGACCCGATTGTTGATGAGCTCGCCCTCAGGTTTAAGGAGCATGAGTTTATTGTAATAGATTCTCAGGAAAAACTGCGTGACTTCAAAACCACCCTTGATATAGTAATCATTACCAGGGATCTGTATAAAACAGTTAACATGGAACTCTCCTTAAACCGTTCAACGGTTGCCCCAAACAGGAGCCAGCTTGAAAATTACCTGCTCTACACCCTGGACAAGATATACAAGATACTTAAACCGGACGGCGAATTGTTTATTGTGGCCCACCGCAATAAACAGAAGAGCAGCAGGGACTCAACCATCACATTCAAATCCATTGAGGAGCAGAAGAATTTTCTTGTTTTTACCCATATATTCAGGACAGAAAAGAGATATGAGGTTAGAGACACCCTATCTGTTGAAGTAAATATCTTTGATTTTGAGAAATATATAGAGCAGGCCTACCAGGATCAGGAATCAAAAGAAAGGCTTTTAAAGGGAAAAAACCTGGCAGACCTGTCCATTGATGAGATCAATGCCCTTCCATATCTGGATATACCTTTTATCAGCAGATATAATATCCCTGACCAGGAAAAGGCGTGGCTCAAACTCATGTCGATCTATTTTGACGAGATATTTTTCAGGTCTGTGCTGCCTGATTCAGTAAAGGCAGAATGGGATCGCAGGTTTGAGATAAAGGGCTATACGCCTGATTACCTTCTCATCTGCCTTGCCCAGAAAAGAAAGATCAGAAAGGGTGTCCTTGAAATAGAGCAATCAGTGTTCAGGTCTGAACTCGCAGGCTGCCCCCTGGCCTATCTGGCTGAATACAGGGACTCATTTGACTACCTCATAAGGACACTCAGGGTATTAAAGCGGTTACAGAACAAGAACTATACCGGTATGCCCGAAAGCTACCTTGAACGGATACGCGAGCCCTTTGAGAGCAAAAAGATGCGTTACGGGGGCATAACCCAGATCATTAAGCTGATAGGGAAGATAAACAGGCTGGAAAGGATAAAGATACAGCTTAACCCCGGCAAGATAGAGGGCCACAGGACAAAGGTGCTTAAACACATCGAGATACTGAGCTTTTTCGGTTTCAGCGAGGAGGAACTCAGGGAGATAGCCCTTATTGTTACAGGTCACACCCCTGCTGGAAGGATCCTTGCCGGGAAGATGAGTGAAAAGAAACTAAAGCCGGTCACTGACCTTGCCCGCTCAATGAACCACAGGGAAGCTATCAACCTTCTGAGATACTGCCGTCTCATGACAATGGCAGAGATCGTGGCATCGAGAAGGGTGGATATGGATATAGTGCATCTGATCGAGCTTTTTGATCTTTTTGAATCGGCCCTTCGCATAACCATGAACAGGGAGCTTACCTGGGATACCCTCCTTGATGAAAAGATTTCACTTATGGGGGGCATACACAACAGGCTTATAAACAAGCTTCTTATGATGATGAGGTATTTCCAGTATATAGAGTCCTGGAGGGAATTAAGCGAAAAGGGAGAGATGGAAAAGGAGTCCCTTGCTGACTATGAAGATGAAAAACTTGCGCGAATAGAAAGCATTATCACATTAATAAAGAATGTTGAATATTTTGAAGCAAAGTTTCTTAGTGATGACCCCCTGCAGCGTCCCACTGTCTTCAGAAAATTTCTTAATATGGATTTTCACGGCACAGAACACCTTTTTGAAAGACTGGGCAGCCAGTCAGGCTTTATTCTCTTATGGTTTACAGTAAATGTTACAAGAGGAACCATTATCAATTTTAACCCCCTGCTGGGGGATTCAATATATGCAGACCTTGCCGACAGGGTAAAAAAGATCGAGGAAGAGGCCAGCAGGATAAATACAGAATATCTTTCACCCATCATGCTGAGGCAGTTCTCGGATCAACTGTATGAGACCAAACTGCTTTTCATTGTTAACACAGGCTTCAAGCTCTCATTAAGCCAGAATGATCAGAGCCTCGATATCACCTTCATTGATATGGATAAAACCATTGAACGCCTCGGTGAACTGGGCAAGAAGTATGATAATGTAAGCCTGTCTGATATCCCCATTGAAAAACTTGCGGAGATGGAAAGGCTGCTTTCTGAAATCGAGGATTTTTATCAGGGACACCAGAGGCTCATAGCCAGGGATACAGGCGATATCAGGTTCCCGAAGCGGCAGACAGAATGGATAAAAACAATAGAGATTGTCAGGCTGTTTATCAGGGAAAATTTTAAAAAGGTATTATTTAAACCAGACAGCCTGTTCAGCAATCTGGAAAGGCTCTTCAAGTATTCACCCACAATACTTAACCTTGTCCTGCCTGAGCTTAATGATCTTCGTGAACTTGGAAGGGAGGGGAACCTTTACCGGAAATCTGTTGTTATTGACCACCTGCTGATCTGCGCCAAAAAATTTCAGACCCTGATAAACGGCAACCTCAAGGATTTCCAGGATGTTGATGCCCTTCACAGGCTTGCAAAGAGGGAATTCGGGCCCAATGCGGCAGGTATTGTGGGATTAAATGAATATCAGCTTGAAGAGCTGGCAGGCATGGCAAGGGAATTAAGAAAAAATCATGATCTCTTTGATGCTCTCATCAAGGCGTTTATCCTCCAGGACATAGGCATGAGCCCCCCTTTAAGGGAAAAATATAAAAAAGAGATAAACGCAGCTGATCAGGCCCAGGCAGGATCACTCTTTCTTTTAAAGGAGGATATACCCGAAAAATACGGCATGGGAAAAGATGCCATGAGATACCTGACATTTCTTATCGCGCACCATGACAGGCTTCATCATATAGTAAGGGGGGAATATACCCTGCATGCCATGAAGGAGATCCTTGAAACAGGCGACCCTGATCTTTTCAGGGCATTTTTCCTCTGCTCAATAATAATGATCTCGGCACTTGGAGAAGACCAGATACTGGAGGATCTTGCAATCAGGCTATTCAGTCTCAAGGATACATGCCTCAGTATAATTAAAGGTAAAACCACCCTTGAGAGCTACATGGAGGGGCTTTACAGTGAAAAGGGGCGGCTCTTTTTTGCCATTGAGGAGTTTTACAGAAAGGGGATCCCTGAAGGCGAGACCCCTGCCGAGTACCTCTCTTCCTGGGGCAGGCAGTTTTCAGGTTCCGGACGTTTCTGTGAGGCAGGTAAACTCATCTTCGCCCTTGAGCGCCTGTTCAAGCTGAGGGGTTTAAGGTATGTGGACTTCAGCGATATTGCCATGATGATCGTTCATATCCCGCTCCAGTACATATATCAGGAAAGAAAATATGCCAGCGTCGGTTACGCCACCTTTGAAAAGGACCTTTATGAGGGGTTACGTACATACAACCATATAAGAAAACTGCCAGAGGCCATCAGACACTTTGTTCTAAAAAATCTGTGCGAAGACAATATCAGGCTCTATGGCCTTGAAAATGTAGGGGTCTATCTGAGTTATGACAATCTAATAAAATTATTACTCCTCTCTCTCCTTGGTGCAAAGCGGTTCAGAAGTGATGATCGTAGGCCGACATGCCTCAGTTATCTCACCATTATCAGAGAGATAAAAAGGAGGTACGAGGCGGTAAATGTTGCATTGAGCCGGATATCGCTTGAAGAGATATGGTATGACAGGAAAAAGCTGGACAAATTTTTCAAGGCCGGCTCCGGTATCATCCTTGAAAAGGACAACAACAAAAAGGTGCTCTCAATTTATTTCAAGGATGAGATCAACATGCCCGGAAGGATCTCCCGCATGGTTAATATCAGGGATGTGGATCAGCTCAAGAGTTATTTCCACTATACCCTCAAGTTTCTTAAAAAAAGCAGCTACGATACCGATGACTATGAGGCCCTTCTTGAAAAGGCGTATGAAAGGCGTTTTAATGAGATCATAGACATGATGCTTGAACAGACAAAGGAGCGCATGAAGCATGTTGAGGATTTCAGGGAGGTTTATGCGATCTATAATGACCTTATGGAGAGGTCCCTTGAGATAGGTTTTAAAGAAGAGCACCTGAACAGGCTGGATGACCTTTATGATTTAAGGAATGACAGCCTTAAAAGGAGCAAGCTTGATGAGATAACCATTCTCATTGAAAAGATAAATGACCCGCGCGAACTGCGTGAGTACTGGAACAGCATTAAATGGTATCTTTTTAACAACCGGCAGTTTACCGGGAAGGAGTTTGAAAGCCTGGTGGCAAGGAATTTTGACCTTGCCGTTGCGCGGACCAATGCTTTAAAAGGCTGATAACCAGCCGCTAAGGTTGAATAAAAATATTCTTCCTGAAATATTTCAGCTCTTCAATGGATTCCATTATATCATTCAGTGCCAGGTGATCCTTTTTCTTCTGATATGGCGGAAGCGCAGGGTACCACCTTTTTGCCAGCTCCTTGATGCTGCTTACATCTATGATCCTGTAATGAAAATATCCTTCAAGAAGGGGCATGTGTTTTGCGAGAAATCTTCTATCCTGCCAGACGCTGTTTCCGCACAGGGGGGATTCCCCTTTACCGCAATGAGAAGAGACAAACTTCAGGGTGGCCTGCTCTGCCTGTGCGCAGTCGCACACTGATGCCCTAACACGAGCAAGAAGGCCTGATGCCTGATGGTGTGTGCGGCTCCACTCCTCCATGCGATCAAGGACATCCTCAGGGTAATTAATGGCAATATGGGGGCCTTCAGCGATTATGTTCAGGTTCGCATCTGTGATCACGGTGGCGATCTCAAGAATAACCATTGTGTCAGGGTCAAGCCCTGTCATCTCAAGGTCTATCCAGGCAAGGTTAGTGCTCATATGATGGTCTCCTTAGTGAAAAATTATCTATGTAGAACTTATAGGTTAATTGGAATCAGGTGTCAAACCATTAGGAGATTTTTACCATGGTCTTTTCTCTATTCATACCTTGGCGCATTATCGCCAAGCTAAGGCGAAAAGCAAAAGCCTAAAGCAATATCTCACACAGAGGTGCAAAGAACACTATGAAAATCAAATGCTTTTTATTTAATATTTTTTTGTTTCTTAACTTTGTGAGCTTTGTGACTTTGTGTGAGAAATGGTTTTTCGTCTTGAATTATGAATAGCAGTTTTTCACAGGGATCTTTATCTTATATCCCTTACCAGTAATATGTTTTGGTACGATATTTTTGTTAACTTGACGCCAATGCGCGAAGGAGGGAATCCATTTGAAAAGGGAAAAGGGAAAAGGGGTCAAATCTCCGAATAGCTCTTGACATGTAAGAATAAGGAATATAGAATCCAGCCCATGTCTAGACCATTAAGAATAGAATATACAGGTGCCTGGTATCATGTAATGAATAGAGGTGGTAGATATATCTCCATTTTTGAAGATAAAAATGATTATTCTCTGTTCCTGGATATATTGAAGGATACTATAGAAACCTTTCATATTAAAATTGCTGCATTTTGTCTGATGCAAAACCATTATCACCTCCTTATTCAAACTCCTGAATCAAATATATCAAGAAGCATGAGACACATTAACGGTGTATATACTCAAAGGTTTAATAAACTTCATGGGTATGATGGGGCTCTTTTTCGAGGAAGATACAAATCCATTCTGGTTGATGAGGATAGTTATCTTCTGCAGGTAATGAGATATATTCACAGGAATCCGGTTACAGCCGGATTGACAGACAAATTCAAATATCCATGGAGCAGTCATAAAGCATATCTTTCAAATGCAAAAGAATGGGGATGGGTAAGTAAAGATAAAATATTAAGTATGTTAAACAGAAATAAATCTTTACAAAAGGCTGTATATAAAGATTTTGTAAATACCCCTGACAATGATGATTTTACAGCCATATATAAAAAGAGGAAATTACCTGTAATACTTGGAAATGAGAAGTTTTTATCGAATATTAAGGATCGATATTTTAAAAATAAAAGAAATATAGAAATTCCGGAATCAAAGATATTAGTACCTGATAAAAGTGAGATAATGTCCGTGCTATGCAGAGAATACAAGGTTTCACTTGAAGATTTAAAGGTATCAAGAAGAGGGCAGAAGAATGAAGCAAGAGATATAGCGATATATTTAATTAGACAAATAAGAAGTGACACCTTAAACACGCTAAGTGGAGAGTTTAATCTTAAAAAAGATAGCTCTGCGGGGAGTATAGTTGATAGGGTAAAAAAGCAGATACAAACAGATAAGCAGTTCAGGTGTAAGATAAACAGTATATTAAAAAAACTTAACATGAGCTATTAGGAGATTTGACCCCTTTTCCTCTCCCTCGCTGCTGCAAATCCCTTACCTGTGGATAAGGGGACGACCTTTAAAATTAAAATTGCTTGACATTGGTTAGATTTTGAGTAAAAGTGTGGGCATGCCAAGAATAGCTAGACTAGATACACCGGGTTTATTACACCATGTGATGATCAGGGGGATAGAACGCCGCAGGATCTTCAAAGACGATGAAGACCGTGAAAACCTCATGGAAAGACTTTCTGATCTCCTGCCCAAAACAAAAACACAATGCTATGCCTGGGCCTTCATGCCTAATCACGCACATTTTCTATTCAGAAGCGGTCCCTCAGGTATTGCCACTTTAATGAAACGTCTCTTAACTGGCTATGCAATTTATTATAACAGGAGGCACAACAGACATGGACAACTTTTTCAGAACAGGTATAAGTCCATCATATGCCAGGAAGATGCCTAT
>Ga0123334_1001652_pt1 | contig 27411 bp, 23 predicted proteins | sample BiotimSIPDNA_FD_89706 | JGI IMG/M metagenome (GOLD analysis project Ga0123334, IMG submission 89706) | Anaerobic biogas reactor microbial communites from Washington, USA - Biogas_R1 time_0 SIP DNA | ecosystem: Engineered > Bioreactor > Anaerobic > Unclassified | place: Washington, USA... | reverse complement strand
TTGCCTTATCTCACTTAGCCCGCAAGCTAGTAAGACTAATTTATAAGTTAGAAACAAGCCATTCTCGTTTCGACCTTAATAATTCCAAGTAATCGCTAGTAGCGAGTGATTACTTTGTAATCTATAAGAGAAAGTTCCACAAAGAGAACTGTTTTCATTATACAAATTAATATTTCTCTTGATTTTTAATAGTTAATTACTCCAATTCAAAGGCACCAGTATAAAGTTGATAATACGTACCTTTTTCTTCAATGAGGCTTTCGTGGTTACCTCTTTCGATAATCACGCCCTTGTCAAGAACGAGGATGTAATCTGCGTTTTGAATAGTGGATAGTCTATGCGCAATAACAAAAGTTGTGCGGTTTTCCATCAACTTATCCATACCCGCTTGTACGAGTCTTTCTGTACGAGTATCAATTGAAGATGTCGCCTCATCTAAAATCATCACCGGCGTATCCGCTACTGCGGCACGCGCAATTGAAATTAATTGTCTTTGACCTTGTGATAGATTAGATCCATCTCCTGATAACACTGTATTAAAACCTTGCGGTAAACGCATAATGAAGTCATAAGCGTTGGCAATTTTCGCTGCTTCATAAACTTCTTCATCGCTCGCATCTAGTCTACCATAACGGATGTTATCCATAACAGTACCAGTGAACAAATTCACATCTTGTAAGATCACGCCCAATGAGTGACGTAAGTCAGCTTTTTTAATTTTGTTTATATTTATACCATCATAACGAATCTTGCCATCGGCTAAATCGTAGAAGCGGTTAATTAAATTGGTAATTGTTGTTTTACCTGCCCCGGTCGCGCCAACTAATGCAATTTTTTGGCCAGGATGAGCATAAACTGATACATCATCTAAAACAAGCTTAGTGCCGTCATAACTAAAGTCGACTTTATCTAAGACAATGTCACCTTTAAGTTCAGTATAAATGACTGAACCATCCTTATGTGGATATTTCCAAGCATAGTCTCTAGTTTTTTCTCGAACTTCTTCAAATGTGCCATCTTCATGTTTCTTGATATTAACTAAAGTCACATAGCCTTGATCTTGTTCAACCATTTCATCTAATAAATCAAAGCAACGAGAAGCACCAGCTGTACCCATCACGACAAACGTGATTTGTTGTGAGAAGTTGTTGACGTTATTAGAAAACATTCTAGAAAGCATTAAGAATGAAACTAACAAAGAGTAAAAAGTTGATGCGGTAATTGGTCTAAGGCCACCAGTAATTGATAAGTTATAAGTGCCTGGAGTGACGTATAAAATACAGCCTAATAGGGCGACTAAAACATAAATGATATTGCCAATGTTGCCGTTAATTGGGCCCATGATATTACCATGAATATTTGCGACAGTCATATTTTTGCATAGTTCTTCGTTAATAGCTTTAAAGTCATTTAAGCTTTCTTCTTCATGGGTAAATACTTTAATGACTCTTAAGCCCGTAATACTTTCTTCAATGTTACCTTCAACCTTGCCCAAACTTTTTTGTTGGGCGACAAAGTAACGAGAGGCTTTTCCACCGATGAACTTGGTGTTTAAGAACATTGCAGCCGTCCCTAATAAGATGATTAGTGTCATCCAAACAGAGAACGAAAGCATTACAAAAATTGTACTAATGACTGTTAAGCCAGTTGCTAACATGTTTGGTAAAGATTGAGAAACAAACTGTCTAATCGTATCGATGTCATTAGTGTATAACGACATGATTTCACCATTTTGGTGGGTGTCGAAATATTTAATCGGTAAATCTTGCATGTGTGAGAACATTTGAATGCGATAGTAATTTAAGTATTTTTGCGCGACAATCGCCATCGTTCTGTTCCATGTATATGAACAAAAAACACCAACGACGTAGATGAGGGCTAAAATGATAACTAATTGGGTGATATTAGTGTTAACTGGAATTGCTTCAAATAGGTAAATTCTAAAAGAACCAGTGAAAGCATTAACAGTATTATCAAGTGTGTATTCTTTAATGGCTTCAGTCAAAGTTTGTGTAATGAAGTTGGCAAAGACACTGCCGGCAAGATTAACAAAGATTGAAAGTAATAAAGTTACACAGGAGATAATTAATTCCACTTTGAAATTAGACCAAAGTGATTTGATTAAACGTTTAATGGTACCCTTTTTTGGCTTACCATATGCGCCTTTTCTTGGACCCATCGCCATAATTAATTGCCTCCTTTCTGTGTTTGAGAAAGATATACTTCTTGATAAATTTCGTTAGTCTTAAGAAGCTCTTTGTGTGTGCCAATAGCGTTAATTTCGCCATTATCTAAAACGATGATTTGATCGGCATCCTCAATTGAACTAATTCTTTGAGCGATGACAATTTTGGTCATGTGTGGCAAATCTTTTTTTAAGGCTTTTCTAATCTTCTTATCGGTTTTAGTGTCAACCGCAGAAGTAGAATCATCTAAAATAATAATTTTAGGTTTTTTCACGACCGCCCTTGCAATACAAAGACGTTGCTTTTGTCCTCCAGAAAAGTTAGTGCCACCTTGTTCGACAATGCGGTCTAAACCTTCCTCGCTATTAATGACTTCGCTAATTTGGGCAATATTAATTGCGTTTAAGATTTCTTCATCAGTAGCAGACTTATCTCCCCACTGCATGTTGCTGCGAATGGTACCAGAAAACAAATAGTTTTTCTGCAAAACAACTGAGACCGAGTCCCTAATTGTTTTCAAGTCATAATCTTTTACATCATGACCTCCGACTAATAATCTACCTTCGCTGACATCATACAAACGAGAAATTAAGTTCACTAGTGTGGTTTTGCCTGAACCAGTAGAACCAATAATGCCAACGAATTCGCCAGACTTGATATTGATATTGATGTTCTTAACGGCATAACGTTCTGCTTCTTTCTTATACTTGAAACATACATTATCGAAAACGACCGAACCATCGGGGACTTCAGTAATTGGATTAATTGGATTTACAATGGTTGGTTGCTCATCAAGTACTTCGCCAATTCTACGAATCGCTTCTAAAGACATCACCAACATCGTGACGATCATGGAAATCATCATAATCGACATTAAGATTTGAATACCATAAGTTAGAAGCGCGGACATTTGTGGAATACTTAATTCGCCCCAATCCCATTGTTCTGGACCGAGAACTTTAACCGTATTAAAGATAATCATCGAAGAGAAGAACATACACAATAAATAAACAACGTGAATCGCTGTATTCATCATCGGGTTCATGTAAGCGACAATTTTTTCCGCTTTAATAAAGTCACTAGCGATATTGTTTGAAGCTTTAATGAATTTTTCTTTTTCGTATTGTTCTCTAACAAATGATTTAACGACTCGCATGCCTGAGACATTTTCTTGAATCGATTCATTTAATACGTCATAACGTTTGAATACGCGTCTAAAATATTTCATCGCAAAGCGCGCAATAATTACAAAGACTGAGCCAAGTACAGGAATAGTGATAATAAATAACCACGCCATTTGACCACCAGTAATAAAAGCCATTACTGCGGAGAAAATTAGCATGAGTGGGGCGCGGATAACAATTCGTAACACCATGGCAAATGACATTTGTGCATTACCCACATCAGTAGTCATTCTTGTTACCAAACTAGAAGCTTGGAAGCGGTCGATATTTTCAAAAGAGAAACTTTCGATTTTTTCATATAAATCATTTCTTAAGTTTTTCGCAAAACCACTAGCGGCAATAGAAGCAAATCTACCACCCATAACGCCACAAGTAATTGATATGGCAGTCAACGCTAAAAGGATGAGGAAATAGGGTAGCAACTCATAGATGTGAGTAATCGTTTCAATCTTACCAACAAAGAAAGACATAAAAAAAGGCAAGGTACATTCAACTGCCGTTTCTCCAACCATAAATAAAGGAGTAATAATCGCGTAGGGTTTATAGTCTCTAACGCTTCTAAAAACTTTAATCATTGCTTTGATCATTGTTTCTTTTCCTCCTTTTCTTCTTTTGTGATGTGAATTTTATTTAATAGAATGGATAGAGTGTCTAACTCTTCCTCACTGAGATTTGCAAATAACTTATCCAAACATTCTTTTCGCTTTTCCAAGACGAAGTGAATGATGCTTCCAGCATATTCGGTTAATTCTAAGAGGTGGTTGGATTTATGAATGATGTTTGCTTTTATCATTCTCTCCACTAAGCCGTGGACAGTGGATTTAGTGAGCGAGAAGTGTTTTTCAATATCAACTAAACGCGTTGCTAATCCTTCTTCATTGCGGCAGTTAATCAAGAAAAGAATACGGCCTTGCTGCGCGGTGAGGCCGTAATCATTAAGTCGTGTTTGAAGGTCAGAACGGAATTCTTTAACGATAACCTTGATTAGAAGTGAGATTTCTTCCTTCTTGGAAAGTATTTTGTCTTTATTATGCATACGCCTAATATTATGGAGTTCGCATGCGAACTTGTCAATATATTAACTATGGGTTTTAAATATTACGATTTGGTGTATAATTGTGCCATGACGAACAAGTATGATTATTTAATTGTCGGTGCTGGTTTATTTGCTGGCATCGCTGCCCACGAACTGACAAAAAAAGGCTATCGTGTTTTGGTAGTTGAAAAAAGAAATCACGTCGCTGGCAACATTTATACTGAAGAAGTGGAAGGCATCCAAGTCCATCGTTATGGACCACACATTTTCCACACAAGCAAAAAGGAGATTTGGGATTACATCAATCAATTTGCTAGCTTCAATGATTTCATTAACGCACCATTAGCCTATTATAAAGGCAAGTACTATAACATGCCTTTTAATATGAACACTTTCGAACAAATCTTTGGAGTGAAAAGTCCTGAAGAAGCGAAAGCTAGAATCGAAAAAGAAATTATGGACGCCAACATTCAAGAACCAAAAAATCTTGAAGAAAAAGCGATCTCTATGGTTGGTACCACGATTTATGAAATGCTTATTAAAGGGTACACACAAAAGCAATGGGGTAAACCGTGCACAGAATTGCCTCCATTTATTATTTCTCGCATTCCGGTAAGATTTACATACGATAACAACTATTTCAACGATACATATCAAGGCATTCCAAAAGGCGGTTATACACAAATCGTCGAAAAGATGCTTGAAGGAGTGGAAGTAAGACTTAATACAGACTTCTTGCTCCATCGTGAAGAACTGGAAAATTGTGCCGAAAAAATTATTTATACAGGCGAAATTGATCGCTTCTTCAATTATCAACTTGGCGCTCTTGAATGGCGGTCTTTAAGATTCGAAGATGAGATTATTGATATGCCCGATTACCAAGGTAATGCCGTGGTTAACTATACGGAATATGAAATCCCATATACTCGTATCGCCGAACATCAACATTTCGAACCAGGAATAAAACATAAAAAAACAATTATCACCAAAGAATATTCACAAAAATGGAAACAAGGAGATGATCCTTATTATCCACTCAACGATGAAAGAAATACCGCATTATATGCGGATTACATTAAATTAGCGGAACAAAGGGGCAATATTTATTTCTGTGGACGGCTTGGAGGCTATGCTTATTACAACATGGACACAATAGTAGAGAAAGCCCTCCAATTTGTAGAGTCACTTCTCAACAAATAGATTGCTAAATTAAACCAATTAACTAAAGATTATTACTGGAAAAACCAGGAGGTGTTTGTATGAAATATATTACTTTTACAGTCCCATGTTATAACTCACAAGATTATATGCGTCATTGCATCGATAACCTAGTTGCTGCTGGGGATGATATTGAAGTGATAATTGTTAATGATGGTTCTAAAGACGATACTGGAAAAATCGCTGCAGAATACGAAAATAAATATCCAAATATTGTTAAGGCCATTCAAAAAGAAAATGGTGGTCATGGATCAGGCGTTATGGCTGGCATCCATCATGCGAAAGGCATTTTCTATAAAGTCGTCGATAGTGATGACTGGATTGAAACTAAAGATGTTCTTGATATGGTCAACTTAATTAAGCGCCATATGCAAGAAGGAATTAATATCGATTTATACATCAATAACTATGTGTACGAAAACGCGAACGATAACTCACAATACGTGATGCATTACCGTCGTTCCATCAAAGCGGAAGAAGTGATTGAATGGAAAGATATGACTAAGTTCAAACTTGATACTGTTTTATTAATGCACTCTTTGATGTATCGTCTTGATAAACTCAAACAATCAAAGATGGAATTGCCTAACCATACTTTTTATGTCGATGATATTTATGCTTATGTGCCATTTCCTTATATGGGCAAAATCTTTTATCACGATATTGACTTATATCACTACTTCATCGGTAGAAGCGACCAATCAATTAACTATAAGACAATGTGCAAACGCTACGAGCAACAAATGCGCGTTTATAAAATTATCTTTAAAGCTTATACCTTAGACGAACTCAGAAAGTTTCCGAAACCTTTATATAAGTATATGATTCATTGGCTAATGATTATGTGCTGCACAACGATTATGACTATCGTTGGCACTAAAGAAGATAAAGCTACCCGTAAAAAAGCATTTAAGCAATTTTTCAAAGAACTTAAAGCTCACGACAAAAAACTTTATAACAAGATTCGTTATCGCACTTTAGCGTTTTTTGCTTTCTCCTTACCAAGTTATAACTTAAAGTCATTTGCCTCAGTGAAGATTTATCGCGTTTACCAAAAGAAATTAAATCTCGGTTAATTGTAAACTAACATTATTAAATCTAAAAGTCGTTGGCTTCTTTAATAAAAGAGACATCGACTTTTATTTGTTTGCGGTCATAAGTAATGAAGCCGTTCATCTCTTCTTCTACATCACTAAACTGTGTATAAATAAAGGCGGAAAGACCTTTTCTAACGTTAGACTTTATTTCTTCATTAATAAATTTTAAGTATTGTTTTTGGAAGTCTTCCTTGTTGTTAAATAAAAGATATATAAAACCTTCTTTTTTTCTAGCTTGTTTGAGCCGTTTATCTAAGATGTAGGCTCCGCACTCACTGACGATAAAAGCGCGCTTCTTAAGCTTATATTTAGCTGGTACTTTAATTTTCCATTTATAAATATGCATCGACTTAAAATCGCCAGAACCTTGATCGTGCCAACCAGAAGCATGATCAAAAAGTCTTGTCGGATCAATTTGCTTAAGTTTTTCATATATTTCTTTTGCGTCGAATTGCCCCCACGCTTCATTAAATATCGTCCAAACAATGATTGACGGTGAATTATAAAGTAAGTCAATCGTCGCGAGAAATTCTTGATAAGCCTCTTTTCTACCTGCCTCTTCACTTCTAAAAAAGAGCCGATGTTTTTTATCAGAAATTTTATATCTCACGAATAAGGGCACTTGGTTAAGCCAATAATTATATTTAGTGCACCCATTGACAAAATCTTGCCAAACAAGTAAACCAAGATGGTCGCAGTGGTAGTACCATCTTAATGATTCAATCTTTATGTGTTTTCTAGAAACATTAAATCCTAATCGTTTAATTAGCTTAATATCGTTAATATAATCTTCATCGCTATTAGGAGTTAACCAACCATCTTGATAATAACCTTGATCTAAAACGCCTTTATTAAAATATAACTGATTATTTAAGGCGATATATTGATAGCCATTTTTTTCAATTAACGACACTTTTCGCATGGCAAAATAAGAACAAATCTTATCCACGTCATTACTAATTTCAAAATCATATAAGTAAGGATTTTCTGGTGACCATAAATGCAAATTATTTATTTTTATTTCATTATTAATATTCGCATTTAATTTATATTTTTTATTATTTAAAGTTAATGTTGCTTCATTAAGGGAGGAAACAAAATTAATCGTCACTATTTGTCGATCTATATCGGGAGTGATTTTAATTGATTGTATATACCCGTCGTTAACACTTTCTAACCAAACCGGCATATATATACCAGATTGTGGCTTATACCAAATGCCTCCTGGATTGAGTACTTGTTTACCAGTGGAATGATAAGAAGTATTCGTCGTATCCCTAACGCGAACAATTAAAATATTGTTTTTTTCTTTTAAAAATGGTTTGATGTCGGCACTAAAAGGCAGAAACCCACCAATGTGTTTGATAACGAATTGACCATTAACAAATAGTTCTGCAATTTGATCAACCGCCCCAAAATGAATAATTAATTTATCTTTAATAAATCCTTCTGGCAAATCAAGTTTTCTTTTATAAAACAAAAAATCATCTGGATAGACAGTTTTATTTACGCCACTTTTCGCTACTTCTGGGGAGTAAGGAACAACAATTTGGCCATCAAAAACAGTAGGAATAGCTTCCTCTTTTCTTATCGCATATTCCCAAATGCCATTTAAGCATAAATATGAATCGCGTCTTAACTGTGGACGCGGATATTCAGAAAGTGGGATTTCATTTTTCATTTATTATTTGTCTTTCCTTTTTCATCATAAAGATTACGGGGACAATTGCCATTAAAAAGATGACACCCGTGACAAAGAAGAGCCATTTATTTGGAGGGTAGACCAGTTGCCCAAATTCATTGGTGTATGATTCTCCACCAATTTGACACAGTGCTTGAGCAATAAGCGGACCAATGACCATCGGTACAAGTACACAAAAGATCATACGTACGCCTTGAAATAAACCAACCTCAGTGCTAGGAGTATAGTCACGAATTTTTGCTCCTAAAACAGCTGTACTAACTAAATAGCCTGTCATTAATACAATGCCACCAATGACCATCCCAACTTTTGTAATTGCTTGGCTTGCTGGTACTAAGAAAACAAGCATCCCGCCTAATGCTCCGACAATAAGCGCAGGAATCATAATCTTGTTTTTGCCAATTTTATCCATGAATAAACCGAAGATAACAGTCAGCGCACTAGCAACAAGTAAAACAATACCTAAACATATCGTAAAGTCGCTACCTGTAATTAATAAAACATTTTGCACATATAAAATAAAATATGGCATAAATACTTGTAAACCGATATTAAAAACAGTGAAGGCTAGCAAGGTGGTATATAAAACTGGATTTTCTTTAATGACTTTTGGTCTGAATCCATAGATGACGTTACCCCAATAATTAGCTTTATTAGGAACGGCTGTATCTTTTGGAATAAGAAAAAGCGAAGCAATGCCGACCAATAAAGTAATCCCGCCAAAGACATAGAAAAACATATTCCATCTTTTTATCTCGCCAACTGGCACATCAACAAAAAACCCCGCTATCACAATAACGATGATTAAAGCTAGCAAAGGTAAAATCGATAAAACACTTTCAACCTTACCGCGATTATTTTCAGATGTCGTATCGGTCACAAAAGCATTAAAAGCCGCATCATTTGCACTACTACCAAAGAAGGTCATTAAACAATCGATAATAACAATCATTGTCCCTGCTAGAAACACATTATTAGCGACGATATTAAGTGAGGACGTTGGATCTAAAAAGGCAAACAAAAAAATGGATATACCCCAAAGAATATACCCAAATGAAATAAATAATTTTCTTTTGCCAAGTCGATCACTTAAAGCACCCATAAATAGTGTCGTAATGGTGGCCGCTGCAGCGCTTGCAATTGTCATTACAGGAATAAAGTCATACCGTGCAGTGACATCAAAGACATAAACGTTAAGGTAGTTATTTTCAATTGACCAGGCTAGTTGACCGACAAAGCCTGCGAGAATGAAAGTTAGCCATTTACGCCAACCAAGTTTTGTAGACATATGTTAATCCCCTTTATTTTAGTTCGCTGGGAATAAGATTACGGACATTGACTAAGAAGACGTTACTTTCGCCATATTGATCTTTGCATAGCTTGACGACTTGGTATAAAAAGTTGTGTGGGACTAGGGCGATGACTGAACCGGCAAACCCACCGCCATTAATTTTTACTCCTGCTTGTTGATTTGAAGCCAGTTTAATAAGTTCACATGCTTCAAGAGGAGAACCACTAATGTCATCGACATACATGTTGTGTAATAAGTTAGTAGAAGAAATGCATGATTCATTCATTAAACTAATGAGGCAATTAATGTCTTGACGTTTAATTGCTGCATAAGCTTCTTTAACGCGAGTATCTTCTTGAAAAAAATGCATCGCTCTTTGATAAGGTAATAAGCCGAGTTTATTAATGATTTCAGCTTCGTGTTTATATAAGTCTTGTTCACTCACTTCTCTTAAATAATTTTTATTAAAGAAATTAGCGACGTCGCGCATATCATGGACAATAGATTCATATAAAGGAGACAGGTCGGCATGACTCTTTTTGGTATTGACAATCACAAACTGGTAATTAGAAAAATCACAGTCGAGTGATTCAATTTTAGGTTCATCAATATTTTCAAAATCGATAAAAACTAAGCCTCCATAGGCGACACCTATTTGGTCTAATAATCCAGACATCTTTTCATAATATACGTTTTCAGCGAATTGACCAGCTTGACTTAAAGTAAGAAAATTAATGCGCTGTTCATTAAATAAGTGATTAAAAATAGTCGCGATTAACACTTCAAAAGCCGCGCTACTAGAAATACCCGCGCCATTTGGGATTTGGCTTTTAACATAAATATCAAAGCCACCAATTTCATATCCTTTGTTTTTTAAAAAATAAGCAATACCACGAATAAGCGCCGAAGATTGACCTTTTTCATCGATATCTTTTTCTAAAGTCGTTAAATCAACACTACAAGGGACAAAACCATCGCTATATAAAAGCACTAAGCCGTCACTTCTTTTTCTTACGGCAGCGTAAATTGATAAATCACAAGTCGCGGCTAAACATATTCCGTGTTGATGGTCAGTGTGATTTCCGAGTACCTCAAATCGCCCACCAACACTAAAATACTTTTCTGGTTGGTGAGTAAAACGATGAATAAATTGTTGCTGTAAATATTGTTTCACGCTACCTATTTTAACTCCTTCAAGCCGTATTAAAAAGGATTAGACAACTAATCCTCAAATTTAACATCTTGATAATCTGAGTTTTTGTCGAACTCTCTAACTGCAAAAGAGCAAAGCGGTATAATTTTTACCTTTGAGGCTCTTGCTTCTATGACTAAGCACTTAATAAGGTTTTTTCCGATGCCTTGACCGCCATAAGCTGGATCAGTTTCGGTATGAGTAATAGTCCAAATATCGTTGGCGACAGAAAATTCTGCCATGCCCACTAATTTATCGCCGTCATAAGCGGCACTGCGATAATTATCGACTTCAAATTTAATTTCAATCATGATTTATTCCCTCACTTCTTGTTCTACTTCTAATTGGTGTTTTCTTTGTGCTTTGATTAATAAGTAACTTAAAATTGCAGTACCTACCAAAACAACTAATGCAATAAGCATTTCAAAATAAAATGGCATTAATGGATGAATATTATATGTATCGCCCAAGGTTGGATCAATCCATACTCGATAATAATTAAAGATATCGTAATTAAAAAATAAAATGACAATTGAACCCAAGACGAAACCAATGATGGTGAAGAAAGTATGGGTGCGATATTTTTCGAGTAATAAGTTCATCAATTTAGCGATGAAAATGACGCCTAGTAGACAACCAATCGCAAAACAACCAAGCATCCCTAATAATGATAACACATGTGTAAACGATTGCGTGACGCCAAGCCCTAATATTTCTTTTGTCCACAAGACTGTATAATCGACCAGTGGACGATAAAAACCTAAAAGCAGTAGCAAAAAAGAACCCGATAAACCAGGGACAATTAACGCAACTGCCGCTATAGCTCCGACTGGAATTATTACTAAATATAACCACCAAGGCATTGTTAAAAAAGCTTCTGCAGGGCCAAAGTTATTAAGACCTAAGATGACACTAAGGACACCAAGCATAGCGACAAAGATAATACCTATCACTATGAATAAAGCGTTTTTCTTATTGAGTTTTTCGCCCTTAACTTCGTCGGTAATTCCAGGGAATGAACCGATTAAAAAACCTGCGAAAGCGCAGATTAAGACAAACATCAAATGTTCAAAAGCGTAGGAAAAGGTAATAATACAAATTACTACTGCAATCGCGATACCTAATAAAATCGGAATGAGCACCGTTAATGCCCAACCGAACTTTCTTCTAAAGTTATTAACCGCGGCGATGATATCTTCGTATACACGTAAGATGACGGCAATCGCGGCACCGGATACTCCGGGAATGGCAGCCCCTACCCCAATTGCTAAGCCGGCAACGAATTTTCTAAACCAAGCTTTGATTTTCATACGACATGAGTATACCTAACTTATTATTATAAATGAAGTATTATTATTTTCTTAATCGCGACAATATTGCTATAATTGACTACGACAATTTATGAAACTAATTATTGGCTTAGGTAATCCAGGAAAGAAATATGAACGCACCCGTCATAACATGGGTTTTATGGTCATTGATCGCTTGGCAGATCAAGCAAACATCGATGTAAATAAAGAAGTTTTCCACGGCTTGTTAGGGCGCGGCATCATTTTCAATGAAGATGTGATGTTATTTAAACCAACCACTTTCATGAATTTATCAGGAACTGCTGTCCAAGAAGTAGTGCATTATTTTAAAATCGCTATTGAGGATATTATTGTCGTTTTCGACGATATGGCCTTGTCTCCAGGTATCATTCGTTTAAGAAAAAATGGTAGTTCTGGTGGACACAAGGGCATGCAAAACATCATTGATTGTTTATCAACCGAAGAAATCAAACGCATTCGCGTGGGTATTGGTGAACCGATAGATGACACTGTCGACTTTGTTTTATCAAAACCCTTATTAGAAGAAATGCCTTTGATTGAACAAGCGCTGGATGACGCTGTGCGCGCAATAAAGGAGGCCATTAAGTCTGATTTTGATCGGGCGATGAACAAGTTCAACTAGCAAAGGGGTAATGTTTTGAACCTTTTTGATGCCTTAAAAAATAACCCAGTTATCCCCCTCTTCTTAACAAAAAAGGGGCATTTTGTCGTTGATGATAATAACGGAATCGCCCTTTTGGTGGCCACTGCATATAAAGCAAATAGAGGTTCATATTTAATTGTGACTAGTAATCTATTTAAAGCACAAAAGGTATATGCTTCGTTAATTTCTTTCTTATCTAAAGAGGAAGTTTATTTATTTCCAAGCGATGAACTAATTCGCGCTGAAACAATTGCCCAATCGAAAGAAATGGCCGCTCATCGTTTGTTTGTCTTAAATGAAATTAATTATAAAAACGACATAATCGTCGTTGCTAATTTGGCTAGTGCGACACGTTATTTACCTGCCCCAAATGTCTTTAAAGAAAAAACTTTTTCGTTAGTTAAGGGTCAACACTATCAACTGTCAGACATAAGAAAAAAATTAATCGCCGGTGGTTATTCGTATGTTAACAAAGTTGATCAATCTTTACAGTTCGCAGTTAGAGGTGACGTTTTAGATATCTTTTCAGTTAATACCGATAATCCAGTGAGAATTGAATTTTTCGATGACCAAATTGAAAGTATTCGCTTTTTTGATTTAGCTAAGCAAACTTCTATTTCCTCGATTGATGAAGTTTTTATATTGCCTGCAAGCGATATATTGTTTAGTGAAGAAGAAAAAAATAATCTTTCTGAAAAATTATATTCATCGTTAGAACAAAGCCAAAGTGTATTATCACTAACGCATTTTGAACGCCTTAGAGACACGATTGATGATTTGGTTTTCCAAATTTCTAATGGCCAAATTGATGAAAGTATATATAAATATTATGGCTTTTTAACCGCAAATCATTATTCGATTTTTGATTATTGTAGCAACTTTACGAAAGTCCTGGTGGATACGACTGCCTTGGATAGTTCAAACGAGTTATTACAAAACGATTCTCATGCTTATTTGATGGAATTATATGAAAACGCGAAAGCTTTACCAAGACTAGAAATATATCAAGATTTGCATCGCTTAGTGAGTTATCGACATAACATCACGACGAGCATATTTATTGATAGTCCCGCTTCAATTACCTTTGGAGTTAGAAATATCCCTTTTCAAGCTAGTAAAGCAAGTGATGGGATAAATATTATCGGTTCATATTTAGCAAATAAATTCAAAGTCGTGCTTTCACTTAATAATAAAGAACACCTTCTAACGCTTGAACAAACTTTAGGTGAACAAAAAATAAAATACGAAAAAATCCATGGTTTCGATATTCAAGAGGAAGCACCCGTTGGTGTTACTTCTCTTTCCTTAACGAGTGGTTTTGTCTTAAATGACGAAAAGATTGTTTATCTAACAAGCGCAGAACTATTTAATGAAAAAGTCAGAACCGCGAGATTTGACAATCGTTTTAAAGAAGCGACGATTTTAAAAAGTTACGAAGAACTTGAACCAGGTGACTATGTCGTTCATGAATATCAAGGCATTGGTCAATTTATTGCTTTACAAACTTTAGAAGTTGATGGCATGCACAAAGATTATTTAAAAATTGCCTATTGGGGTAATGAATTTTTATATGTCCCATTAGCCCAATTCCAATTAGTCAGAAAATATTTGGGCAAAGAAGGTACAGCGCCTAGACTTTCCCATTTACATAGTAAAGATTGGGAAAATACAAAAAAGAAAGCCAAAGCGAGAGTTAATGAATTAGCCGAACGCTTAATGCAACTATATTTAGAAAGAAGCAAAGCTAAAGGTTTTCCTTTCCAAAAAGATGATGAACTACAAAGACAGTTCGAAGATGGTTTTGCTTACCCTTTAACCATTGATCAAGAACGCGCTTTACAAGAAATAAAAAACGACATGGAAGCTCCTTTACCAATGGACCGCTTGTTGTGTGGTGATGTTGGCTTTGGCAAAACCGAAGTTGCTTTCCGCGCAGCATTTAAAGCGATACTTTCTGGTAAACAAGTTGCGATTTTATGTCCGACAACGTTATTGGCGAGACAACACTATGAACTTGCTTGTAAGCGATTTTTAGATTTTGATGTGAATGTCGTAATTTTTTCTAGATTAATTCCCGCTTCAAGGCAAAAACAATATTTTGAAGCTGTCAGTTCTGGCAAAGCGCATTTAATTATTGGCACCCATCGTTTGCTTTCTAAAGAAATGAAATTTAAGGACTTAGGTTTACTAATTATCGACGAAGAACAACGCTTTGGCGTTGAACAAAAAGAACGGATTAAAGAACTTAAAAAAGATATCGATGTTTTGACCTTGACCGCTACACCAATTCCTCGCACATTACAAATTTCTTTAATCGGTGTAAGAAGTATGTCAAAGATTGATACTCCTCCACAAGATAGAATGCCAATTCAAACATATGTCACACCGTTTAAAATAGAAATTGCTAAAGAATTAATTGAAAGAGAAATCGGTCGTAATGGGCAAGTGTTTTTCATGCACAATAATATCGCAACTATATATAATCGTGTTTCACAGCTGCAAAGAATGATGCCCAACATCAAAATTGGTGTTGCACACGGGCAAATGGACAAAGATGCTATCGAAGATGTCATGATGCGTTTTTATGAAGGAGAAATTGATGTGTTAGTCGCCACTTCCATTATCGAAAACGGTATTGATGTACCAAACGCTAATATGATTATTGTCGAAGATAGTGAAAACTATGGCTTATCGCAGCTTTATCAAATTAAAGGTCGAGTCGGTAGATCTAATCGTATTGCCTATGCATATTTAATGTATAACCAATACAAGGTGTTAAACGAAAAGGCACAAAAACGTTTAAAAGCTTTGCAAGACTTTACCGAACTAGGCAGTGGCTATAAGATTGCGCAACGCGACTTAATGATTCGTGGAGCGGGCGATATTTTAGGTCCTGAACAAGCGGGATATATTGATTCAATTGGTTTAGATATGTACATCAAATTGCTTAATGAAGCCATCAAAGAAAAAATGGACGGTACTTATCACGAACCAGAAGTCGTGGACTTTAATCCTACTTTAAATATTGACGCCTATATTCCAAACACTTATGCAAAAGAGGGCGATAAGATTGAGCTTTATCAAGAAATATTAAATGCCCCTTCAATAGAAGATCTCGCCTACATTAAACAAAAAACACGTGATATATATGGCCGCTTGCCAGAAGAAGTCGATAGTCTTTTTGTGAAACGTAATATCGATTTATTGACTAGAGAAGCAAAAGTGACCAAGCTTGAGGAAAAACCAAGATTTTTTGAAATTACTTTAGGCGAAGAATATATCAACATTCGCGGAATTGGTAATATTTTGTTTGAAGCATTAATACCATTTTTAGCTTTTGTGAAAATCAGTTATGCTAATAATGTCTTTAGAATACAACTCAGTAAGCGCACAAAGTGGATTAGTGATTTAGAAAGTATTTTGAAGAGTTTATTAGAAATTCAGAAACATTTTTTAGTGAAAGAAGTGAATTAAAATGCGGTTAGATTTAGTATTAAAACAATCAGGACTAATCAAAAGAAGAACCGTGGCGAAAGAACTAGCTGAACGCGGCAAAATTTTGGTTAATGGTCGAGTGGCAAAGCCTTCAAGTGAAGTGAAAGATCACGATGTTTTAGAACTGCATTTAGGCAACCGAGTTTTACACGTTGAAATCACTTTCATCCAACGTTATAAAAAAGATTTTCCAGTCTATGAACAAATCTTAACAAAGAAAGAAAGTAACGATGCTTAATCTAAATAAAAGTCAACGTTATTTATTAGCCTGTTCATATGGTCCTGACTCGATGGCGCTTTTTTCAATGTTGCAAAAAGAAGGTTATTATTTTGAAGTGGCGCATGTCAACTATCACCTCCGTGATGAAGCTACTTCCGAACAAGAAAACTTAAAAGCATATTGCACTAAACACAACGTCATTTTTCATCTTTATGAAGTTAAAGAATCCTATGGCAAAAGCAACCTCGAAAAACAGTGCCGTGATATCCGTTATCATTTTTTTGCCGATGTCTTAAAAGCAAGACAACTCAACTCAGTTTTAGTTGCCCACCACCAAGATGATTTGATTGAGACGTATCTCATGCAAATGAGGAGACGCAACCTAGTTTTATATTATGGAATTATGGATTCTACCTTTATTTATGGTATTCCAGTACTCCGTCCCTTACTAGCCTTTTCAAAGAAACAGTTGTTAGATTATTGTTATGAAAATAGTGTACCGTTTGCTATTGATAAGTCTAATTTCACCAACCAGTTTTTACGCAATAAAATTCGTCATGATGTGATTGATCATTTGACTCCTGAAAAAAGACAGAAATATCTTCTTGAAATCAAAAAGAAAAATGTCGAGTTGCTTGAGATTGTCACAAAAGTCTTTAGTGAAAAAATTGAAACTAATTGTGAATTATTAAGGTTAAATGAGCTTGAGTTTTTATATGCACTTGTCCTTAAAGCAAGAGCCTTAAAACCCGACTTTAAATTATCTAAAAAGCAAGGTGTTGAGATTAGAAAAATTGTTGCTTCAAAAACTCCGAATATCACTCTTGAAGTCGATGGTATTTTGTTTCAAAAACACTACGATAAGTTCGCTTTCTCATTACCAAACAAGCATGAAGATTTTTCCTATTTGTTAATATCTCCAGGCATACTTGACACCCCTTATTTTTACTTAAATTTTATAGGCGATGCGAGCAATCGAAATGTTCAAGAAAAAGATTATCCTTTAACGATTAGAAACGCTCATCCAAAAGATGAATATATGATAAAAAATTATAGCAAAACATTACGTCGCCTTTTTATCGATTGGAAAGTGCCACTATACTTGCGGAAACGATGGCCGATCATCGTTAATTATCACGGTAAAATTATTTACGTACCAAGATACAAAAATGATTTTATCATCGACACAAATAGTAATTTCTATGTTAAGATATAAAAACTTGGGCGCTTTTTACTTTAATGCCCGAAGAAATATTATTATAATATTAGCAACGCTTATTAGGAGGAAGATAATATATGGACGAAAATACCAATAACAAACAGCCGCAACGCGTCTCAAGAAGTTTCATTTTTTCGATTATCCTTGTTGCTGCTGTAATCGCCATTATCGCCTTTTCAATTTTCTCAAATTTAAATACTACCCGTGAACTCGGTCCAGATAAATTCGTGAATATGTTATATAATGGCAACATTACTGAAGTAACGCCCGTCAGTGCACAAACTACAGTCACTCTTCAAGGCCGTTACACCGAATTAGATTCAACTGGTAAAGAAGTTAAAGGTACCTACTCAGTCACATTCGAACGCAGTATGTACGAACAAAAATTACTCTGGGGTGTTGATTTAGATGAAGATGGTACTGCAGAAGAAGCTGTTAGCATTTTAGATGTCATTCGTTATGCTGAAAATAAGTATGGCGAAAGTTTTACTTTAAAAGATACCGTTGACCCATATCAATCCACTTGGTGGGATGAATGGGGTCCATTCATTTTGATTGTCGGCAGCTCAATTATTTTAACTTTATTCTTGTTTTCAAGAATGTCGGCATCCGTTAATTCATCTAATCGACAAGCGATGGACTTTAACCGTTCTCGTGCTCGTAGAGTAAATACCAGCAAAGTCAAATTTGATGATGTTGCTGGCGCAGATGAAGAAAAAGCCGAAATGCGTGAGCTTGTCGACTATTTAAAAGAACCAAAGAAATTTACTCGTTTAGGTGCAAAATTACCTAAAGGTGTCCTTTTAGTCGGTCCTCCTGGATGTGGTAAAACATTATTGGCTAAAGCCGTTGCCGGCGAAGCCGGTGTGCCTTTTTATTCTATCTCTGGCTCTGACTTTGTTGAAATGTTCGTTGGTGTCGGTGCAGGTCGTGTTCGCGACATGTTTAAAATTGCCAAAGAAAACGCTCCTTGTCTAATTTTTATCGATGAAATCGATGCTGTCGGTAGACAAAGAGGTGCTGGCTTAGGTGGCGGCAACGATGAAAGAGAACAAACTCTTAACCAATTACTCGTCGAAATGGATGGTTTTAACGACAATGCTGGCATTATTGTCATCGCTGCTACTAACCGCGATGATGTTCTTGATCCAGCTTTATTAAGAGCCGGTCGTTTCGATAGAAAAATTACCGTTTCTCTTCCAGATAGAAGAGGCAGAGAAGCAATTTTCAAAGTCCATTCACGTGGTAAAAAACTCGATAAAGATATTAATTTTGCAAACATCTCCCGTAGAACCGTTGGTTTTTCCGGAGCTGATATTGAAAATATCATGAACGAAGCAGCAATCTTAGCGATTCGTGCCGGTAGAGAAACAATTAATGTTGATGATATTGATGAAGCCATTGATCGTCGTGTTGCTGGCCCAGCAAAATCTTCGCGTTCTTTAAGTGAACACGAAAAGAGATTAATTGCTTACCATGAAGCTGGCCATGCGATTATTGGCTTAAAATATCCACACTCTGACATCGTACAAAAAATCACCATTATCCCACGCGGTAATACTGGTGGTCATGTCCGTATGACACCCGAAGAAGATCGTTTCTTGTTAACCAAGAAAGAACTCGAAGCAAGAATTGTTGGCTATTTAGGTGGCCGTTCTAGCGAAGAAACATTTTTTGATGACATTTCTTCTGGCGCTCAAAACGACATCGAAGTAGCGACGCAAATCGCTCGTATCATGGTGTGCGAACTTGGTATGTCACCACTTGGTCCAATTCAATACGAAAGAGATACAAGTAGCGTCTTTTTAGGAAGAGACTACACTTCTTCACAAAGAGCTTTCTCTTCTGAAACAGCCTTAAAGATTGATAACGAAGTGCGCAGCATTATTGAAAAAGCTCACCAAGAAGCATTGCGCGTAATTAAGGAACATAAAGACGATGTCGAACTATTAGCCAAAACCTTAATTGAATATGAACAAATCACGGCTGAAGAAATTGACTACTTATTAAAAAATCGTCATCTCAAGCGTAAAGAGAATAAAATCGAACCAGTCGTGGAACAAGCAGTGGAACCCGCTGCTCCAATAAAACCTGCTGGCGAAAAAATTTAATTAACAGGAAGGATAAATCCTTCCTTTTACTATGTGGAATTTAGGAAAGTTTGAAATTAAAGGCAAAGTAGTGCTTGCCCCAATGGCCGGAATCACTAGTGAGGGATATCGCAAATATCTCAATACTTTTGGGGTGGATTTCGCCGTAACAGAAATGGTTTCTGATATGGGTTTGATTTATGATAATGATGAAACCTTGTCTTATATCAAATACCAAAAAAGTGATGTATTAACTGGTGTACAACTATTTGGGTCAAAACCTGAGAACTTAGCAAAAGCTGCTTCTAAAGCTTTAACAATAAACCCTGATATTGATTTCTTTGATATCAATATGGGTTGTCCAGTACCTAAAGTAACTAAAACAGGCGCAGGCTCAGCATTAATGCTTAATCCAATAAACTGTGGAGAGATTATTCGCGCGATAAAAAATGTGACTGATAAACCAGTGACAGCAAAAATTCGATTAGGTTATAACGAAGTTAACTTTATGGAAGTCATTAATGAACTCGAAAAAGCAGGAGTGGATGCAATTGCTATTCATGCTAGAACAAGAAAAGAGTTATATGCTGGTGAGCCACACTACGACTTGATCAAAGACTTAAGAAATAAAATGTCGGTTCCTTTAATAGTGTCTGGCAACATCTATACACTTGATGATGCAATAAATGCGCTTAATATAACCGGTGCAGAAGCGGTCATGGTAGCGCGTGGAGGAATGGGTAATCCTTTTTTAATCAAACAAATTAAAACTTTTTATGAAACTGGGCAACGTTTGCCAAACCCTTCGTTTTTAGAACAAGTCACTTTCTGTTTGGCGCTTGCCAAAAGTTTGATTGAAGAAAAAGGTGAATTTGGTGCGATGCGCATTTATCGTGGAATTGCTCCTAAATTTTTTTCTGGCTTTGCCAATGCAAAAATTTTAAGAACGATTTTAGCTACTTCTTTAACTACCTATCAATCGCTCGTCAACATCTTGGAAGAGTTCAAAAATAATCTAATTTAAACGCTTTTGTGTCACTAATAACAATGGATTAAGCGCCTCTTTTTGCGCCATTTAATGATTTGACTTTTAAGAGTCAAAGACTTTGTCTATACTATTAACGGCACTATTTGAAAGGAGAAAGCTGTTTTTAACAGCGTACGACTATGAATATTAAAGAACTAAACGACCAAGAATTAGTCCGTCTCGAGAAGTTAAAAAAGTATCAAGAATTAGGAATTGATCCTTTTGGTCAAAAATATAAAGTTTCTCATTCCTTTTCGGAAATTAGAGAGCTATGCAAGAACAAAGATGCTGTTAAATTAGAAAAATTTGATTTACATGTTTCCGTCGCAGGAAGAATAAAAGCGATTAGAAGAATGGGCAAAGCATCTTTTATGAACATCCAAGATAAAACCGGAAATATGCAAGTGTATTTAGCGCTTGATGGCTTGGGTGAGAAAAATTATGAACTTTTCAAAATGGCAGATATCGGTGACATTGTTGGAGTTAGTGGTGTGATGAATCTCACACGTACTGGTGAATTAACCATTAAAGCAAAAAAGTTCACTCACTTAACCAAATGCTTGCACCCACTTCCAGAAAAGTTCCACGGTTTAACTGATGTTGAAGAACGTTCAAGAAAAAGATATTTAGATTTGATCATGAATGAAGAAGCTCGCAAAGTAGCTTTCACTCGACCAAAAATTATTCGTTCTATCCAAAATTTCTTGGATGGAAAAGGTTTTGTAGAAGTCGAAACTTCAATACTTTCTCCAACCTTAGGTGGCGCTTCCGCTCGTCCGTTTGTTACTCACCACAACGCTTTAGACAAAGATTTCTATTTAAGAATTGCTACCGAGCTTAACTTAAAACGCTTATTAGTCGGTGGTATGGAAAGAGTGTATGAAATTGGTCGCTTGTTTAGAAACGAAGGTATGGATGCCTCTCATAATCCAGAATTCACTACTATTGAAATATATCAAGCTTATTCAGATTTAAAAGGTATAGGCGACTTAACGGAAAAAATGATTAGAGTTGTCGCTAAAGAAGCGACTGGTTCAGCCATCATTACTTACGATGGAAAAACTATCGACTTTAAGTCCAAATTCAAATGGATTTCCATGAACGATTTAATTAAACAAAAAACTGGTATCGACTTTAAAAAAATAACTACCTTTGAAGAAGCAAAAAAAATCGCTGAAGAAAAGGGCATTCACTTAGATAAATTCAAAAACACCATTGGATATGTGATGAACGAGTTTTTCGAAGAGTTATGTCAAGATGACTTAATTCAGCCAACCTTTGTTTACGAATACCCAATTGAAGTTTCTCCACTTACCAAAAAAGGGAAAGACCCAAGATTTGTTGAACGCTTTGAGTTATTCGTTAACGGTAAAGAATTAGCAAACGCTTATACTGAACTTAATGATCCTCTTGATCAAGAACAACGCTTTTTAGCTCAATTAGAAGCTAAGAAGATGGGTGACGAAGAAGCTAATGAAATGGACAAGGACTTCTTAGAAGCTTTAGAGTATGGCATGCCGCCAACTGGTGGCGTAGGTATGGGTATTGATAGATTGGTAATGTTATTAACCGATCAAGCCCAAATACGCGAAGTCATCCTTTTTCCAACCATGCGCGATCGATAACAATAAATGGGTAAGGACCAAACCTTACCCCTTTTTATTGCATAATCGTAATATTGTTGTCCCAATAACAAAAATAATGCCTATATTTAAATAGTATTATTTAGTAAGATAAGCTTATTGTAAAACATCCAGTATCAAAATAATTTACCCGAAAATTGTTTTTTTATCGAAAGGACAACTTAAATGTCATATAAAAAATTAATTCCCTTATCAGTCATCGCAATTTTTGCCGTGATTGGTTGTCAAAAGGTGCCAAACACCTCAAATAGTTCGACCTCTGTTCATTCGAACTATACTTCAATTAGCATTCCAGATGCCTCTTCTATTCCAGACCCAGTCAATGAAAGTGATTTTGTCATGACCACAAAAGATGGCAATTTCTCAAAAGAAGGTAGTATTTATACCATCACTAGAGGTGGTTCTTATACGTTAAAAGGTACACTTAATGGTCAAATTTTAATTAGTGCTGGCGATAATGATAAAGTTGAGCTTTCACTAGAAGGTGCAACGATTGAATATGATAGCGATTCGCCAATCAAAGCGACTAGAGCTGACAAAGTATTCATTAAAGCAAAAGCTGAAACGGAAAACTTAGTTAAAGAAACTAGACCAATTAAACAAGTTGAAGATAAAACAGTTGGTGAAGGGGTTATTAGTGCCTCCGCCGACTTAGAAATTAAAGGTAGTGGTGCTTTAGTTGTTGTTGCCACTTTTAATAACGGTATTCATACTTCTAAAGATTTAGAGGTTCAAAACTTAACTTTGAATGTTAGCGCTCCTAACAATGCATTAAAAGGTAATGATAGTATTACTATTCATTCTGGCAACATTACCCTTCATAGTCTTTATGGTGAAGGGATGAAAACTAAAAACACTGATGTTTCAAATAAAGGCAATCAACGCGGAAACATTACCATTAATGGTGGTTCTATTCATGTTGATACCTTGTATACCGGATTAAGTGCCGCACACAATATCGTTATCGATCAACTCGACAATACATTGCCAATCAATCTAAATATCAAAACCGGCAAAAAATCAACGCATTATACTCCGTTAGTTTTTGATGAAACTATTAGTGCTAATGGTATGGTTGCCGAAAATATCGTTAATATTAAAGGTGGTAACACCGCCATTATTAGTGATGATGTTGCTGTTTCCGCTAAATACGGCGATGAATTTGACAATGGTAGAACAGGTTTAGGTAATGTGACAATTGAAGGTGGCATTATTTCCATTTCTTCGGATAATGATGCTTTACGCGCTGATAATACTTTAACTGTCACTGGTGGCAGTATGTCGATTATAAGTTTGACTGAAGGAGTAGAGGCTAACCACATAAGAATTTCTGGTGGGACAATGCACATCTTTGGTACTGATGATGGCATCAATGTTTCTAGAAAAATAAATGAAGACCCAACGATGATTGTTAGCGGTGGTTTTATTAATGTTACTGTCGCAGCCGGAGATACTGATGGCATCGATAGCAATGGCAGTTTCAGCCAAACTGGCGGCGTGATTGTTTCTCGCGGTTCTTATGGCACCCCAAATGCCATTTCAACAGCCTTAGAAGTTGAAGGTACTTGTTCAATTACTGGTGGTACTTTTATTGCTTTTAATGGTATTGAATCAACTCCAACCACTAGTGGTTCAATCTTTAAAGCTTTCACCTCTAATCCGAGCGCGCGCTTTAGACCAGGCGAAAATTATGGTATATTAGATGTGACATCTGAGGCCGCAACAAACCGTTTTGTTCCAGGCAATTATACCTTAGCAGGACAAGGTTTGAGCGTAACTTTCACCAATGAATATGGTTATGAAGAATTCGTCATCTATTCAGCTGCGCTCGTTAATAATAGTGCTTATAGTTTAAAACTCAACAACACCGATATTCTTAACTGGACGCAAAATGGTGCGAATGTAGCTATTAATTAATTGTTTTTTAGTGACTGAAAGGGGGTAAATGTAATGTCAAATCATATTGCGACTATGCTAAGATATGAGTTTAAGTATATGCTCAGCAAAGAACAATGTGATTACATTAAGCAATCCTTAGTTGGTCACATGTCAATCGATAGTTATGGCAAAACCACGATAGTTTCTTTATACTATGACACTCCAGATTTATATTTGATTAGGACATCAGTTGAAAAACCAAAATTCAAAGAAAAAATTAGAACTAGAGCGTATGGATTGGTCACCAATGGCGACAAAATATTTCTCGAAGTCAAAAGAAAAGTTAATGGTATTGTTTATAAACGCCGTGTAAAAACTAGCGAACAAGAAGCTGCCGACTTCTTCGCTTTCAAAAGTAACTTATCAGAAGGTAGTCAAATCGCACGTGAAATATGTTACACGCGTGATTTCTATAAAAATTTACAACCAGCAATAATGATACTTTATGATCGTTATGCTTATTTGCAAGACAATAGTGACTTAAGAGTCACCATTGATGAAAACCCTCGTTATCGCACTGAGGATTTAAACTTGCACACTTCTACTGAAGGCACCTCTTTACTTCCTCCTGGAGGAGCTATTCTAGAAATTAAAGTCCAAGGGGCTATGCCACTTTGGTTGACCAAAATATTAGCCGAAGGAAAAATTTATAAAACAAGTTTCTCAAAGGTCGGAGAAGCTTATAAGAAATGTTATGCAACTATCACATCCATAGAAAGGAAATCTGCATTATGAGTTCTTTATTTACTTTACTAGCGAACGTCGACAAAATTTATGTTTCGCTCATCATCATCGCTTCCACATTCGTGATTGCTTTAGCATTTGCTTTTGTGACCTCGTTTAAAATGCGTGGTACAAAAAGCTATTTCATCACTATCTCCATCTTACCGATGATTGTGGCGGCGGTTGTGTCGATGGTCACTTTGTTCCTTGATCAAGCCACTACTGGTGTGGTGCGTATTGCGACAATCGCTGTTGCTTTAGGTCTCATAAGATTTAGAAGTGTTAATGGTCGCGCTGAAGAAATGTTACTCCTTTTTGCGGGTGTGGCCACCGGTTTAATTGCCGGTTTGGGGTATTTAGCTTTTGCTGCTATTTTCGCCGCATTAATTGCTATAATTTTCGTCGCTTTATCTTCATTTAATATTTTCTGTGGCAAAAAATATAATGGTGATAAATTACTTAAAATCACTATTCCTGAATCGTTGAATTATAGCGAAGTATTTGATGATACTTTCGCTCGCTTTTTGAAAAGATATGAAATGGTCGAAATTAAAACAACTGCTATGGGTTCATTATTTAGACTTTCCTATCGCATTGAGATGCTTGATTGTTCTCAAGAAAAAGCATTCATTGATGAATTAAGAATTAAAAACGCCAACTTAGAAATTTCCATTCTTCCATTTGTCGGCGATCAAAAAAATCTATAAATTTTTAGACAATAATAAAAAAATCCTCCTATAGGTTATGTGTGAGGTATTAACGGTGCCTAGTCTAACTTACCGCTTACCTTCATCGCACTTACCTGAGGATTTTTATTTTTCCCGTTAAACACAAAACTTGCGTAATCCCACATCCCAACCTCGCAAACACACATTGTCGTTCCCATTTCCCAAATCTTCGGGTAAGTGTACGTAGACACGCGCTTTACAAATACGAATAAGACTTGTATAATTGAGAGGCTGAAAAGCAAGACTCTCTGCTATTACTTGATAATAGCCAGAAGACCAAAGGGAGGTAAAACAAAATGCGCAAATACGAAATTATGTACATTTTGAAGGCCGATTTAGACGAAGCCGCTCGTGAAGCAGAAATGAACAATGTTCAAGCTCTTCTCGAAGAAAACGGCGCCAAGGTCAAAAACGTTGATACCAAATTAGGTATGCGCGAATTAGCGTATCCAATCAACAATTTAACCAAGGGTTTCTATGTCGTCCTCAAAGTAGACGCTGATGAGACTGCACTTTTCCAATTCAATCGTAAAGTCAAAATCAATCCAGCCGTGTTACGTCACTTAGTAGTAGTTGATCAACAATAAGGAGGACCACACATGGTTAATCGAATCGTCTTAGTTGGACGTCTCACAAGAGACCCAGAACTAAGAAAAACCAATTCTGATGTGAGTTTCGCTACATTCACGCTTGCTGTAGACAATAGAACAAAAGATGCTGATGGCAATAGAAGTGCCTCATTCATTAATTGCGTTGTTTTTAGAGAGCAAGCCGAGGTGTTGATGAAATTCACACGAAAAGGTTCAATGATCGCTGTTGATGGCAGTCTTAATCAAAGAAATTTTGTTCGCCAAGATGGAACCAAAGGCCAAACATTCGAAGTGTTAGTGGATAGAGTCACTTTCTTAGAATCAAAGAAAGATGGTGGCAATATCGAAACACCTAAATTCGATGATAGCCCAATTATAGGTTCTGGTAGCAACCTTGATTCAATAGACTTGCCTGATGAGGATCTTCCATTTTAATTAAGAAAGGGAATAATTATGGCATTTAGAAAAGTTAGACCACACAAAAAAGTATGTGTCTTCTGCAAAAATAAATCTAAATTCATTGATTATAAAGACGTTGAACTCTTAAAAACAATGATTACTCCAAATGGTAAGATTTCTGCTAGAAGAGCAACCGGAACTTGTGCGAAACATCAAAGAGAATTAGCCAAAGCGATTAAAAATGCTCGCTTCATGGCGCTTCTTCCATACGTTGCTGATTAATATAAGCTGTAACAAGACAAGTCCAATGTAATAAAATCGGACAAAAATTGTTGCAAGAATTATAAGCAAATAAGATCATCCAAGCTGGGTGGTCTTTTTTTACCCTAAATATAGGGTTTTTCTTTTGCTCAAGTAAAATAATGTTATGTTTCTTGGGTTAATGGCTAAGCCTAAGTA
>Ga0123334_1001651_pt1 | contig 27413 bp, 25 predicted proteins | sample BiotimSIPDNA_FD_89706 | JGI IMG/M metagenome (GOLD analysis project Ga0123334, IMG submission 89706) | Anaerobic biogas reactor microbial communites from Washington, USA - Biogas_R1 time_0 SIP DNA | ecosystem: Engineered > Bioreactor > Anaerobic > Unclassified | place: Washington, USA... | reverse complement strand
TCATTGTTATTATAATTAATAACAAGAAACAGATTTTATTTTTCTTAATCTTCTCCTACCTCCGGTTGTCTTTAAGTGAATAAATCCGAACCGACTCCGAGATTTGTAGATAAAATTCAGTACCAGTAGCGATCGTTCTATCTTTACCTTTAACCGCTAATCCAAACAAAATTCCTTCCGGACCAAAAGCCAGCATTCCGGCGGCGCTAGCCCCCACCGCTAACTGATAAGAACGATTCAAGTCCGAAGATTTCGAACCAATGTTAATCTTAATCGGAGTGCTGTCAATGGCCCTGATCATAACGAAGTCCAATAACAGCCGAGCATCGCGCCCCAAGTTACTCGGTTTTTTTACTTCTTTTATAATACCGACCCCGCTACTTCCTTTAGGAAATAAAACATAATCATCGACAGTCACTGTTTCTGAGATTAAAAATTTAAATTGATCACCGACTTTACTATTTATGGAACTTAGTTCATCAATAATCTTTACTTTAACCAACAATCCTTCGGGGACGCTTACCCAATTAGCCTGAATAGTCCCTTCCGGATAAATCTGACTGATTAAACGATCGAGTCTTTTGGTAACCGGACCGGAGAAAATTTGATTATATAAATAGGTTTCAATCTTTTCCACCCGTTCCATAATTGGCCCCGATAATGTCTCATGGTAAAGGACCCATTCCAATGCTTGAAGTTTATAAAGGAGGCAAGTATCATGAGGCCGATTCGAATATAAAAGGGTTTCCAAACGGAACAACCGATCAATCAATGAATCATCCATGGATCTGCCGGTTAAAGAGAGTTCAAATTGGGTTAACCGATCAATCAGATTTCCATTGCTAGGGTTCCCCAAGACATTAATCTCCAACTCGTTTAACCAATTTAATGGATTACGCGCCGTATATTCCCCGTATACTCCGGTGGCAAAAGTTAATAACAGGAAAGCCCCTAAAAAAAAGCATCTAAGAACCCGTTTCATTGTTCCTCCTAAAAGCGGAAGGTTAAAGCGCCGGTTACCCTGGAATCTTCAAAACTCAATATCTGGTAGGCCAACCAAAGAGTCACCCAGTTATTATACTCAACCCCAAAAGAAGTGGTCTTTGATGAATCAATATCCGTTTGAGAATTGACAAATGATTGATAACTGAGGACCGCCCAATAATCATTGAGTTTATATTCAATCCCGGCTTCAGCTTTGGTATCGGATGGCCAAATTACATCCCAGCCGGATTTATTACCCCGATATAATAGTTCCAATTCTCCGGTTATCGAGGTCTTAGTATTCAAGGCCAAATTTCCCTGAATATTAATTTGAAACGGTTGCAAATCATCGTGGTTAATAGTATCTAAATCCATTTCCAGTGATTGAGTGGAATTAAAAAACGGAAGCCCCATATTGATTAGATCAGGTTTGGTTTCGGTTGAAATTAAATAACTCCCGATTTTAAAGTTCTTATTCAACTCCCCAAAAACTACCTTACTTTGCATTTTAGTCTCATATCTCGAATATCCTTCCAGAGATAAAGGGCCGTTAAATTGCCATAGATTCTCAACCTGACGCACATGATCAACTTCATCCAATAAATCAAGAGCCCATATATCCAAATTGTAAAGCGGATCGCTTTGATCCTTCACCTTAATATAATCATCTAAAGGAAATAAATAATAGCCGGTAACTGTTTTCTTATCATCGACCGGTAAATCACCCTTAATAATCAAAAATGGTGGATTTTCCTCCCGATTAGGGTGATAGACAATATTGACCGTCCCGACCGTTCCTTGAAGCAGAGTACGATTATTCTCTTTAACAAAAATTCCAGGTAAAAATAAAAATGATTTACGATATATTTCATTGATATATTGACCAAAATAATAATAAGAGCTTTGTTCCTTAGTAGTTCCTTTATGTTCCGATAATATTACATCCAAATCTTGATAGAGATCATTGTTAACTCTTGGTTCATCCAAATCCGGGCTTATCTTATCAATATCGGTGACCTTAACTCCCATGGCCGTAAGTTCACCGCGAAACTCCACCACTAGTTTACGGAGCGCCTCGACTATTATTTGAGAAATTATACCTCTTTCATTCTGCCATTTGGAAGAATCTAATTCATTAGTAATCAAAGTTTTTATGTAATAGGCAATTTCAAAGCGGGTTAATTCATTACCGGAAGAGACCCACTCACAAGGATAATTAAGTATAAGCCCTTCCCTGGATAATACCTCCATTTCTTCATAAACCCATTTTCCCACCTTATTAGTTGAGGTATTCTGCATTAAAGCGATCCCGGGAAAAGCCAACGCTAAAAATAACACCATTAAAACAAACCACTTCCGAACCATAATTAATCCTTCTTTTTTAAAAATCTCTCCGCCAAAATAATTGCCACATAATCATCATAAGCTTCTTTGGGAGAACGCAAACCAATCGGGAGCAACCGTTTTAATCCCTGACTATGGTCTTTCAAATAACGTCTCCGCCCTTCAAAGCTGGAATTATTTTCATCAACCATTTCAATTGGTAAACCAAAAGGTTCTAGTCGATCGCTAATGACTTTGCTATTGGTCCGATCACCCACTACTAATAATGAAATTTGATAGTTATCTATCATAACGCCGACCATTGTCGATAGTTCCATTGTTGAGACCACCATTTTTTCTAAAACTCTCTCTTGGTCATCAACTACAGCTAGTCCACATTTTTGACTACCAGGATCAATCGCTAATATTACGGCTATTTCGACTCACTCCCCTTTAAATCCTTAAGGGTCAATTTGACCTTAAAAGGATCGGTTCGAAAAATATGGTCACTGGCAATAACGGAAATACTATTCAAATTCTGATCGTTTGCTTTAATCTTATTAATAATATTGGCTATTTCCGATATAGAAATCACATTCCGTAAATTTTGTCCATCGGTAATAATTCCTTTTTCAATAGCCTTATTAATGGCTACTATCAACAAACTCAACAACTGATCCCTAAGGTCCGATTCCGAGGCTGAACTCAATACACTTGTCTCAGCAATAGTTTCCCCACGCGCGAAGATTCTTTGATTGGGATAAACCTCTAGTGAAACTGTTAACGGTTCATTGGCAACAGAATTCTTTTCAACCGTAACCCTCAAAACAGCCAAACTGTTTAATTTAGCGATCTCCTTATTTATTTCGGCAATTCGTTGGGGTGATATTCGAAGGGCATAATCGGATTTACCCGGTATTTTAGCGCCTCTTTTTAAAGCAATCTGATTAGCTTCGTTTAACAGGGGTTCAATGATCTGATCAAAACTCTTGTTAGTAGATTTAATTGGTTCGATCACCTTCGCCAGCAATATTTCTCCGACATAAAAGATGATCGGCTTACCAACAATGGTTTGATGCCGGTCTTCAAGACTTTTAAGCCAACCCTCCAAATTTTGAATTTGTTGAGTTAATCTAGCTTCCTGTAGATTCAAGTTGGTAATTTGGTTTTGTAAATCTTCATTGATTTTGGCTAAGTTTTTGGACCGTTTTTGTGCTAAGGCCAATTCTTTGGTGGTAGTATCCAAGTTCATCCGCGCTGAACGATACTCTTCTTCGATCTTGATTAACTGTTCTTCTTTTTTACGCCGTTCTGCGACAACTGTTTCTAAATCCCGAAGCAACTGTAGATGTTTTTTGGTTAAACTATTATACTCTTCTTCCTTTTGATTGTATTGCTCTGTCAAGCTCCTTACTTGATTGGTGGTAACGGCCAGCTCTTCTTGAATAGCCTTTAATCTAAAAATTGCCGTGTGAACATAGTCTGAAATAAAACTCAATATTATTAACGTAAGCCCTACAATAAAGAAACCGGTCAGAACCGTAATAACCATCGAGGTATACTTAGGGCGCATTCCAAAAAGACTGAGCCGCTTCTTCCCCACCTTCATTCCAACCCTATCTCCCAATAAGGCTAGTAAACCTCCGAAGATAATTACCACAGTTATAATTATATATCCTACCATTTATTCGCCCGCCTCAATTTTTTACCTTAGCGAACACATATAATCCGTAACCGGCAAGTACGAAATTTGGCAACCAAGCTCCTACAAAAGGAGGAATCGAACCACTTCGGCCCAAAGCACTTCCAAACCCCATTAAAACATACCATATTATGATAAAGATAATACATAGCCCAAAACCAGCAGCGTTGGAACGCCGTTGCGGCCTCAAAGCCAATGGCGTACCTAACAGTGCAAAGATAAAACTGGCAAAAGGAATCGCAAATTTACTATGGAGATCAACCAATAATTCCCGCCGTTCGTCCCCTTCGGGAAAAAATCGGTCAATATATTTTCTCAACTCGGTAATGCTTTTATATTCAGGATCCTCATCCAGTTGTTTAATCTCTTTCGGTGATAAATTCAACTGGTATTGAACCCGGCCTTTATCGATGATAATCGAATAGAAACTATCGGTTAAAAATTGATAAATAATTCCGTTTTCAAAGATCCAACCTTCTTCGTCTTTCCAATGCATTTCCACAGCCTCAATCAAACGGCTGGCTTTTCCCTCGTTAAATTCGGTAATGTTCACTTTATTAAACGCTTGCGTTTTGGGTTCATATTTCCTTGCATATATCCGTTTAGTAAGTTGACCTTTACTATAAAAGTCCCGGCTGAAATGATCAATTGTAGCGGAGGTTTCCTTAGAAATAGCCTCGTTTTCCAAATTATCAAAAGCGCGAGTGGAAAATGGCACTAAATACTCGTTAAATAAAACCCCGGTGATACTTACGAACAAACCAAGGATAATAATTGGAGACGCCAGTTTTGAATAGGTCATTCCTCCGGCCCGCATAGCAATGGTTTCACTATGGCTTGTTAGCTTACCCAATCCCAAAAGGGCGGCGAGCAAAACTGCGATCGGAGTACATTGGGTTATATATTCCGGTAACTTGAGTAATATTAACCTCAAAATTATTAAAAAAGATAAATGATATTGTTGGGCGTCTTTGAGCAAATCGATAAAAAGTATCCCTGAAAAAATACTTAAAAAAGCGAATAATCCGAATAAAAACGGACCGATTAACTCTTTAGTCAAATATTTAGAAAGAATCTTCATAGTGTTCCTCCTGATTACATAATAAAGCGATCTCCCAGATAAAACCGTCTGGCGTTTTCATCATTGGCAATCTCGTCGGAACTGCCGGAGACCAATATGTCCCCGGAATACATGATATAAGCACGGTCAGTTATCGCCAATGTTTCCCGGACACTATGATCGGTAATTAAAATCCCCATCCCTTTTTCACGAAGATCGTTGATAATATCCTGAATATCGGAGACCGCGATTGGATCGACTCCGGTAAAAGGCTCATCTAAAAGAATATACTTTGGATCCATCGCCAACGCTCTAGCAATCTCAACCCGGCGCCGTTCTCCTCCGGAAAGCATAAAACCCATACTTTTCCGAATGTGTCCTAGACTAAATTCCTCTATTAGCTGATCGCAGCGATTCTTCCGATAAGACCGGGGCAAATCGGTAAGCTCCAAAATCGCCATAATATTTTCTTCAACAGTTAACTTCCGAAAAACAGAAGCTTCTTGAGCTAAATAACTAACGCCATACTTAGACCGGACATGCATCGGCAAAGAAGTCACATCATTATCGTCAATCTGAATTGAACCGGCATCACACCGTTCCAGGCCTACAATCATATAGAAAGTAGTTGTCTTTCCAGCGCCATTAGGACCTAACAATCCTACCACCTCGCCGGTATTCACCATCAAGTCCACACCTTTTACTACACGCCGATGCTGATATTCCTTTACTAAACCCTGGACATAAATCGACATCAATCGGTCCTCCAGTTCATTTACTCAATTACCCTCGATTTTACTACGCCGGAAGCTGATACTTTTTTAGTCTTTAAATCATATACAATCTCCGTAGCTGACAATTCGTTCTTACCATTGATCACTACCGGATTCTCCCGCAAGGTCATTTTCTCAATGGGACGGTCAAAAATTACCCTTCCCGCCCGCATACTGTTTTCCAAATTGACTATTCGCACTGAACCTGTAATAATGAACAAACCGGAATTCATATTCCCTTCGACTTTATCCCCAGTAATTTTCCAGCCCCCATAGTTTACCGACACATCTCCGATCAAGTTAAACTGTTCAGTCCGGGATTCCCAGTCCAGTTGTTCAGCTTTAAAATTTGTTGCTTCATCATATCTTAATTTGACTGAACCGTTGGCCGTAAAATATTCCTGGTTTAAATCAGCAAAAAAACTGGTACTTTGAAGTACTCGCCAAGGTGATCTTTGAACCATTTTAACCTGCCCTTTTCCGTTAAGAGCTGATTTGTCACGTTGATATTCGAGGAATTCCGCTTCCACTTCAAAATTATTCCAACGAGCCACCACTAAATCCGAACCCGAGGCATAATACTTCATAACACTTCTCCGCAGATCGGCTTCGCCCCCTCCCGGGGCCACTAATTCCAACTCTGTCCCGGCAAAAACAACACCGGATAATAATAAAAACAATAATAAAAACTTGAAGCTCTTTAACATTTGGTCACCTTCGATAAAATGACTTCGTTATCCCCGAAAACTTTACCTGTTCGAGGCTTAAATCACCATCTAATTTTTCAGTAGTAACTGTTAATCCCGGAGACTCCAATACCACTTTATTAACAGCCAGTATTTTTCGAATGTTAGGGTCCCATGAAATCTCATCGGCACGTAACGATTTCCCGTCATTAGTTTTGAGGTTTACTTGCCCCTCCATTTGCAACACTCTGGTTTTCCATTGAATTATGCCTGATTCAGCTGAAATATGATAGATTGGCTTTTTATCTAAAAAATAATCACCATTAATCTCTTTCATCTCACCAATTTCATCTTTACTTTCCAACCGGGCCACATTCAATTCCCAATAGCCATTTTTTTCAGCGCCTGGGATCTTAAGCGTTAAACCGATAAATTCATCGGAGTTAACATTTAACTTTCCTTCCCCCACCAAAACATCTTGTTCTCTAGAGATGGTGTGGAAAAAAAAGGTTAATGAAAAATAAGCGATTACTCCAACTAACATAAGTATTATAAGTAACAGCCATTTATTTTTTAATCCCAGGTCAATTTTGAACATTTGGTCTTCCTCAAATTATTTATTCATACTAGGACCATTTTTAAATCCTTTATTCCAGATTCAAATATGCTATTTTGTTTAAAATAAATCAACATTCCGTATATTGGATGAAAAACAAAACTATAATAATTGTGAAACCCACTTCAATAATTACTTTACATTTTACTATATCAAATCAAAATTCACCATCTGTTTGAAAAATCCTGCTGCTGTTAAACCTTAACAGTTTTGCTCAACTAATCGAAGCCTCTGTTTTCATAAGAATTTAAAATGGGCATGTATTAATTTGCATAATATTTAAAAAGATCAAATTTTTGACAAGATATTACATATGTTACCCCGGTTTAATTGCAGATCTCTATAAAGCAAATATTTTTATTTGATAATCCTTTACTAAAACCTCTACTTCTTCCCGTTCAATCAGTAGGGTTTTACCCGCTTCCACACCCAAGATCTTGGCATTCACTTTAATCATTGATTCAATAGTTGTCTTACCAACGGTGGGGACATCAAAACGCTCATCTTGTTTTGGCTTGCTTACTTTAACTACTACCGCTCCAGGGCCTCCTAATTTACCACCTCTAATAATTGCTTCATCCGTTCCCTCAATGGCTTCTACGGCTAAAACCACTCCCTGTTTAACCACTATACTCTGGCCAAAATCCAGATCTCCGCTGGCTTTTGCCATTCGATAACCCAACCTTAGATCAGCCATCTCCTCAGGTGTAATCTCTCCACAAATCGGCCCGGAAGGCGCTAAAAAATTTTGTAAATACTCGGTTTGTTTAGCTACTTGAAAACCATTTTGTTCGAACTCATTTACTACCGCTAATAATACAGCGTCATCATTCTTAACAGGCAGCCCTTGAAGTAACTGCCGAAACTTCAGATCAAATTTTCCTCCAAAAATAGTTTCCTTGGTTACTTTACCGGCCATCACCATTTCGATAACGTTTTCCTGATGGAAAAAGTCAACCATTTCTTGCATTTGGCCAACCTCTATTTCGCGATAAACAGCGGCTTCTTCGGCTAGTTTCGGATCTACTTCGCCTTTTAAGCCAATCACAATCCCTTTAGCTTTTCTCTTTTTTATTTCCGCTAAAACCAAAAAAGGTAATTGATCGCGCCCCGCTACTAATCCGATGGATTTTTCCTCCACCATTGTCAAACACTCCCCTAAGAATTAAATTAAAAGGCTAGACATAGTCTAGCCTTTATAAGATTACGTATATATTATAGTACATTCAAAGGAGTTTTCACTAGATTTTTGTGAAAAATTCCCTAAACGACTATCTCAAAATACCCCGTTCGGCGCTGCGTAGGAAACGAATAAAGTGGTCGATCTCCGGAGTACCTTGCAATTCTTGCTCCATCTGTTCAATCGCTTTGGAAACGCTATGATTTAAGCGATATAAGATGCGGTATGCTCTTTTAATTTCATCCCTGACATTTGATTCGATGCCGTTACGACGCAAACCGACAACATTGATTCCGGAAACCTTTGCCGGGTTACCGTCTACCAAAACAAATGGAGGGATATCTTTAACAATTTTAGACGAGAAGCCAACCATCGCCACTTTACCGACTTTACAGAATTGATGTACACCGCTTAATCCGCTAATAATCGCACGATCCTCAATATGAACATGACCGGCTAAAGCGGCGCAATTGCCCAAAATAATATTATTCCCTAATTGGCAATCATGGGCGACATGAGAGTAAGCCATAAATAAATTGTTGTTCCCGACCCGGGTTTCTCTAATTCCACATTCCGTACCCCTGCTGATAGTGGCATTTTCACGAAAAATATTATTATCACCGATATAAAGGAAGCTTTTTTCTCCTTTAAATTTTAAATCCTGAGGTTCACATCCGATTGAACAGCCGTGATAAAACCGGTTATCACTACCGATTGTGGTCCAGCCATCAATAACAACATGAGGTCCGACAACACAATTATCTCCAAGCTCCACATTTTCACCGATTATTGCATAGGGGCCGATTATCACATTACGTCCAATTTTCGCGTTAGGATGTACAATAGCGGTGGTATGAATTTCTCTCAAATTAATAACTTTAGAATCAATCAGCTGCATAATAAAGCCCCCTGTTTATAATGAATAAAAACTATGTATTCCTAAATAAAATATAAAGTATTATTATTATCGTAATTTAGGTATTATAATTGGACTGGCAAAATTCAGGGTAAAAACGGCTTTATTTACAATTATCTTTCAAAAGCTAAGGATTCTGCTTCCAATTGCCCTCATATAAAAAATTTTTATTCTCCAATAATAAACATCAATTCAGCCTCAGTAGCAATTTGATTATCTACTTTAGCAACGGCCTTAACCCGTCCAACATTACCTTTAATTCGGATTACATCAATTTCAATGATAATTTGATCTCCGGGAACAATAGTCTTTCGAAAACGAGCATTATCTATTCCGGTAAAATAGGGGGTTTTCCCTTTATGTTCGTCTTCAGACAACATTACTAGTCCCGCGGCTTGGGCCATGCTTTCGATAATTAGTACTCCCGGCATAACCGGTCTTTCCGGAAAATGACCTGTAAAAAAATTTTCATTCATTGTAACATTTTTCAAAGCAACTAGTCTTTGTTTGGGAACCAACTCCAAAACCCGATCCACTAATAAAAAAGGATACCGATGCGGCAACATTGTTTTAATTTGATTAATGTCAAACAAGAATATACCCCCACTCGTAAGGTTTTTTATATATCTATTATTATTTTAGAACAAGCTTTTTTGCCAATTCAAGATCAAGAGCATGCCCCGAACGGAAGGCAACAAAGTGAGCAATAGTAGGACCGGCCAAATAAAGATCGCCAAGGATATCCAATATTTTATGCCTGACTATTTCTTCGGGAAAACGAAGCTCATTTTGGTAACCATCGTCTCCTACAACTACCGCTAAATTCAAATCTGTTGTTAATGCCAAACCTTGGCTCCGTAAATATTCAATCTCTCTCATAAAGGCAATGGTTCGCGCTGAAGCGATTTCATCAAAAAAAGCTTCCGGTGAGAACTTAAAACGATAATATTGATCACCGGTAACTGGATGATCGGACGAAAAAACAAAGCTAACTTCCAAATGATCGTTTGGTAAAGCAAGGATCATAGCTTGTAAAGGTTGCTGGCCGTTATAAACTGTCCCTTCAACCCAAATCGGTTCTTTAACATATCTTAATTTTCGTTCCTCATTCTGCTTAGTCAAACCAGCTTTCATAATTAATTCGGCAAAAATCCTGCCGCTGCCATCGCCGATAGGTATCTCTTGATTATTCACTTCTACTAAAGCATTATCAATTCCATAAGCGTGAAAAACAGCCATTAGATGCTCAATGGTGGAAATTTTCCATCCATCTTTACCTAGAGTAACGCTTTTCTTAGTACTAATAACATTTTCGGGTCTGGCTTCAATCTTTGGTCTTTCGGACAAGTCGGTTCTGGAAAAGATAATTCCGGTATTAACCGGTTGAGGTATAATCCGCATCGTCGCCATTACTCCACTATGAAGCGCTTGCCCGGTAAATTCAATATCATTGGCGATGGTCTGTTGAAAAATCATGGAAACCCCCGTTTTAGGTTACTAGTTTTATCTCGAATTAGCATTACTTGATCAGGAAGAATTTAATGTATAAAGTATGACTTATCTTTGAAACACTTGCAAAAATTATATGTCAGTCTCTAACTCATGTCAAGTGAACAATATTTCAAGTTTTTCCTTTACCAACTGGAAAGACTTATCCTCAAGCATGAAACAAACAAATTACTAAATTTTAGTAATGATTAATATCTTAATAAACTATGATATTTTCGACCTATTTCGGATTTCGGGTGTTCCAATACTGCTTCCGGAACTCCGGCTTCAACAATTTTACCCTTATCCATAAACACAATCCGATCGGCCGCCCGTTTTGCGAAAAAAAGTTCATGGGTTACAATAATCATAGTGGTTTTACCTTCCCGAACCAGCTCTTCCATTACTTCAATTACTTCCCCTACTAAAATCGGATCCAGGGAAGCGGTTGGCTCGTCCCAAAGCATAATCTCCGGCTCAAGCGCTAATGCCCGGGCGATTCCAACCCGTTGTTGTTCTCCACCGCTTAATTCTTCAGGGATATCTTCCAACTTATGAGCCAGCCCTACTTTCTCAAGAGCTACTTCCGCCCGCCGCTCCGCTTCTTCCAGTTCCATCCCATGAAGCCGGAGCGGCATTGAAACATTATCCAACACGCTCAAACGTCGAATCAAATTGAAATGCTGAAAAACAAAACCAATTTTTTGACGGGTCTTTAATAATTCAGTTAATGATTGTTCCGTAATCTTCTGGTTTTGCAGACATATTTCTCCTTCATCCGGTTCAGTCAAACGGTTTATACACCGGATCAAGGTTGACTTCCCGCACCCGCTGGGACCCATAATCACTACTGTTTCCCCTTGAGAAACCTTTAAATCAATCCCCTTTAAAGCACTTTTATGGCCATAGCTTTTTTTGAGTCCCTTGATCTCAAGCATTCAAGTCATCCTCGTCAAGAAATTTTTAAGAATTCAGGGTCTGGAGTCAGGAATCAGTATAAAGACCAAAAACGGTTTTTGTATTAAGTGATTACTGTATTGTCATTTCATAATCATCTTCCACCGGTTCAAAAACTGTAACACCCCGGGGCGTCCGGCGGGAATTACGATCTCACGCATAATTGTCTTATATGGCAGCCCCAAAGACAGCCCCGCCATAACTTCGTCTTTAGAGATAGGATTGATCTTTACCGCTAAAGAAGACATTAAAGCACCTAACAAACCTCCGAAAACCCCAACTTTCCAATAATTCAGATAGGGTATTTTAGCCCCGGCCAAAGCAAAACAGATTCCTAACCAGACACCCCCGACGGCTGTCGCATAAAGATTAGCCAGGTTCAAAGCCTTAACCGCTTTCCGGTAGCCCCAATCGATCCAAGGATGCTTCCAACGACGCCTTTTTGGTAGTAAGGTTTGATCCATCATCTTTAACATTGAAATTATTAACGACTGGTCCAAGATAAAAATAAGGACCCAAAGAATCATTACAACTAATGCCGCAATGGTAGAACGGACTTCAGCCAAAATCTTGAAAAGTTCACCCCGGATATCCGGCTGAATTGTCCCTACCGGCAACGAATAGATCGTTGACCGACTGCTATTTATAGTGTCCCGAATCGCAGCGTTGATCAGATCCTTGTCTATCTCGACGTTGATAAAAATCTGGAGCCTTTCTCCGGGGGTCGATTCCCCATCTACATATTTATCGATTAGATTGACGGAGTTGCCGATCTCCTCATCTAATAATTGCGGTAAAGCGTCCCTAAATTTCTCAACTTGTACAATTAGGGCTGTTAGATCAACTCGATCGGAACCGAATAAATGATCGGAGATCATTTTCAATCCGCTTTTTACCTGCTTCGGATTAAATCCGGTCAAAGTGGAAAGCACCTGATCAGTGGCTTGGATCATTTCCACCAATTGACGCTGGTTAGCGCTGCCAGGTGTAAATATGGTTCCAAAATTGTTAACCTGTGCGGCGAAACTGTTTGCTTTGTTACGCCAGGTTAAAAGAGTTGCCACTAATGGATTGAAACGATTGATGAAATCGTCCAAGGTCTGGACCCGTCCCCTTAAAGAATCATGGACTATTCCCAGTTGGTCCTCGAGCAACGATATTTTATCAGCAATCCCGCCCGATTGTCCGGCGGCGCTTTGCAACAAGGGACTCCCCAATAATATTTGAGCGTTTTGGAGCCCGTCCAAGGTTTTACTAAAACGGTTTTCCAGCACTTGTACCCTAGCAAAAGTCCTGGCCAGATAGTCCAGATCATCACCAATACCTTCCACCAAGCGGACCATTTTAACCAATCCGGCGCTATCGGTTTTCCCGGTTAAACCATCGATCCCGCTTTCAACTTGATTAAGAACTTCTTTAACTTCAAAAAGCTGCTGGTATGCCTTTTCAATTCCGGAGACAGTCAAACCGGCCCCTCCGGTGGAGTCGTTAAAATCATTGATCGCTCCGTTAATCTGGCCCAATAGTTTGACTCCTTGGTCCAAACCCTCTACTAACTGAGCTTTTCGGCTGGATACTTCCGCAGCTCCAACCACAGGTCCGATTTTATCTTCGGGAAGCAACCGGTAAACTCGATTGTCACTGATAAAACCGGCATCGCCTTGGATAATCAAGCCCCGATAAGCTTCACCATCCTTGGAATTAATCTTAACAACCACCTGAAGGGGGTCAAGCATAGCTCCCGATTTAATCTTTTGTGTATTTCCACCATCAAGTACTAATAATTCACCCATCTCCAGCTTTTCCCCGGCCTGTGGCTGAATCTTAACTTCCGCCGCATAAGCCATCAGAAATTTCTTTACTTCAAGCAAAGTATTGGAGAGGTATTGATATTCATCACCATTTCCAGCCATGGTTACATCGCGAACATAATCGGCGCCTTCAAGACCGGCTAAATTTTGAGTGACTTTTTTCCCCAAAGTCATAATTTCTTCTTGAGAATAACCCGAGGTCAGCCTTACCTCTAAAATTTGATATTGGGCAAGGATTTGTTTTATTTTTTTAAGCACACTTTCACTAACATCAATATTTTTTAAGATAATCCCGATACTATTGCCATCTTTAAAGGTAAAACGGACACCCGGGATTCGAGCGACTTGTTCCGATAAAAAATCAAAAGCTCCCGACGGTACGCTTGAAATATTAATTCGCGGCTCGGTCATTACTGTAAAACCGCCATTTCCGGGAAGATTGTTAAAATAATGAGACAAGCTGTTAAAGACACTCTTGTTTTTATATTGATTGGGCAACGTCAAAAAATAACTAGCCTTCCCTGCTATACTAATTCCCTCTTTCAGAGAAGCCCCAGGAAGCCTTTCTTCAATAACCTGTTCAACCTGGCGAACCAATGCCCCTTTCAGTTCTACTTTGGTCTGAAAGAGCAAGTCATATTGGCCCATGTCTCCCATAACTCCGGTAATGGCCTTGGCAAAATACTTATCGGTAGCCATGGCAAAGCCTCGGGCAAAGACAGCCGAAGTTAAAATGCTCACTACCAGCAGGAGCAAAATGTCTTTAATAAATGAATCTTTTTTAAAGAACGAAGTTAACATACTACTCCCCCATCACATTAGCTCCGATTATAACATATAAAACGCAACCATGACCATGAAAATGCCCGTTTTAGCTGCATAAATATCTGGTAATCTTGGTAAAATCAACTCCTTGACCTTTCCTCATGATATAGATAAGGACAATTCCAAAAAATTGTCCTTATCTGCAGGCTTAACGACACACCACGCCTCCTCCGGCGTTCTTGACTCTGACCGTATTCGGCTCTCCAAACCGTAATGCTTCCAGCGGTAAAGTATTGCTACAAACGGTCATATTGTTGACTTCATCAGTGACTGTCACGCCGATTGCAATGACTACAGTCTCCCGAAGCTCCGTTGGCGAAAGTAGCCGGAAATCAATGAATTCAATGGTCGCAGTCAACCGGCAGGTAGCGCCGGCTGGAGCGCCGGGAATGTCAACGAAACCGCTAAATGGTATATCTACCCCAACATGCCTGACAAATCCTTTGGTATCAACAAAAAAGATTTGTTTGTGTAAAACCCCCTGGAAAATAACTTTGTTCTCAATCACAAAACAATTAAGATCTTGGACCCTGGCCACGATTTCATCGATCTTCTCGGCCCGTTGAGGAAGGGTGATGGTATCATCGACTAAGACTTGAGCGGTTGTTTCCGCAAGTACGGCCATTCGGCCACCCTCTTCCCTATATTAACTTTGGTAGCCCCGATTTATACCAAGGCGACTTTGCTTAATAAATATAAGATGAAAGGAGTATTAAAACATTTTTTCCGAATCCGTTTTTTCAATCCTTTCGGCTTATATTAATATCATATGGGCTATCGGCAAAAAGAAAACCAGGCGGAGAGCATATTCTCACCGACTGGGTTTATAAAGATTTATATCTTAGCCCTTGCCCTTTGGCCTGGGTGAACAAAATATGAGCCAAAAAGCTGAATTTATTGAACTATTAAACTGTAACAAAATTTTGCATTTTACAACAGCCCTTACTTATAGCACAAATCCCCCATCCTACTTTCCATTATCCCATGAACTTCGGAATCAGTAACTTCTGTCCATTATCGATCCGGTCCGGATCAGGAACTTGGTTGGCCCGTGCCAGGTTATCAACGGTGATCTGATATTGCCGCGCGATTTTCCAAAGGGTATCACCGGGCTGAACTACATAAAACAACATACTGGGCCGGGAGGAAGGATCCACTGGTTCCACCGCCGCACAATCCCTTAACGCCATTAAAGACCTTGGCGCTCTGGCCATCACCCTAAGCATAACCGTTCCGGTTGCTTGGATAGTCTGTTCTCCGGTTAGTTCAAGATTTAATGAATCCACTTCAACTTGACTGCGAAGCAGTGTTCCTGGTTGGATTCCTGGAAAATCAATTACACCCGCCAAAGGAATACTGCAATTACTCGGCCGGTCCCAGTTGGCGACTTGCACTCCGGAACCATCGGTGTTATCGGTAACATAAATTAATCGAAGATCCAAACTTCCCTCCACCAACACTTTATCTTCCGCAGCTTCCAAAGTAATGTCTTTGGGCGACCCCTCCCATACCAACAAACGTTCTGGAACAAAACTTCCCGGAAGGTCAAGGGAGGATTCCAGGCTAATTACGCCGGTTTTCTCCCCTAAAAATTCCTCAAAATTTAATAATTTTTTTAAAACATCGATTACTTGATCACCACTACAATCGGCGTTACTGACAACCTCTTTTTGAACAACCTCCGAAACCACTGCTTCATACTGGACATCAACCCAGTACCGCATTTCTCGGGGGGTTTTCATCTCCAACTTACCGTTGCTCAGTTTAATCCTGGGAAGAACCGTTAACTCTTTATCGTCCGTATCCATATTTATTGATGTTTCAAATGGGATCGCCGTCCCTGCAGTCCGATTCCATTCGTGGGCGAAAACCTCAGTTGGAAGTCCGTCGTCGTCACAGCCAACATAAACCATTGCCAGTTCAAGAAAGCCTTTTACAAAAATCTTATCGCGTCCAACCTCATAATTAATACCGGTTGATTTGACTTGGTACGTTAGAATCCGGGCCGCTCCAGGTTTGAGATTGGAAAGGATTAGGGGAGTTTGGATCGGGATGATTCCTTTTCGAAGGTCCAAAAGTTTCTCCAACTTGACCGGCTCTTTGGTTACATTTACCTTTAACGGAGTTTGGGCAACCACCTCATTTACTACCTGTGTGCCTTGATTTTCTACCCCATGAACAGTCACTTCAAGTTGACCGTGAAAACTGATTTGACCAGGTCCAATCTCTTCAAAGAAAGCGTTTGCAGAAGATAAATCAACATCAACTAACATTCCGGGATGTAATCCGGGAATCGTAATCCTTTCCTCATAATCCAATCCATTTTCATTAGCCCAACGAGCCCCATATTCCCGCCTTTCAAATCCAAGCCCTGGGTTCTCATTAAGGTCACCCTCAGAAACAACCTCTTTCTCACTAGGTTTGGTAAGATAAAGCAAGTATGGAGAGACCTTTCCTGAAACGACCAACAGATCATCAAAAACAGTCAAAACCGGAGCATCAGCAGTAAAATTTCCCCAAAGGATCTTATCAACCAGCGGACTATTATCGGCCAGTCTCAGCTCTCCTTCGACAGAAATAGACTTAGAAAGATCCCCTAAAAAAAACGGATAACTCATTGAATCATATTGACAACTAATACTCATTTTTATCCCTCCGTGTTCTTTTAATCCCAGATCAATATTCAGCTTAAATCCATAAGTCGATCTAATGTTTCTAATCAAACCATTTCCATAGATTTTACCCTGATAACCATCTCCTCCCGGCCCTCCATGCGGAAGAGTCCCAAGCCGACCTCGGGTCAAAACCCAATTTGATCAGGCTGGGGAAACATTCGACTGTTTTTAGTTGTTACAAAAGAATCACAATATAATATCTAAAGTACTTCTCTAATCTATATGCTAACTGAACTCAAAAAATATCCCGGTTTGGATCTTCTTTCTTGAACAAATCAGATCAACCGGGATTAACTAATATCTTTGATTTTTAATCTTGCAGATCATAACATTTCTTCCGGAATAACTCTAAAAGACCTAGTAACTAATTCACTTCCGAACTTACCTAAATCTTGCCCATCTTGAATTGTAAAACCTAATAAGTTAAATCTAGCCCCGATTTTAATCCAATCTTGCCATCCTTGCTGGTCCCGAAAAATTAAACAGTGACGCTCCTGGTGGCGAAGGTATTCGACTATCGTAAGAAACGAGTCCCGACTATATTTAACAAAACGATAGTTCATGGCGGCCAATAGCCTTGCCTCCCGAAACGAAACCTGCCGGCATCGGCCTCCTTGATCAAGGTTCCAATCCCAACCACCGACTCGCCCCATTAAAAGAGTCTTCATACCAATATTGTAATTGATCATCTTGCGAAGGGCTCCTATTAAGTTGGTCCCGGATTGCAAAAAAGTTTCCGGCGATTCCATTACATAGGAAGGTTCAATTATTAACAGTTTAACTAATTTGCTTAGCTTAAAAAGATTGATCCGGAAAATTTTATTTTGAAGGACCTTATTAGCAACAGGGAACGGGATTACTAGCAAAGGTATTTGTTTGATCGCCAGAGCATTACATAAATAATGTAATAAATCCTGCCACCGAAAGATCGTTTCCATTGGCGCATTGCTAAAATTAATTCCCCAACTTTGGGGAGGCCACCGTTTAAAAGTAAAGGCAATTTTTCCCCAATCCTTATCAGATGCTAATACTTTTGACCAAACTTCGGGTTGGGCGGATAGGGTTTCAAAAGTTCCGGCCCCATTTGTTTTTTCAATCCGAACCACTTCACTATTAGCATTAATCTCCCAGCCAATATCTAAACCGGCGGTGGCTGGAAAACCCTCGGCTCTTTTACCGGAACAAAGTACTACTTTTTGGTTTAATAACAATTTCATTCCGGGATAGATTTTTCGTTCCGGATTGCCTTGACCGGAGATACTTTGCCAGGCTGATTTGGCAACTCCGAACCTCTTTGAGATTATTTTTATATTTTCTCTGGGTTTTACTGTATAAATTAGTCGAATTCGTTTCGTGGAGGCCCCTTTCAAGGCTGCTACAGAATTCAAACCTAGAATTCCATCCTTTTTTAAATTGAAGGTTTTTTGAAAAAGCACTACCGCTTCTTCGGTTAAAATTCCATATGAACCATTGATATCTCCAAAATAAAAACCCGTATCTGCAAGTAACCGCTGGGCCTCAAGAACATCTTTGCCCACGCTTCCAATGTGTAATACTCTTTTACCCAACGGCGCCTCGGATGCCGTGACAACTTTCCATCCCATCTTATCTCATAAACCCCCGTATGATTTCATCTATAGATTATTACCAAAGCATAATAATGGTGCTAATACCACTAGTTCACCTTGAATTGAATAAATTCAAAATTTTAATTGACTTCATCTTTAAGGCAGGATAAAATATAATTCAAAATCCATCCGATTATTCTGAAATCATTAGTTTCTGGATTTTTTATAAAAAAAGGTAGTGGACTAGTTTAAATTGTCTTACAATAAACAAGGGGGTGATCCTAATGAGTAAGGTTATTATCTATGATACGACCCTACGTGATGGAGCCCAAGGTGAAGGCGTCTTTTTTTCAGCGGAAGACAAACTTAGGATCGTTAAAAAACTTGACGCCATCGGTTTAGATTATATTGAAGGCGGTTGGCCGGGATCAAATCCCAAGGATTTAGAGTTTTATCGGGCAGCAGCCAAAATAAACTTTAGACACGCCAAATTATCCGCTTTCGGAAGCACTAGGCGGGCCAACAATCCTCCCGCAGAAGATAAAATATTAGGCGACCTTTTAAAAACCAATACTCCGGTGGTGACTATTTTCGGGAAGAGTTGGGACCTGCACGCCAGGGAAGTTTTAAAAGTTAGTCTGGCCGAAAATCTTCAAATGATTGAAGATTCCATCGCCTATCTTCGCCAAAACGGTCGGGAAGTTGTTTTTGACGGAGAACATTTTTATGACGGTTATAAAGCAGACCCCGACTACGCGCTGGAAACATTAAAAGCCGCAGTTCGGGGCGGCGCTAATGCCCTCGTCCTCTGCGATACTAACGGCGGTACTCTTCCTTTAGAAGCAGTTGATATTTTTAAGCGAATAAAAAAAGAATTTTCGTTACCAATTGGTATCCATTTCCATAATGACTCTGGCACCGCCGTGGCTTCTTCAGTAATGTCGGTCCAATCCGGAGCCGCTCAGGTCCAGGGAACATTTAACGGATATGGGGAACGCTGTGGTAACGCCAATCTTACCAGTATTATTCCAACCTTAATCATTAAGCTGGGTTATGAGACTACTGTCGGACCAAATCTACACCTGTTAACCGAGGCTTCCCGTTTTGTTTCCGAACTCACCAATTTACAGCATGATGAACGCCAACCCTATGTGGGCGCTTCGGCATTTGCTCATAAAGCAGGTACCCATCACGATGCAATTATTAAAAATCCGGTTACCTTGGAACATATCCGTCCGGAACACGTAGGAAACGAAAGGCGTTTTCTTCTTTCCGATCAAGCCGGTCGGAGTACGGTACTGAACAAAATCAAGGAATTTTTTCCCGAAACGAAAAAGGAAGACCCGCAAGTTCAAAAACTGACCGATAATTTGAAAGAATTAGAGAACCTCGGCTATCAATTTGAAGCGGCCGAAGCCTCCTTTGACTTGGTTATTAAAAAAGCTTTCAACCTCTATGAAAAAGCTTTTACTTTGAATGGCTTTCGGATCATCGTTGAAAAGCGCGGTGATCTACCCGTTCTCACCGAAGCCACTATCAAGGTTGGAGTCGGTAATGAAACCGAAATCACCGCCGCTGAAGGTGAAGGACCGGTTAACGCTTTGGATTGCGCCATTCGAAAAGCACTACTCCGTTTTTATCCTGAAATCGCCGATATCAACCTAATTGATTATAAAGTGCGGGTGCTTGATGAAAACCGGGGAACAGCCGCTAAGGTCCGGGTATTAATCCAAAGTGCAGATGGGAAAAACTCCTGGGGAACAGTCGGGGTATCCGAAAACTTAATTGAAGCCTCATGGGAGGCTTTGGTTGATAGTATCGAATATGGTATCCTTTATAAAAACTCCGATGAAGAAACTACTAAATCAAATATTTCTTCCAAGTGATCTCCTTGTTTGAAATAAGCTAATTTAAAGATGTAGATCTATAACAAAAACAGAAGTCGGTAGCGGCAGCCATTTTGCTGATTGACTTTTTTGAAACGGTTATTTGCCGGATGCAAGTTAAAGGATCCTTACCAACAATACTCCGGTTAATAATCCAGTAGCCAAACCGCTTCCGACCCAAAAAAAACCAGCGAGTTTTCGGGCCATTGGTAAAAGTTCCTTTACGACTAAAAGGACCATGGCCCCCCCGGCAAACCCCAATGACTGGGAAACCATCAATGGTGAAACTCGGCCCAGGATTGCACCAACAGTTCCACCGAAGGCCATTGGTATTTCCACCATCACTAAGGCCAACAAAATTTTGAAGGATCCGATATTAGCCATTTTAAAGGCGGAAGTCATCACGATCCCTTCCGGTATATTATGTAATGCCATTATTAACGCTAATCCAATCCATTTTAGAAACTCCCGATTAGCAATAAATGTCGTCCCCAGCGCTACTCCTTCCGGAAAGTTATGAGCGCCGATACCCAGACCTAATAAGATCCCAATTCTGGCCAATTTGGAAAAATTACGCCGTCGGTACCACGGAACCAACGCTAGAACTTTGTCAAAATATTGCACCAATAACATTCCAATTCCAGTCCCAAAAATTGTTGGATAAAATCCGCCAAAGCTCCATGCTTCAGGCCAAAGGTCGAAAAAAACTACTGCCGTCATGATTCCTCCGGAAAACCCCAACATCCAACTATGTTTGGCCGGACTATCCGAAAACCGGCCCAATACAATCAGCCCTCCCGCCAAAGTTCCGGAAACACCGGTAACCAACCCCAATATTGTGGCTTTCAATATCTCCATTGATAGCTCCTTACCTAAAAAAGGGTTATGATGGTTTTGCCCTGTCAGCTCCGAAGGTTTTAACCGCTCATCTGACTTATATATATGCCTTAATTTAACTGGGATATGAGTGCTTTTGAGATGCAGACTAAATAGTAGGAGGGACGATCACGTGGATTTCAAAGGTAAAATATTATACTTAATAATGGCAGCCGTATCCGGGTCACTGATGGCGATTCAAGGTACCTTTAATAGTGTCCTCGGTAAGGTCATCGGTCTTTTGGAAGGCACTTTCAGTGTTCATTTACTGGGTACAATCACCGCCGGTTTATTATTACTCTGCTTCGGAAACGGGAGTTTTGCCAAGTTTTCATCCGTACCCTGGTTTGCCTGGTTGGGAGGTCCCATCGGGGTAGCTATTATCTTCGGGGTCGCGTATAGTATTCCCCGTCTAGGGGTAGGAGTCGCCACAACCGCAATCATCGGCGCTCAATTACTAACAGCTTATCTCATTGATCACTTTGGCCTATTCGGTATGGAACACATTACTTTCGGTTTATATAAGTTTTTGGGCATCGTTTTAATTGTTATCGGGTCGAAGATGCTTTTAAATTAATAAAGGAACTCAATTTGTTGAGTTCCTTCTTCTTAAACTTTATAATAAGGGTTCTCCAGTTTCCTTATTGGCAAAAGCCCTTTCAACAGCTTCTAACACTTTATCGGGTTCGAAGGGTTTCATGATAAAATTGATCGCTCCGGCTTTAATGGCTTCCATAACTAAGTATTTCTGGCCCATTGCCGAACACATAATCACCTTGGCGTTGGGGTCCATTTCCCGGATTGCTTTTAAGGCATTAATACCGCCCATTCCATGCATGGTGATATCCATAGTCACCAGATCCGGATGAAGTTCGCTGTATTTTTTAACGGCTTCCTCTCCGGTAGAAGCCTCCCCAGCGATTTCATATCCTCCTTCAACAAGGATCTTGCGTAACATTAACTTAATAATATTGGCGTCGTCTACCAATAAAATTTTCTTAGCCATTGCCGCCCCCCGTTCTATATTAAAATATCGGATCATCAATCGGGTAACTTTATACAAAGTTGACGATTGATAGATGTTTTTCAATTCGGAAACATCAGTAGCCTTTATCCAGCTGACAATCAAAGCTGGTTTTCTTCAATACCCTAATCAAATCATCGATGATCTTCCCCAGGTTCACAGCGCGATCAATTGCCGCTTCGATCTGGTGTTTTTTAGATAGGCCCAGGCTCTGATAATCTAGTGCGCTTAAAGTCAAATTTCGCTCACTTAAACTTAAACCGGAGATTAATGCGCATAAAAATTCGATTTTAGCTTGGTCTTTAAGCCAAATCTCAGATTTATTATTCTCCATTTTAATAAACACCCCTTCCTATCATATGATTTTTCTAAAGAAAAGATCAAAAAAACGGGAGTACCCCGTTTGTGATAAAATACAGATTAGCTCAACCTGCAGCAAATCCAGATAATTTAGGTCATAAATAAACCGCCTTCCTTGGCGGACCGACAGCATCCTTGCTTTACTTAATATATCGAAGCCTTCTTTAAAAAACTAAATAAGTCTTAAGTCCTGATCTTATAAACATTTGAAAATAATGGAATTTCAAATGGCGGATGCCGCCTCACCCACCCGCTACCCCCGGCAATCAGACCCCATCAAGCACCCAAGTAACTAGTGGGGTGAGGCAACCAAACCTGGTTTTCTACTGACTTGAGTATATAATTCCACAGTCCGGTTGGCTATAGTTTCCCAGCTAAAATGATCTTCAACTCGTTTTCGCCCTGCCTCTTTAAATCTAGCGGCTAATTCCGGATTATTTAAGATGACCCTAATTTTCTCGGCCAACTCCTCCGGATCATCGGGGTTCACTAAAAAACCGGTTTCCCCATCAAGCACAACTTCTTTGATACCACCGACTCGGGAAGCGATCACTGGAGCTTTGCAAGCCATCGCCTCCAGATTAATGATTCCAAAAGGCTCGTAGATGGACGGACAGATAAATGCTGCCGCATGTGAGTATAGCTGAATAACCTGCTCCTTAGGGACCATCTCATTTATCCATTTAAGATAAGGATTTCCTGCTACTTTTGCCCGTACTTCCCGTTCCAATTCGGGAGTATCGGGAGAACTGGCACAAAGTACTAGATGGACTTGGTCTAAGCGGGCCATCGCTTCCAACAATTGAATAATGCCTTTTTGACGACTAATTCGGCCCACGAATAAAAGATACGGAAAGTCGATCCCCTGCTGTTCCAGATAAGAACGGTCCCTAACCGGGTGATATTGATTTAAGTCAATTCCGTTATGGATTACTGTAATCTTCTCCGCAGGCGTTTGGTAAGCCTTGATAATATCAGTTTTCATTTCTTCCGATACCGCGATGATCCGGTCGGCGTTTTCCACCCCGTTCTTTTCAATCCATGAGCTCAAAAGATAACCGGTCCCTAATTGCTCTTCTTTCCAGGGACGAAGTGGTTCCAAACTATGCATAGTCACTACCAGTGGTAATCCATACAAAATTTTTGCCAAAAATCCGGCAAAAAATGTGTACCAAGTATGGCAATGAACCACATCTGCAGTTAATGGTTGATTATTATAAGCAAGATTGACGGCTAATGTCCTTAATACTTTGGTAAAGGCCAGTTGCTCTTGGCCCAGCTGATCCCAGTCGGAAAACCCTACTGCTCTGGGATTGTTCTTTTCCGGGTCCTTTTGTTCTCCAAAAGTCCTAACCTCCACTGTAACCAGTTGGGCTAAAAATTTCGCCAGATAATCAACATGAACACCTGCTCCGCCATAAATATTAGGCGGGTATTCATTAGTAAACAGCGCTACTTTCAATAAAGTTCATCCTTTCCGATCATAAAAATCTATTACCAGCGAGAAGCTTTATAACCTACGGGCCAAATCCGCCAATCCGCTCTGGGGAATCCAAAGCCAATCCGGCCGGTACTTCAACTCATACAAACACTCATAAGCCGCCCGCTCAATTTGGAACAAAATCAAGAGCCATTGGAATTCGGCTGTTTCCGGTAAGAAGTCGGCCTTAACTTCACGGCAGCCATCGAGATATCCTTCGGTTAAAGCGGAACTGATTTTACCCTCTATTCCCCGATTATTAGCAGCTTCCCCACAGAACCGATAGCTAATCGACCTTAACATCGAGGCCAAATCTTTGAGAGGGGAATCATAGTTTTCCCTTTCGGGGATCGGTTTAAGCGGCTCTCCTTCTAAATCCAGAAACCGCCATCCAGCCCCGGTCTTAATAACTTGTTCCAAATGCAAGTCGCCGTGGATTCTAAATTTTGCTCCCAACTTCTTTTGGAACAGACCTTTTTTTACATCCTTCAGCTTCGCAACTATTGACTGGGTTTCCGGCAAACTCACCAGTTCTCGAAGGTTATTACTAATATTATCAACCCGTTCTTCCAAATCAGTCCCTTCAAAACAAAGGAATTCTCCACTCTTTTTTGCAATAGTCCCCAGTTCTCCGTGGAAGACCCCTAAAGCCCGGCCCAATAATTCAGCCTCATCCTGGAGCAGCTGTTCATTTTCGGAAGATAATTCTTTTACTAAACGACCCCAACGTTCCCATCCAGTCCCAAAATTTTCCACAGTCTCCATGATGATTCCCAAAGTATAGTCGCTGTCACTCTGATGATAATTTATGGAACCATATATTTCCGGTATTTGCTTGGAATCTACTCCAGCTAATGAGGTGCTTATTTTTAATTCCGGGTTAACTCCGGGATAAATCCGGCGGTAGTTTTTTAGCAAATATTCGCGGGCGACAAACAACAGTGAGTTACTGGTACTCCCTTGAAGCCGCACTCTAGGCATATTTACTTCTGATGAGAAGGATTGAAATTGAAAACTTCCGTGGGCAGCGGAAAAAACAGCCTGGTTTTGAATGAAATCTTCCGTGAGGGTAACATACTCATAGGTCGGGATGGCATCATAAAAAAAATAGCTGTTTTTTTCGAATAATGCTTCTTGATCCCCGATCCGGTTTTGAGTAATTAATAACGGTAAATAATAATAGTATCCATGGAATGGCCGGGTTTGGAATAGATTGAAGGTGAGGACGGGCTGGTGAGGACTGGTTCGAATAAATTGGATCGAATCGGCCAATACAAGCTCAAGTTGGCAATTGCGATCAGCAAACCAACGTTCTTTTTGAAAAAACGCGACTGGTAAAGTTGAAAACAACTTCATTAAACCGGTATCCCTGACTAGATTCCAGTTCTCCAAGACTTAGCCTCGCAAACCTAAATTAACTTATTTTATTTTTTCGCCCTGAAAAATCCGATTCATCATTTCAGAGTATTCCCCATATTGGTCGGAAACAATTATCGGAGAAAGAATTTCTACCCCATGGCCTGAGCCTGGACGGGACTCAATTAAGACCAAATTACTTTTGAATCCGGGTTTGGGGTGTATAAAACAAATTCTTTTAGGAGTGAGGGAGTTTTTATGCAAAACTATCAATAGTTCGGTGAATCGTTGGGAAGGGAAGATCATCGCGAATTTACCGTTTCCTTTAACCAGCCTTTTCGCGGCCACAACCAGATCCTCAAGCTTACAACTGATTTCAAATTTGGCCATGGCCAAAGCTTGATTTTGGGAGATTACTCCTTTATTTTCTGGATAAAAGGGCGGATTGGCGATGACATAATCGAATGAATTATGTTTCAGCTCCGATGGCAGACGTCTTAAATCACCATCGACAATTCTTATCGTAGTATCCAGCCCATTCAAAGCAACGCTCCGCCGGGCCATATCCGCCAAATCCGTTTGGATCTCCAACCCACAAACTGATCCGATCCTTTTGGTTCCAGCGATTAACAGTGAAAGCACTCCGCCTCCCGCGCCCAGATCAATAAGGTGGTCTTTGGGTCCCGGATCAACAAAACCGGTCAATAGAAAAGCGTCGATTGTAAATTTAAATTTTTCCGGGTTTTGAATTATTTGCAATCCGTTATATCCTAGCCGGTCAATCCGCTCCCCGTGAAGTAAAGGAATGTTATTTGTCGACAGATAGATCGCTCCTTAAATATAATGGGTTAATCTAATTACTATCATTATGAAACTCGCTCTATAAAAATGTTATAAAATTTTATTTCTATAATATACCCGGAAATCCTTTGATCTGAGGCGGATTCTTGTTTTAAAAATATTTTATGTCGAATAAAAGGGGGTTGCTATTTCCAGCAGAGTTCCATTATAATATTTTATGTGACTGGAAAATTTTGAGTTAATTACAACTAAACTCTTTCAAGTATAAAAATTCATTATCTTTCTAGAATTACCGCTAATGATAATTAAACCTGTAAAGGAACTATTCATGAATCTTTCCAATTTTTGTTTTCCAATTAATAAAAAGAAGAAATTAACTAAATTTTGTAAAATTTTAACATCCGCCTCCTATATCCCGGATACAGTGATCACTACTGAGGAAATTATCTCCAAATATCAATTGCCTTTTAAAAGTAACGTAATCATCAAAACAATTGGTGTTGAAAAAAGACATCTTGCCAAGGATCAGCAAGATGACAGTGATCTTTTATACGAGGCCGCCCATCAATGTCTTACCAACTATGAATTAGAACCGGATAGTCTCACCCGGATTATCGTTAATAAATATCTGGGTGATAATTTATTGCCGATGACCGCAAGCCGCCTGCAAAGCAAGCTGGGGAGCATAACGGCCAATCATGCCTTCGATGTCGACGGGGGCGCTTCATCTTTTCTGATTACCATGGACTTGGCATCCAGGTATATAGCCACCGGTGATGAATATATCCTGATTGCCTCCGGAGGAATTCATAATCGCCTAATAAACAAAACCGACCCAAGAGTCGCCTTTTTATTCGGAGACGCTTCAGCTTCACTACTGTTGGGTCCAGCTACCGAACCTCATATTTTAGCAAGTTATTTCTTTTCAAACCATCAGTTTTATCACTTAGCGACTGCCAAGGGGATGGAATTTTTACAAAACGTTACTTGGGATGAAGATCAGTCAATCTTTTTCGATACTTATCAGCTTGATAATTGGAAAATAGCTGAGGACTTTTATCGCAGC
>Ga0123334_1001647_pt1 | contig 27445 bp, 31 predicted proteins | sample BiotimSIPDNA_FD_89706 | JGI IMG/M metagenome (GOLD analysis project Ga0123334, IMG submission 89706) | Anaerobic biogas reactor microbial communites from Washington, USA - Biogas_R1 time_0 SIP DNA | ecosystem: Engineered > Bioreactor > Anaerobic > Unclassified | place: Washington, USA... | reverse complement strand
TGACGAGATCTACGGCTATGCTGGAAATGATACTATTGTCGGCGGAAAGGGCAATGATATGCTTTATGGCGCTGATGGAAATGATACATATATCTTCAACCTTGGTGATGGAAATGATACTATTGATGAGTACAATACTTCTTCAAGCAGTGACAGAATAGTTTTCGGAGAAGGAATAACTGTTGAAGATATAACAATAAGCCGTGAAAATGATGACATTATAATTCATATTGGCGATAACGGAGACAGTATCAGAATATGTGACTTTTATTACAGAGCCTGGGGCAATGATTATCGTGTTGAAGTATTTGAGTTTACAGATGGAAATGTTAGTTCAATTGACTGTGTGCAGATCTTGAATCTGAATGAGTACCTTCAGGCGGCATAAATAATATGATGATCAGATATAATTATCCTCATAGCATATCTCAATTAATATAGCTGATATCTGTGCAATATTAAATATACAGGTATTCACTGATTACGATTACGTTACTCGGTATGACATTTTAATTGAAGGAAACAAGTCTGATACACAGGTGGAATCACATTTGGAATAATTCAGATTATTTTACAAGAATACGATGAACATATACTTTGGTTATTTGAATAGTAAGAGATAAAAACCACTCAAAGAAATCATACAACGCCAACTATCCTCACAGCATTAGTTTGCTGTGAGGATTTTTCTTTTTTACAAAATAGTAAGTATTGCCAAGTAAAAATAATTTAATTTCTCATGAATTGTACACGCACACAAATATTTGCTTCTCGATTATTGAAATCTTCATTTTTTCTGTTTCTCATCGGTATATATATAAATACAGTCAGCTATGCTTTGATAACTGGGTGACTGTAAAAATGAGAGGAACGACATTTGTGGTTAAGGGTGACGGTATAATCACGAAAAAACGCCAGTTTTTGCCGATGGCAACGAAATCGGAGCCGTTATCCTATAGACATTACAACCAATGGTCTGGATGATGATTCTGAAATAGTAAGTTTTGCTGCTCTAAAATCGTTAGTGGAGTTCCTACCGACCGTTCCTTTGAATATGTCAACAGCGGAGATGTCCTTTCGGACAGTGTTTCTGAGGTTCTGGGAATCTCTAATGATACGCTGAAAAACTATGGCACAACAATGGAAGATGCTTATTTGCAGTTCATTGTGTTCTGCTGCGACATCGAGCTGGTAACTGCCCACTACAACTTTGACATGAAGCTTATCGAACGTATATGCAAAGAGTATGACCTGCCAATTATAACAAATCACATCACTGACCTTGAAACTCTGTTCCGTATGAAGTTCAACAAAGGCTACAGTACGCGCTTCGCCCAAAAGCAGTTGGATATCGCCACAGACGAAACAAATGACTGGAAACATCTTGATATTGCTGGTAAAACATATATCAAAATCAAATGATAAAGTAATATTTTCAATTAGGGAGCTTGAATTTGTGCGCAATGCATATTGAGGACCTCCTCAAAAAATCGAACATTTGTACATAAGAACAAAGTTTCTGAAATGCTATTGACAAAACTATTGTTCCGTGTTATGATGATAATGTCCCCGAGTAGGACCAGCAGCTTGAAAATTGAATATCAACACATCAGTGTGCAGCAAGATCAGTGCCGGCAAAAACCGACAAGCCGCGAGCTTCCGTACGCCATGACCTCGAAAGAGCGAGCGATTATTGAATACTATGTGAAGGCGGTAGGAGAGACTCAGCGAGTCGAGTCAAGGATGACCGATAGTACTCAGCTGAGTGATACGGGACTCTAAAATACAAAATTGTGGACTCCCCATGCCGCTCCTATAATGGCGATGACAGCTGACTTGCGCGCCCGTCCGCACGTGCGGCTCTGACTCCGTAAGGGCAGAGAGACAAAGAGCTATGTGAAGGTTGAGGACGACCTTCAGCTGATGTGTTCCCGGCTTCGGAGGGTGCAGGCGTATGCGTGTAGGAGAATATCAGAAGCCTCGGAATGAGGAAAATGTCATGGCGCATAGTCATGATAAGGTGTCCCTGCGGGGATACGAACCGTCACTTATGACGGTTCAGTTGTTAGATGTTTAGTTTGTAAAAATGGTGATCAAGGGGCTAACTATGCCATTTTGCAGACTATCGTACTCGTATTAAAGTTGATAAAGGCAGAGTAATGCGAAGGCATCACTCTGCCTTTTTATATTGTCAAAAAATAATTTAAAGCGCACAGTGGTTCGTCACGGACTGCTGTGCGCTTTTTTGTTTGTCTCGGGGGTGATGAAAATGAATTTCCCACACGCATAAAAACCGAAGCTGAAAGGAGAAATCATATGAAAAAACTTGAAACTATGAGCTGTGAAGAACTTATGACAACGCTGATGAGACCTATGGAATTTCTCGTTGACGGTCTTATCACGCAGGGATTATTTATCCTTGCAGGCAATCAGAAGGTCGGCAAATCGTGGCTGGCTCTCGACATCTGCCTCAGTATCGCCAAGGGAGAAAAGGTGATCGGGCGCGAAACTATACAGGGAACAGCGCTCTATCTTTGTCTTGAGGACAGCTACATCAGGATGCAGAACCGCGTCTATGAGCTGACCGACGAGCCGACTGACAAGCTGTACTTTTCCCTGCTCGCCAATACGATAGGCAACGGACTTGAGGATCAGATACGTGACTTCAAAATAGAACACAATGATTTGAAAATCGTAGTCATCGACACGCTCCAAAAGGTTCGCTCGGGCGACGAGCAGACATACGCTTCCGACTACCGCGAGATGAGTGTGCTGAAAGATCTTGCTGCCGAACTCGGTATTGCGATACTGCTCGTTCATCACCTTCGCAAGTGCAGGGATAGCGACCCGTTCAAAATGATATCAGGCACGAGTGGAATAACTGGCTGCGCTGACGGCAGCTTTGTTCTCAAACGTGAGGACAGGTCTCAGCCGTTTGCAACGCTAAGCGTTGTTGGCCGCGACATAGAAGCCTGCGACATAGCACTGAAAATGGTAGGCAGCCGCTGGACTGTTACCGCTCCGCCAATGCAGAAGCAGCCCGACATATTTGCGTTCGTCCTGCACGACTTCATGGTTGGAAAAACTGAGATGACAACAACTGCAACGGAGCTGAGCTCTGAACTTGAAAAGCGCTTCCATCTGACTATCCCCTGCAATATGATATCGAAAAAGCTCATGCAGCACGGCGTTGAGCTCGAAGGCTACGGATTGAGTTTCCGTATCGAGCGCAGTCACGGTAAGCGCAAGCTCAGACTGTACTATGACCGTTCGGGTGACAGCGGTGACGGCAGAATGATGTGGGGAGACAACATCTGTCTAGCCGGCACCCAAGAGTTTGCAAACGTCATAGATACGTCATCTGAGTCGGGTGACGGCATGGATAAGGGTGACGGCAAAAGCGTTTCGGGTGATGGCTCGGAGTACGCAATAGTAGACGGAATGCCAGTACCGATAATGCGCGTGAACATCAACGATGTTATTCAGCAATGCGCCGAGCGTCTTAGAGCCAAAATAGCTGCTGAACGTGGAATAGTCGTCCCCGAGTTCAAACTCGCGCCGTGAGCCGATTTGTGCCGCCAGTACAGAAATCGGGTAGTTAGCCCACCACTATCGTTGAAAGCGATTGTTGAGCAACGTCGAGTACATGCGAGGATATATCCGCGGAGGAAAGAAGCCGCGGCGAGTGACAAAAATCTTCACTTCTGGGAAGGCAAGCATCGCATGCGGCATTCCGCCTGCCGCTGAAAACGGGAGACCCCGAGCCACTTTGTGGTTTGCAGGAAAAAGGCTGGCGTCAAAACGCCAGCCAATTCACCTCGGACGGGCAGTGCCCGCCGATTATTCGACATTTCCACATCAAAAAGAAAGGAGTCATTTTTGTAAAAACCTGAAATTACAGGAGTCAATTTTTAAGAAAAAGCCAACTAATGGCTGTGTTACGGGAAATATTGAAGGCGTCAGGAGGGAGTTTCAGCAAATATATTCGTAATTGATCGTGTGACATGAAAGGAGTTCAAATGAAAGAGAATAAACATGAAGAAATACAGTTTGTCGACAAAACAATAATCGTCGACGGTCAGAAGTTTGAAGTAAGTCTCGTGTTCATGTCTCCGGAAAGTGAACACGAAACAGTCGCAGATAAGATAAAGCACCTTATAAACGGCGAGAAAATAAGCTGAAAAAAGTTCTGGACTTTAGAGCCGAGTGGTGATATACTGTGTGTGTATCCTATTCGGTTTGATTCCAGAACGAATGTGTTCGGAACAGGAGGTTTGTATGAGAGGATCAAACATGGAACAAATAACAGCGCTGTACTGTCGTCTCAGTCAGGAGGACTTGCGCGCAGGAGAGTCGCTGTCAATTGAGAATCAAAGAATGATTTTGAAGGACTACGCTGACAAGAACGGTTTCAGAAACTGTCAGTATTACATCGACGACGGCTACAGCGGAGTAAGCAGTAACCGTCCCGACTACCAGAGAATGCTCAGCGATGTTGAGAACGGACTTATAGGAACAGTCATTGTCAAAGACCAGAGCCGTCTATCTAGAAACTATCTTGAAGCAGGTCGGCTAATGGAATTGGTATTCCCTGCATACGATGTACGTTTCATTGCAGTCACGGACGGCGTGGACAGTGCGAACGGTATCAACGAGATGAGCGGCATAAAGAACCTGTTTAATGATTTTTACGCCCGCGACTGTTCGCGCAAGATACGTGCAGTTCAGCGGGCAAAGGGTGAACGCGGTGAGCGTGTCGGAACGACAACTCCCTTCGGCTACATTAAGGACGAGAACAAGCACCTGTTACCTGATCCCGAGACTGCATCAATAGTCAAACGTATATTTGAAATGAGCGCCGAGGGCAAAGGCGTACGTAAGATATGTGATATACTTACTGCCGAAAAGGTTCTTACTCCGAGTGCGTATGCGGCACAAAGAGCAGGAAAGCAGAAAACTAAATCACCGTATCGCTGGTGTCTTAAAACCATCAGGGAAATGCTAAAGAATCGTATCTACTGCGGCGACACGGTCAACTTCAGCACCTACACTAAGTCCAACAAGCTGAAAAAGACGCTGAAGAACGAGCCTGAGAATATGCTTATCTTCGAGAATACTCATGAAGCAATTATCAGCCGAAAGCTGTTCGATGTAGTTCAGAAGCGCTACGAGGGCAGGAAGAAATCCGACAAGTTTGGTGAGACGGATAAGTTCGCAGGCTATCTCTACTGCGCAGAGTGCGGCTCAAAGCTATATCTTCACAGAGCAAGAACGCTCGACCCTGATAAAAATAATTATATGTGCGGAGGTTATCAGAGCCGCGTCACTGATTGCACATCTCACTACATCAGAGAAAAAGCGCTCGATGCTATTGTGCAGAGATGCTTAAATAGTGTAGTCGCATTAGCAAGAGATCACACGGAAGAGTTTTACAGAATGTCGCTTGAAAACGGCGAAGCTGAAGCTCAGAAGCAACTAAGAGAAAATGAAAAGGTGCGAAACGAATACGAGACTAAGATAACCCAGCTCGACAATGCGATTCAGCTTCTGTTCGTGGACAGAGCCAATGGTAAAATATCTGATGAGCGTTACGATACACTTTCAGACAGCTTCGAGAAGGAGCAGAGCGAGATAAAAGCTAAGCTCGCAGCTCTTGAATCGGAGGTTGATAAGATGAAGGTGTGCGAGAACTGTATCAGGGACTTCATCAACAACGCCAAGCAGTTCACAAAGATAACGAAGCTGACTCCTGAGATACTGCGCGCCTTTGTAAAGCGAATAGAGGTCTACGAAAAAGAAGTCAAGCATTCAAGGACTTGCGGTAATCGCATCGTCATCTATCTCACAGTCGCTCCTGACAAGCCGATAATGGTCGACAGGACTGAAACTGAGTCAGGCGAAATGCTAATAAAGAATATATAACAAAAAATCTCCGAGGGACTTTCCCTCGGAGACACCATACATATTAATTGTTCGTTAAGAAACGCGGAGAAAACTCCCTTCCTAAAACTTTCAGTTTTAAATTTTCCCCGGATAGGGCGCACGAAAGTAAAAAAGCCCATGTAGTAATTACATGGGTGCGCCCTATCCGGGGAAAATTAAGATTAAAAGTCTTTGGAAAGGGGTTCGGGGAAGAACCTTTCCTCAGAAAGGTTCTTCCCCGAGTATCTGACATATACTGCTATATGAGAATCCCACATATACAGCTATCTTTTTCATTCAACAGAGATCGGAGCGTCGAGTTTTGCGAAATAGATCTCTGCATAGGCTCTGTACTCATTGCGGAAAGTCTCGTCGTTCTCCTTTACATCGTGGAGATAAGCGTGGATGTTGGTCTTCTCATCTGTCTCTATAAGGCAGCCTGCGATATTTGAGCAATGATCCGAGATACGCTCCAGATTTGTGAGGATATCCTGGAAGATGTATCCAAGCTCAACTGTACACTCGTCGTTCTGAAGTCTGCGGATATGGCGGTTCTTGAGCTCTGTGCTGAGGTTATCCACAACTTCCTCGAGCGGCTCGACCTTATGAGCCTTCGGGAGATCGTCATCCTTATATGCGTTGAATGCGGTCTTGATATTTTCGGAAATAGCTTCGTTGATAACGGATATCTCATTCAGGCATTCATCTGAGAACGTGATGCGTTTTTCATGCATTTCCTGTGCTGATTCTATCAGGTTAACTGCGTGGTCGGATATTCGCTCGAAGTTGCCTACACAGTGCATCATCTTTGATACACGGCGGCTGTCCTTGCCGGTAACACTGCTCTTTGATATTCTTACGAGATAGCTGTTTATCTTATCTTCGAAGTTGTCGATGATATCCTCGTTTTCTATTACAAGGTTTGCAGTTTCTTCATCATAGGATGTTAGTGCGTTAAGGGCTGAGAGAATTGTCTGCTCAGTAAGTTCTGCCATTGCCTCGGTTGCTCTGCGGCAGGCTTCTATGGCAACGCTGGGGGTTTTGAGGAAACGTTCATCAAGACCGATAGGACGGCGTGAATCCGGCTCAGTGCTGTTTGCTTCTTCCTTATCCGGAATGATAATGTGAGAAAGCTTTACAAGCACATTAGAAAACGGCAGAAGGATAATCGTTATTGCGATATTAAAAATCGAATGCATTACAGCGATGCCGATATATCCTACAGTCTGGTCAAAAATACTAAGATCAATGACATGCTGAAGTATCATTGCTACAGGCAGCAGTATCAGAGTTCCAAGGACTTTGATAAGAATGTGTATGCAAGCAACTCTTTTTGCACTTTTATTTACACCGATACTCGATATGAGAGCTGTAACACAAGTACCGATATTAAGTCCCATTACGATCGGAAGAGCCATGCCGTATGTTAAAGCACCTGTCTGTGAAAAGGCCTGCAATATACCAATAGAAGCAGCTGAGCTTTGAATGATACCTGTAAATCCGGCACCAACGATAACTCCGAGTATCGGATTCTTGAATGCAGTAAGTCCGCTCTGGAACTTAGGCGAATCTGCGAGAGGTGTTACTGCTCCGGACATGAGCGACATACCTGTCATTATAATTGCGAATCCAACAAGTATCCTGCCTATATCCTTCTTTTTATTTTTCTTTGCACCCATTATCAATATAACACCCAGAAGTGCTACTAAAGGTGCAAATGAAGTTGGCTTCAGCATCCTTATAAAAGGATTTTTTCCGTCTACTCCGGCAAGGCTTAGTATCCATGCGGTCAGAGTAGTTCCGATATCAGATCCAAAGCAAACTGCTACTGTCTGATCGAGATTCATCAGGCCGGAGTTTACAAATCCTACCAGCATGACTGTCATGGCGGAGGAGGACTGTATCGCAACAGTTACTCCCATACCCAGCATTATGGCTTTTAATTTGTTTGATGTCATTTTCTGAAGAGCTTTTTCCAGCTTTCCGCCGGTAAGCTTTTCAAGTCCTGTGGACATTACGTTCATTCCGTAGAGGAAGAAGGCAAGTCCTCCGAGCATTGTGAAGATGTTAAAAATCGAGAATTTTTCGTCCATGTTATTTCTCCTGATCCTTTGGCAGTCCGTGTGCATCGGACGCCTTATTTTTGTATGATCCACTTCTTTCTATACGCTTTTTATTATAATAGTATCTTTTAAAAAGGTCAAGAGACTTTTACTTTATTTAACCTGAATTTAACATTAGACTATGCAGTGATCAGTTATGAGAAAGCGGAAAGTAGTTCCATAGAGCGTAATGGGTGAGAACCTTAGGATTCTCCACGCTATGTTGTAATTACCCGATCTTATGGGCGCATTCTTTGCACTCATACCACTTCCTGCTTTCTGATAACTGCTAAATGATAAGTAAAGGCCGCTTCTTTGTCAGAAAAATGTCTTGCATTACATTTTATTATGTGGTATAATAGAATTTGTAGAATTTTTCATCGACAAGGAATATTGTAATATGAAAAAAATTATTGTTATCACCGGCCATTATGGCAGCGGAAAAACAAACCTCGCTGTGAATCTGGCCATAAATGCCGCTGCGGAGGGACGTTCTGTTGCCGTAGTGGATCTGGATATCGTAAATCCCTATTTCCGGACTACCGATTTCAGGGAGCTCTTTGCTGAAAAGGGCATAAAGCTCATTGCTCCGGATTTTGCAAATACAAATCTCGATATACCGTCGATACAGTTCGATGTGGAGCAGCTCGCCGCAAGCGAGGACTGCCTTATCATCGATGTCGGCGGAGACGATGCCGGTGCTGTGGCACTTGGAAGATATGCGGAATCACTGGAGAAATACGGCGATCAGTTGGAAATGCTCTACGTTATCAACCAGCGCCGCTACCTTACACATACTCCGGATGAGGTCATAACCCTTATGTATGAGATCGAGGCCGCTTCACATATGAAGCATACCGCTATCGTAAACAATACGAATCTGGGTGATGAGACTACCGCCGAGATCATCGAGGAGTCCCGAAGCTTTGCCGAGGAGACCTCAAAGAGGACAGGCCTCCCTGTGAAGTATACCGTATATCCCGGAGGATGCGCCGAGCTTACAGACAAGCCCGATGCTCTTGCTGCCGAGGTATTCGTCAAGAAGCCCTGGGAGAAGTGATCCCGGGAAATATCAGTGCAATGCGTGATACGTAATGTGTGACCCTGGGATGCGCCTATGATCCCGCATTATGTATTATGAATTCATATATCAATTATGTTGAAAGGAGCGAAAAGTGTATGGCAAAGATGACAGTCATTACAGAGCGCTGTAAGGGCTGCGGACTCTGCACCGCTGCCTGTCCCAAGCAGATCGTTGCTCTCCAGAAGGAGAAGCGTAACAAAAAGGGATATTTCTACGCTGAATGTACAGACCAGTCCGCTTGTATAGGGTGTGCAATGTGCGCTATGATGTGCCCGGACTGCGCTATTACCGTTGAAAAATAATTATCGTTACTTGAAAGGAGCTGTTTAGCTTTGGAAAGAAATCTTATGAAGGGTAACGAAGCTCTGGCAGAGGCTGCTATCAGAGCAGGCTGTAAGTGCTTCTTCGGCTACCCCATCACTCCACAGACAGAGCTTGCCGCTTATATGGCAAAGCGTATGAATAAGGCAGGCGGTGTATTCCTTCAGGCTGAGTCTGAGATCGCTGCTATAAATATGGTACTCGGCGCTGCTTCCACAGGCGTCAGAGCTATGACATCTTCATCCTCTCCCGGAGTTTCCCTGAAGAGCGAAGGCGTTTCATATATCGCCGGTTCAGACCTCCCCGCTGTTATCATCAACGTTGAAAGAGGCGGCCCCGGTCTCGGCGGCATCCAGCCTTCACAGGCTGACTACTGGCAGGCTACCAAGGCTCTCGGCCACGGTGACTTCCAGCTCCTCGTATACGCTCCTGCTTCCGTACAGGAAATGGTTGACTATGTTGTAAAGGCTTTCGACCGTGCTGACAAGTACCGTATGCCTGCAATGATCCTTGCAGACGGACTTCTCGGTCAGATGATGGAGCCTGTTACTTTCCCTGAGATCAACCCTGACGCTTACGATAAGAGCGGCTGGGCTGCAAACGGCCATAAGAATGCAAGAGAGCACCACATCATCAACTCACTCTACCTCCAGCCTGACGCTCTTGAAAAGTCTATCGTAGACCGCTTCAAGAAGTACGACATCATCAAGGAGACTGAGACTGAGGCTGAGCTCTACCTCACAGAGGACTGCGATGTTCTGGTATGTGCTTTCGGCGCTACAGCAAGAGTTGTAAAGTCTGCTGTAAACGACGCAAGAGCTCAGGGCATAAAGGCTGGTCTCTTCCGTCCGAAGACACTCTGGCCTTTCCCTGTAAAGGAGATCAACGAGGCTGCTAAGAACGCTAAGGCTCTCCTCAGCGTTGAGATGTCAATGGGTCAGATGATAGACGATATCAAGCTCGCTATCAACTGCTCAAAGCCCGTTCACTTCTTCGGAAGAACAGGCGGCGTTATCCCCACACCTGCTGAGGTGCTGGATGAGATAAAGAAGATCGGAGGTAACCTGTAATGGCTGTTGTTTTTGAAAGACCAAAGTCCCTGGTGGACATCCCTACACATTACTGCCCGGGATGTACTCACGGTATCGTTCACAGAATTCTCTGTGAGGTGATAGATGAAATGGGCATCGAGGGCGATACTATCGGTGTATGTCCTGTTGGATGCTCCGTAATGGCTTACGATTACTTCAACTGCGATATGATCGAGGCTGCTCACGGCCGTGCTCCGGCTGTTGCTACAGGCGTTAAGCGTACAAACCCTGATAAGTTCGTATTTACATACCAGGGCGACGGCGACCTTGCTGCTATCGGTACTGCTGAGACAGTTCACGTTGCTACAAGAGGCGAGAATATCGTCGTTATCTTTATAAATAATACTATCTACGGTATGACAGGCGGCCAGATGGCTCCTACCACACTGCCTAACCAGGTAACTCAGACCACTCCTTTCGGACGTGATCCTAAGCTTGCAGGCTTCCCTGTAAGAGTTTGTGAGATGCTCTCTACACTCACAGGTACAGCTTTCGCTCAGCGTGTTGCCGTTGACAGCGTTCCTCATATCCGTGAGGCTAAGAAGGCTATAAGAAAGGCTTTCGAGAACCAGAAGGCTGGCAGAGGCTTCTCTATCGTTGAGGTGCTCTCCACTTGTCCTACAAACTGGGGACTTGCTCCTCTTGACGCTATCAAGAGACTTCAGGACGAAATGATCCCTTACTATCCTCTCGGCGTATACAAGGATGTTACTGAGAGCGTTTTCGATAATGTTCAGGGAGGTAATGAGTAATGACTACTGAGATTCTTCTTGCCGGTTTCGGCGGACAGGGTATCCTCTTTGCCGGAAAGATCCTCGCTTACTGCGGACTTATGGACAATAAGGAGCTCTCATGGCTCCCTTCATACGGCCCTGAGATGCGTGGCGGTACCTGCAACTGCTCCGTTACTATTTCTGATGACCCGATAGGTTCACCACTCGTGCTCACTCCTCACCTCCTTATCGCTATGAACCAGCCTTCATTCGATAAGTTCGTAAAGAGTGTACGTCCCGGCGGAAAGGTGTTCTTCGACAGCACTATGATCGAGCCTGAGTGCGACAGAACTGATATCGAGCTCTTCGGTATCCCTTCACAGCAGATGGCTGACGATAACAACCTCAAGGGCGGTTCAAATATCATTCTCCTCGGAAAGCTCCTCAAGGAGACCGGTATCTGCTCTCTTGAGACTATGCAGAAGGCTATCGAGAAGGTAGTTCCTCCTAAGAAGGCTGCACTTATCCCCAATAACTTCAAGGCTATCGAGCTCGGTATGAATGCTTGATCTGAAAAGCCCTTCCATTACGGAAGGGCTTTGTTTTGTATGCTTTATTGACACAGTAAAAAAACAGTGATATAATAGTTATACGATTTTTTTATTGAATCAAGAAGGGTATAGGAGGATCATTTATGAAAAAAATTATTGCAGCACTGGCCGCTTTTGCTTCGGCTTGTACACTTATGACAGGCTGCGGAAAGGATGACAGCAGCTCATCCAAGAGCGCATCATCCAATCCGGACAGCTATGAGGACGCCCTCAGGGATATGTTTGAGGCATCAAATGATGAAGATCTTGAAAAAGTGGCAAAGTATATGTATCCGGATGAACTCTATGATTTTATGATAGAGCTGGGCTACGGAGAGGATTTTATCGAGCAGACCTCCGGTGACACAAAGAAGAAGGAGATCACCGAAATAATCGAAGAGGAAGAATTAGAAGAAGATGCTATAAAAGAATTTGAAACTATGCTCACCACCATGGATGATGTGATGAATGTATACAGAGAACATGGCCTCAGCAAAGAAAAGACCATGGATGATCTTGATGAGAAAGAAAAGGCTGAGATCCTAGAAAAAATTGGAGAGCTTCAGGATGGTGATGCCGATCATTCAAATTATAACGTGACAAAAGCCTATGATGTTACCGTAAAATATACTCAGGATGGCGAAGATGACGAGGACTGCTTCTATGCATTCTATGTTGAGGACGAGGGCTGGCTGTTCCAGCAGTCTATGAGAAAATATATCAAGAAATCCAAAAAGCAATCAGCTAATGCCACTGCAAGCAGTCTTTCCAAAGCGATAAATTCTGCGCTGATCGATTTTGATATGAATGATATAGATATTTACGGAACTTATATCATCAGCTCAGATAGATCCAAAAACAAGGATGTTCCGTTAGATATTGATATCGATAAGCTTGATTCACAGATTAAAAAGTATTTTGAAGATATCGATGAAACAGACTATTTCTGCGTAGTATCCGATGGCAGTGCAGGCTATGTTGCCGTGTATTACAAGAGCAATATCGGTACTTATCCTGCCAATTCCATACTTGAGAAGAGCGGTGACGGAGAGCCTGATCTCTATGTCGACAGCAGAATAATGAAAACGGAAGAGGAAAATTATTCACTGGATGAGCTGTATGATGTTATCGTTGATTATATGAAATAAAATTAAGGGAGACGCAAGTCTCCCTTTTTTTTGATATTCCTGTATCAGTACGGCAGGCGGAACTGGCCGACCTTCCAGGTGCCGTTGTTGTCGATGATGACGGAAAACTCTTCGGTCTGTGTCACGGGCTTATCAGGTTCAAAGTCAGTGCCGGTATAGTTGTTTTCAACGGTGAAGACGATCTCGTCGTCACTTTTTGATTTTATGCCGGTTATCCTTGAATCTGTGTAGTAAAGGTCACGGCCTCTTGCGGCTTCCATAGCGTAGACGCTGCCGTTCTCCTCGACATAGATGTCGGAGAGCTGGTCGGGATAGCGGCCGCTGAATACCTTATTATAGTCAGCACGAAGGTCGTCCATCGACTTGATGCTGTCATTTTTTATGCGGTGGTACTGCCAGCCGAATTCGTTCTCCACATAATCGGCCGGATCAAGCTCATAGGGGCAGCCAACGGTGTATTTCCATTCAGTGCGGCAGGCAGACTCAAAAAGAGTCTGTGCGGCGGATATGAGGACAGTGTCCTCCTGTGAAGATGAGTCCTCGCTGAATACCACAGCGCCGTCCTCATTCAGCTTGAATACTCCTCCGCCGAGAGGATCTGGCTGCACCGGCTTTGCGGAGCTTCCGGTGGAGGCAGTGGTTGTGGTAGTCTTTACGGAGCCTGATGCCGTAGTCTGTACGGCAGTAGTTGTTACAAATAAGGGATCCGGCTCACCTGTCAGAGCTTCTGTTGTTATCTCAGCCGATGCGGAGGTGGTTTCTCCGGCATCTTTTTCAGAGGCTTTTGATGTTTTCTTTCCGCAGCCGACTGAAAGGCAGAGCATTACTGCGGCTGTAGCGGCTAATATCTTTTTCATATCATTTCTCCTGTTCTGGAATATCGAGTACAAAATCTATCATACCGTCGCTGACGTTTACGGCGGCACAAATTATACGGACGGTCTGTCCGAGTGAGTAGGTCACGCCGGTGCGCTTTTCCGTGAGAGAGACCGGCTCGGAATACTCATATTCTCCCTCGGGAAGGGTGCGTATGTGGATAAGCCCCTCCACTGTATTTGGCAGCTCGGCATAGAAGCCGAACTCGGTGACACCGGATATTCTTGCTTCAAAGCTTTCTCCGATATGGGATTTCATGTACTCTGCCTTGTAGCAGTCCTCGCACTCACGCTCTATAGTTACAGCCTTTATCTCTGCTGCTGATGAGCGTTCGGCGGAGTTCACTGCAAAGCCGGAGTATCTCTTTTCAAGCCATTGTGTATCGTAGCCTGCCAGTATATCGGTGATTATGCGGTGTATCGCAAGATCGGGGTAGCGGCGTATAGGGGAGGTGAAATGGGCATAGTCCTCCAGCACCAGTCCGAAATGACCAAGGGGCTCGTGAGAGTATTTTGCCTTTGCCATTGACCTGAGCACCATGAGGTTGACTGCCTCATATTTGTCAGTGCCCTTTGCGCTCTCCAGTATCTTTGAAGCGTGATAAGGCTTGAATTCGGTGAAACGGGGACATTCCAGACCAAATTTAGGCAGGAGCTCATGAAGTGCTTCCACCTTTGCCTCCGGAGGAGCTTCATGGATACGGTATACGAACGGGACCTTCTTGTCCCTTGCAAATTTAGCTGCGGCCTCATTGGCTGTGAGCATGAACTCCTCGATGATACGCTCGGATTTTCCACGCTCTCTCGGTACTACATCGCAGCAAATGCCGTTCTCGTCGATTATCAGCTTGCTCTCGGTGGTGTCAAGGTCGGGAGCGTTTCTGTGCTTACGCTTGGCGATGAGGACATCTGCCAGCTCGTCCATAACGGCTATCTTATCAGCGACACAGGCATATTTTCCCTTTATTTCCGCAGATGCACTGCCGCTGAGGATGGAATTTATCTCGCTGTATACTCCTTTTACCCTTGAACGGATGACGCTCTTGCAGAAACGGTATGTAATAATACCGCCGTCCCTGTCAAGCTCCATAAATGCGGAGAGCGTGAGCCTGTCCTCGTTCGGGTTAAGTGAGCATATTCCGTTAGAGAGCTCCTTTGGAAGCATGGGTATGACCTTGTCGGCGTAGTATATACTGGTTCCTCGCTTCATGGCTTCTTTGTCGAGAGCGCTGTTGCCCTTGACATAGTGGGAGACATCTGCGATGTGTACTCCTAAGAGCCAGCCCTTTGCAGTCTTCTCAACGGAAACTGCATCGTCAAGATCCTTGGATTCTGCGCCGTCTATCGTGAATATATCCATATCTCTCAGGTCTTCACGGTTGTTGAAGGAATACTCCTGAACGCCGCCCTCTTCGATCTTTTTTGCCTCGCGGATAACTTCATCCGGGAATTCTGTCTCAGCTCCGTGGAGGGCAAGTATCGAGGCAGCACAGGAAGAGGCCTGCTCAGAGCTTCCGAAAACGGATACTATCTTCACTTTATGCTCGGCATGGCGGCGGCCACGGTATACTATCTCCGCAAGCGCCTTGTCGCCGTCATTGAATCTGATGCTCTCACCTGTAACTATGGTGATATGGTTCTTTGAGGCGGTATCCGGAACAAGATAGGGCGTTCCGTCAACGAACTCGATCCTGCCGGTGAGCTGGGAGCTTCCGAGGCTGATTATATCCAGCACCTCGCCCTCGGGCTCTCCGGAGCGGGAGGGGATATCGCCTACCAGCACCCTGTCGCCGGGCATTGCTCCCAGCATACATTTTCCGGGGACGAAATACTCTGTTCCGCTGTCAGTCATTACAAAGCCGAAGGTGCGGCTGAGTCTTGAGACTGTGCCGGGCTGTACCTTCAGTCTTGAGCAGAGCCCTACCTTCATTGCCTTCTTCATCATTATCACACCCTCGGTGCGGAGCTGATCGAAGGCAGTGATGAAATTCTCACGACCCTGTTTTTTTGTCCTGCACTTTGACTCCAGCTCGCTCAGAGGCATGAGCTTCTTGTCATAGGTGTTCAGAAATGTCACTATCTTCTTTTTATAGCTTTCGGCGGTTACTCCGCCGGATCTTTTTGTTACGGCTTTCTTTTTTGCCATGTTTCCTCCTTCGGGTATAAAAAAGCCCCATGACTATTGTCACAGGGCAGCTTTCTTACTTGGTAACGATAGGGATTATGTTTATCGCAAGTACTATAATGAACATCAGGATGCCAAGTGTTCTTGTGATCTTGTTGAGGATGGCTTCCTTTGTTCTGCCTTCGTTCTTTCCGTAGAATGAATCAGTGCTTGCACCGGTAAGTGCTGCTGACATACTATCCTGTGATTTCTGCTCCTGTGAAAGGCAAAGGATTATTACCAATACTGCTACGATAAGGAGAACTATTCCTCCTACAATCTCTAAAGTGCTCATTGTTTTACTACCTCCGTATTATTCTCTGCGGCGAATTGCCTATTTATTTTCATTAACTATAGTATTATAACATAGTTTTTCCGACATTTCAAGTGTTTTGCAGAAAAAAGAGGAAGAATTTTTTCTGTGTTAATTGTGGAAAACTAACAATCACCGGCGCAGAAACAGCCGTTCCTATTGCCAATACCGCTTTTACATGATATAATTTATCCGGGTGATGATATGCTGATGATATCGCTAATGAATATAGAACGCAAGGCACAGCACTCCCATGCTCATGCTATGCTGAGAGAGTGCCTGCGGCCATATGGAATAGATTATAACGATGATACGCCTGTATCCCGGGGGAAAATGGGAAAGCCAAGCCTGGCGGACAGGCCGGATGTACACTTCAACCTGTCTCATGCTGACGGCGTTACTGCCTGTATAGTATCCGGCAGGGAATGTGGGATAGACTGCGAGGGGGTAAGACCTTTCAGGCAGAACGTGATAAGAAGGGTATTCTCCGAGAAGGAAAAGCAGTTGTTCGAGGCTGCTCCGGAGGAGGAAAAGAACCTGCTGTTCTTCCGCCTGTGGACGCTGAAGGAGGCCTATGTCAAGGCCATAGGCACCGGCATTTCCTTCCCGATGAATGAGGCGGAGTTCTCGTTTGCGGACGGAGAGATAATCTGCTCTCAGCCGGACTGCTCCTTCCGTCAGTACATACTTGAAGGCGGCAGATTCGTGGTGTCGGTCTGCGAGCTTGACTAATAATGATTATTGTGATATAATTTCTTTAACTTTTATAACTGATATAACAGCGGAGGAAAAATGATGAATAATATGAAAAAAGCTGCGGCTGTCCTTGCGGTCGTGCTGGGTATATGTCCGCTCAGCTCCTGCGGCGGGACAGAAAGCAGCAAAAAATCCGAAAGCAGCAAGATCGCTGAAGAAGAGGAGATACAGCCCATAACCTCAAAGGATAAAAGCATTGCCATTGAGAATGACGATTCCGAGGACGAGGAAGAGGATACAACGGCTGAACCGGAAACTGAGGCTCCTGAGAAGAGCAATGATACTGCGGAAGCTTCTGATCTGAAGCTGGGAGAGGTCTCCGGCAACGTTTATACCAGCGAGTTCAATGGCCTGAAGATCACTGTACCGACAGGCTTTGAGATAGTGAACGGCGATGAGCTGGATGAGCTTATTGACAGAGGCGCAAGCCTTACAAATATGGAAAGCGCTATGGATGCTATAAACAGCGTGACAATAAATGATGCGGCTATCCTGAACACTTTAAACGGAGCAAATATCTCAATAGCCTATGAGGATCTTGCAAAGACGGTCCCGAATCCGGAGGATTATACCGTTGAGGAGTATCTTGAGATCTCCAAGAAGTCTGTTGCAGGAATAGGCATGGACATTGATATGGGCGAGGTCAGCAAGACAGAACTGGGCGGCCAGGAATTCTATACACGCTGCCAGACCTACAATATGCCTGATTACAACCTTGAAATGGATATGCAGATATTTGTCCGCAAGATAGGAAATTATATGCTTGTCATAAACTATACAGGCCCGATAAGAGATGAGGACGCTCCCTTTGATACATACAGGAGCTGGTTCTCTTCACTGAACTGATCGAAGGAGGATCACTATGAAAAAAATAGCATTGATGACAGCACTTCTTCTCGCACTTACATCGCTTGCAGCCTGCGGAGATACAGATGGCGATGACAGCAGCTCAAAGAAGAGCAAAAAGAACTCATCTGATACAACTCAGGGCTATGAGCTGAACGATGATGAGGATGAGACCGAAGAGACCACAGAAGAGGATACAGAGGAAGTAACTGATGAGCCTACGACTGAGGAAAAGACCGATGAGCCGACTACAGCGGCTTCCGGCGGCAATGAAGATATTTCCTTCGTAAGAGGAAGAGTTGAAGGCCATTCCTATATCTCGGATTATGGCAATTTCAGATTCGATGCAGATGATAGCTGGACATTTGCCACTGATGAGGAGATACTCCAGATGATGGGCCTTGCAAGCAATTACTCAGATACAAAGGAGGAACTGGAAAAGCTTATCGCAAACCAGACCGTTATCTATGACTCCCACGCTTTGAAGAATGACGGCCAGAAGAATATCATCTTCATGTTCGAGAACGTCAGAAAAGAGGGAGCTGATCCGGATGATCTTACAGCAGAAAGCTTCCTTGAAATACTCAAGATGAACCTTAACTCCTCACAGGATGCTCAATACAGCGGATTTACTGATATAAAAAGCTTGAATATAGGCAGCGATGAGTATAAGTATTTCACAGTAAATACCCAGACCGTAATGAACAATAATATCACTCAGACCTATGCCTGCAAGAGGGTGGATGACTATTACTTTGGTGTTATCTATACTTCCACTGTAGATGATTTCGTTGAGTTCAGCAGCAATTTCAGGACGGCGAAATAAATGAGCCGACACTTTCTCCGTGGCATGAGCCACGGTATCCCCATTGCACTCGGCTACCTTTCAGTATCTTTCGGCTTCGGCATAATGGCTGTAAGGGCAGGGCTTACTCCTCTTGCGGCAACTATAATATCTGCCTCTAACCTTACATCGGCCGGTCAGGCGGCTGGAGTGGATATAATCGCCGCTTCCGGTGCGCTTATCGAGATGATACTGGTACAGCTCACTATCAATGTAAGATATTCACTTATGGCTTTGTCCCTTTCTCAGAAGCTGGACAAAAGCTTTACTGTTCCCCACAGATTCACGGCTTCATTTGGCATAACCGATGAGATATTCGCTGTCTGCTCCGCTCAGGCTGAGCCTATCAAGCCTTCCTATATGTACGGCATGATACTGGCGGCCTTCGCAGGCTGGGTAAGCGGCACCGCTCTCGGTGCAGTTGCCGGTCAGCTGCTTCCGGCTGCCCTGAGCAGCGCCCTGGGCATTGTACTCTATGGTATGTTCCTGGCAATAATAATCCCGCCTTCAAGGAAACAGAAAAGCGTGCTTATAGTAGTGCTTGCGGCAGCGGCTGTAAGTATACTTTTCAGATACGTGATAACAGCCGTAAGCGGCGGATTTGCCGTTATCCTCAGCGCTGTTATCGCTTCAGTCATCGGCGCTCTGCTTTTCCCTGTAAAGGATGAAGAGGAGGCGGAGACATGAGCGTTGCAGTATATATAATAGTAATGGCTCTTGTAACGTATCTCATAAGGATGATACCATTTGCCTTTTTCAGAAAAAAGATAAAGTCTCGGTTCTTCCGCAGCTTTCTCTACTATATCCCATATGCTGTGCTCAGCGCAATGACTATCCCGGCGATATTCTATAGCACCGGAAGTCTTGTTACGGCTGTTGCAGGTACTGCGGCAGCAGTCGTGCTGGCGTATTTCGGATTGCCGCTGATAGTGGTTGCACTGGCAGCTGCGGCAGCTGCCTTTGCAGCAGGCTTTTTTATCTGAGAAGAATAACTCCGCAGGCGGCATTTGCCGTCTGCTTTTTTGTTGCTTATACATAGAAATTGCATATGATTTTGTTCATCTCTCCAAATCCTTGGAGAGATTTTTTGTTATACAATGCCTTCACATTGTTTTGTCAGCTTATCCGCCGCCCTTATGAACGGAGGTCGGTTCCGTTCGAAACTGAAAGGAGGTCTTGACATTTGCAGGATAAAAACCAACTCGCTGCTATGAGAAATGCCTTCTGCTGCTATTATGCAGTGCTGGGAAATGCAGCCGAGGCTGCCGCAAAAGCCGGATTTGACAGGAAAAACGCTCTTGCTGAGGCTGTTGAATGTCTAAGCTCTGCTGCCTGCCGGAAAAAGATCGCTAAGCTGAGAAGTGTACTCAGTGATACGGACAATGTGACGGCTGGCCTTGAACGGCTGGCTTTCGGAAGCTGCTCGGACGCTGTATACCTGGTCTTCGCAGACGAGCTTCCACCGCCGGAGATCATAAGCGGACTGGATCTCTTCAATGTCTCCGAGATAAAAAGAGTGAAGGGCGGCGGCGTGGAGGTCAAGCTCTTCGACAGGCTCAAAGCTCTTGAAAAGCTGTTTGAGCTGGAGAATGCTTTTGCGGACAGGGACAAGGCGGCTGACCTTATATCTGCACTTGCTCCGCAGCCGGAGGAGGGTGAGCTGTCTGAGGATTAAAAAGCTTTCAAAGAAACAGCGCCTTACTATGAACTGGTGGAACGATCCGGCGTACCGCAGCTATGACGCTATAATCTGCGATGGTGCTGTGAGAAGCGGCAAGACGCTTTCAATGTCGCTGGGATTCGTTTTCTGGGCAGCGCTCTCGTTCAGCGGCTCTGCCTTTGCTTTGTGCGGCAAGACTATAACTTCTCTTCGAAGGAACGTTGTCACGCCGCTGCTGCCATTCCTAAAGGGGTACGGCTTCGTATGCAGCGAAAAGGTCAGCCGGAATTATGTGGATATCACCTTCCTCGGCAGAACTAACCGCTTTTACCTTTTCGGCGGCAAGGACGAAGGCTCCGCTGCTCTGATACAGGGCATGACGCTCTCGGGAGTGTTCTTCGATGAGGCGGCGCTTATGCCACGTTCCTTCGTGGAGCAGGCTCTTGCCAGATGCTCTGTCAGCGGCTCGAAAATGTGGTTCAACTGCAATCCGGATAATCCTTCTCATTGGTTCTACACCGAGTGGATAAAAAAGGCCGGCGAGAAAAACGCCTTTGTGCTCCATTTCACTATGGATGACAATCCTTCACTTTCAAGGACTATGAAGGAGAGGTATAAAAGGCTGTATTCCGGTACTTTCTATGACAGGTTCGTCCTGGGCAAATGGACTGCCTCCGAGGGAGCGGTGTATCCCATGTTCAGTGAAAAGGAGCACGTTTACAGCGGAGATGTGGAGTGCGAGCGCTTTGTCATATCCTGCGATTACGGCACAGTCAATCCTTCCTCCTTCGGCCTCTGGGGACTAAGCAGCGGCGTCTGGTACCGCATAAAGGAGTACTATTACTCCTCAAAAAGAGAGGGTGTCTCCAGGACAGATGAGGAACATTATGCCGCTCTGGAGGAGCTGGCAGGCGGGAGAAATATCGACCGTATCATCGTTGATCCTTCTGCTGCAAGCTTTATCGAGTGTATCCGCAGACACGGCAGATTCAGAGTGGTAAAGGCTGACAATGACGTTATAACCGGGATAAGGCAGGTCAGCACTGTTCTCCGCCAGAACAGGCTCCGGTTCAACAGCTCATGCAGGGATATCATCCGTGAGTTCCGGCTTTACCGCTGGAGCGAGAAGTCCGGGGCTGACGCTCCTGTAAAGGAGAACGATCACGCCATGGACGATATGCGATATTTTGTCACCGATACCTTCGGCCGCAGCAGCGGCTGCGATATGTTCGCTTTATCTGTGGCAAGAAATGGGAGACAGGAGGGCTGACCCGCCAAAAGTCTCCCTTGTTAAGATCAAATATAAGGAGGTATTATGAGATTATTCAAAAAGAAAAAGATACCCGAACCTGCCGGTATCGTCGCTTCAGGGCGAAGTCCGGATATCGGCAGTACGCTTCCGGTCTCGCTGGAGCCCTTTGAAAAGGAGCTCTATGACCGGCTCAGATATGCTGTGCCTATCATCGACGCAGCAATTATGAAGATAATACGTCTTACCGGCGGCTTCCGGGTGATATGCTCGGATGAGGATCATCAGCAGGCACTTGATGATTTCCTTGAGAATGTGCCTGTGGGACTAACGGGCAGATCGGTAAGCTGCTTTGCCGACAATTTCCTCGACAGCCTCATCACCTACGGCAGTGCTGTTGGCGAGATCGTTGCTGACAGCTCGGAGGGGCGTATCTCCGGGCTCTGGAATGGGAATGTGTCCCGGCTGAGGATAGCTGCCGGAGCTTCTCCGTTCACGAGAAGGTATATGCTCAGGCAGAATAACGGCTCTGAGAAGGCTGTGCCGTATCCGGAGCGCATACTCTACGCTTCCCTTACAGGAGGCCATTCAGTGCTCCGTGGGCTGCCTGCTCTCAGCAGTATCCTTATGAGGATATATGAGTGTATAGGCCAGAACTTTGACCGTGCCGGAAATGTGCGTTATGCCGTTACCTATAAGCCGCCGGCGGGTTCGGGGGATGTTATGTATTCACGTGAAAGAGCTCAGCTCATAGCGGAGCAGTGGGCGGACGGCATGAACTCCGCACGCTGTGGCCAGGTCAAGGACTTTGTGGCAGTAGGGGATGTGGATATCAAGGTCATCGGTGCAGACAATCAGTTCTTTGATACCAATGTGCCGGTGCGGCAGCTTCTTGAACAGATAGTGGCGAAGCTGTCCATACCGCCCTTTCTTCTGGGACTGAGCTGGAGCAGCACCGAGAGGATGTCATCACAGCAGGCAGATATCCTCACATCCGAGCTGGAATACTACAGGAGACTGCTCACGCCGGTGATATGTGATATCGGCAATGCATTTCTTGCAGCTTCGGGCTGGGATGCGGTATGCCATGTGGAGTGGAGCAACATCAATCTCCAGGATGAATCCGTACTTGCGGAATCACGTCTGAAAAATGCTCAGGCCAGAGAGATCGAGCTCAGGCTTGAAAGCTATCAGGATTTAAACCAATAATAATATAAACGCCGAAGGCGGCAAGAAATGGGAGTCCAGAGGGTTGTTAATCCTCTGGCGGAGAGGTGTGCGAGGAGAGGCAGAGCCTCTCCTGAAAAGCAGACCGGACAGCGAAGCGTTTTCGGTCGAACGACCTGCATTGCTTGCCTCGGCTTGACCGACATTTTTAGCAAATATTATCAGGAGGTAAACTATGTATAACGATATCAGACTTGAAAAAGGCCTTTATAACCTCAGCGGCAAGTCATTCACCGCTGCCCTCGAGGAGCTTGACCCTACTTCTGCATATGCAGGTACTCCTCTCGAAAAGTTGGACGCTTTCGAGAGACAGCTCAAGCGCTTCAATATCAGGATAAAAGGCCCTGACTGCGATAAGGTGGAGAAGTTCTTCTCCTCAACTGAGACAGCCATCCTCTTCCCGGAATTTGTGACCAGAAGCATAAGAAAGGGCTTCGATGAAACTGTTCTTTCAACGATATGCGCCGCAAAGACTGTCTGCTCATCCAGCCAGTACCTGGGCTGCACTCTCACAGATTCCGCTGCCTATACCGATACCGCTGAGGCAGCCGTACTCCCTACGGCAACTGTAAGAGAGGACGAGGAGACTACGGTCCTCGCAAAGTACGGCAGACTTATCACCGCTTCATATGAATCCATACGCCAGCAGAGGCTGGATGTATTCGGCATAATGCTCAGAAGCATCGGCGTGAAGCTGGCAGGCTCAGTTGTCAAAGCGGCGGTGGATGTGCTTGTTGATGACGCTGATGAGATAACCACTTCTGCCCTTACCTACAGCGACCTTGCTGCGCTTTACGGACAGTTCGACAGCTTCGATATGACTACAGTCATCGCCTCTCCGCAGCTTGCTTCACAGATCGCTGCTATGGATCAGCTCAAGGACTGCTCTGCCGACGCTGACGGCCGCTTCATCCTCCCGTTCGGCTCAGAGCTTATCAAGACCTCTGCTGCCGGAAATTCCAAGATCATAGGCATCGACCGCAATTTTGCACTGGAATTCATAACAAGCACCGATCTTATCATGGAGACTGACAAGCTCATTGACCGCCAGTTGGATCAGATGACAGTATCTATAACCTGTGGCTTCAAGAAAATCACTCCGGAAGCTGTGAATGTGCTCAAGATAACATCCTGATCCTGTTAGAAGGAGACAGTCCGGATTATTGCAGGGCTGTCTCCCATACTATAACATTCAGAAAGGAGTATTTCATGACCAAGGAAACTCTTGAAAAGATAAATGGCTTTACCCGCCGCCCGTTCTCCGAGGATGAGGTCTATGCGTTCTCGGTCATACTCTGCGACAACGATATCGACCGTGACTGCGAGCGCTTTTCCGATGAGGCATTAGAGGCGATATGCCGTACATTCATCGGCAGGACAGGTATCTCCGATCACCAGCCCTCGGCCTCGAACCAGACTGCACGTATCTTTGATACGGAGCTTGTGACGGATAGCTCAAGGCAGACAAAATACGGTGCGCCCTATAAATGTGTCAAGGCCAGCGCCTATATGATACGCACTGACGAGAACCGTGATCTCATAGCCGAGATCGACGGCGGCATAAAAAAGGAGGTCAGCATTTCCTGCTCGGCCTCAAAGAGAATATGCTCCGTCTGCGGCTGCGACAAGACCGTGAACACCTGCGGTCATGTGAAGGGGAAGAAATACGGCGGAAAGCTCTGCCATATCATCCTGGATGATGTGACCGATGCCTATGAATGGAGCTTTGTAGCAGTTCCGGCACAGGTCAATGCCGGGGTGACAAAGCATTACTCATCCGGCAGTATGGAGTCACAGCCTGTATGCAGTGACATTGTCGAGGCTGACAATGAGCTGAGGAAGGATATCCGCAGACTTGCATACTTCATCGGCGGAAAAACTGCGGCAGATATTGTGGCACTGACTGCCGGCGCAATGAATACTGGCCAGCTCGTGAAGCTCAAGCGTTCTCTGGAAGACCGGAGATCACGCAGCGGCCCTGTGGTTCAGCTTATGCCGGAGAATACGGATGAGGACGGCCCGGAGCTGTTTGCCATGAGATAGGAGGAAATATGAATATCGAATCAGTAAAGTCTCTGTTTATGCTGTTTTCCGGTGAGGATGATGCAGACAGGTATGCGCCGCTGATAAGGCTTGCAGTAAAGGAAACTGAGAGTATGCTGCTTCCGGAAGCCGACAGCGCTGATATCAGACTGGATTTTCTCAGCGCAGCTATTGCGTTTTACCGTATGCGCCGTATACTTGCGGCGAGAGACAGGGAGAAGTATACATATGCCGGAAAAATGCCTTCGGCAGGGCAGGACAGCTCTGCCGTCTATGCGGAGAGACTGCTCCGGGACTACATCAGCCTTTGCAGCGATCTTATCAGCTCTGATACCTTTGTATTTATGAGCTTTTCCGGCGGAAAGGAGAAATGATATGCTCAGACAGCTTATGGAGGAGGCCGCTTCCAGGCTCAGAGAAAGCGGTGCATCCCATGTTTACAGTGCTTTTGACGCTGTTGATATACAGAAAAAGACCCGAAGCATATTCACCGTCATCGATGTAAGCGCCTTTGAGAGCAGCACCCCTATCTATTCGCTCAGCACAGTTTATCTGCCATTCAAAGCAGAATTATCGTTCCGTGTGACTGCGCCGGAGTGCTGGAGCATGGAGCAGCTCTACGATTATTTCGATCAGTATATCGCTCCGACCGTGGAGGAAATGTCAGATATGAACTGCTCGCTCAGGAGCGTTGCCCTCAAGTCGGATTCAAATATAAACAGGCTTGTGATGAACGTCAGGATATCTGTCGGAGGTGTCATAAAGACTGAAAGGAGCAGTATATGAGCAGCATTACCGAGCTTACGGAGCGTGAGGCCGTTCCTGTAACCTTTGGAAGCTTCACTCTCTGGTGCGAGAGCTTCAGAGCAGAGGAGACAAGAGCTGTCTCGGAAAAAGCCACTGTTGACGGAAAAGGCTTTGTTACAAACAGCTTTCCCAAGCTGATGAAGCTGACATTCTGCGGCCGTATCTGTGATGAGGCTTCTCCTTTGGGATTTGTGGCTGCGGCAGGCGGTATGCTCAGAAACGGGACCGTGTTCTCAACCAGCTACCGGGGACTTGCTTTTACAGGCTGCCGTGTGCAGTCCTTCAAGGCGGAGGATAAGGGCGAAGCCTACATCTGCGCCGAAATATCAGTGCTCAGCAGCAGTGTGTCAGAGGAGGAAAATGCATGAATGTGAGCATTTCACTTAAAACTATGAACGGCAGCGTCATCTCCTCGGACAAGGTGCTGGCGTTCGGCTTTGCAAAGGACGTTTACAAGGCATATAGCACACTTAATGCTGCGTTTGTCATATCCGGAGCTGATCCTGCTCAGATAGCTGAGGCAAGCCTTATAATAGACGGTTATACGCTCCACCACGGACTGATCGACAGCCTTACCGTAACTCGTTCTGGCGGCTGCGATATCGCTGCACTTTCATCACGGGGCTTTACGTCACTTCTCTGTCAGAATCAGCTTGAACCGGGGGTAAAGTACGGTATATCTTTAAACGAGCTTATGGACGATTTCTATCCGCTGCCCTATGTGACACATGAGAACAATACTGATACCAGCAGCTATATATACGTGGAAAAGAATACGACAATGTGGGAGAATATCGTGAACCTTACCTACAAGCTGACCGGCGGATATCCCTATATAAGAGGGACGAACTGCGTCCGCATAACTCAGTTCCCTGCGCCGCAGAGCTTCTCCTACAGCGTAGATCAGCTCCTCACATCCGGCAGTGCTGTGACCGGAAAGCGTCTCGTCAGTGATTTCCATATGGCTGATTTGGCAGGCGATTACGGCAATTATGACTACGAGGATGCTGATGTTATCGCTGCGAAGATAGTGAGACATAAGTATTTCGACCTTGATATGCAGTTTCTGAGAGATCCGGCACAGGCACTGGTGTACCATGATAAGGAAGCCTTCCGTGGTAGGAGCAGGCTGTTCTGCTCCTACAGCGGATATAACGGAGAGGATCTTTCTGACATAGTCTCGTTCGGAAGCGTTTCTGCTGAGCGAATCGCTGCTATAAATGTGAGCGGCAGCAGCAGCGGCGTAATAACTGAGCTGAGCGTTTATCATGATAAGTTCTACCACTGATAAGTAAAAAGTGACACTCATCCTCCCGGAAGCATATGATATACCGGAGGAAAAATATGGTTACTGAACACAGGCTCAGCTCCCTCAATACTGGGGAGAGCTGTATCATACATTCAATAGAGCACTGCGGCAGCCTGAGACGAAGACTTATGGAGCTTGGATTCGTGCCCGGCGCAAAGGCCGGATGCCTCCATAGATCATCCGGTATGACCGCTTTTTCCATAAGCGGTACAGTCATCGCTCTCCGCCGCTGCGACTCTGAAATGATAAAAGTGTCACCGCTCCGGCTGGACAGCATACAGAAGCATACATCAATTACTCGGGGAAAACCTTTCTGAGGAAAGGTTCTTCCCCGAACCCCTTTCCAAAGACTTTTAATCTTAATTTTCCCCCAGATAGGGC
>Ga0123334_1001645_pt1 | contig 27457 bp, 17 predicted proteins | sample BiotimSIPDNA_FD_89706 | JGI IMG/M metagenome (GOLD analysis project Ga0123334, IMG submission 89706) | Anaerobic biogas reactor microbial communites from Washington, USA - Biogas_R1 time_0 SIP DNA | ecosystem: Engineered > Bioreactor > Anaerobic > Unclassified | place: Washington, USA... | reverse complement strand
GACCATGTTGGAACATCGGTGGAGTTGAGTGGTTCAAGAGTGGCGGTTAATTGTTCGGTTAAACCGGCTTCCACTTCAAGAGTACTCATATCTAAAGTAATAGCAGTGGCTTTAACTTCTTGCTTCATCGCATAAAAGATAACAACACTGTCGATGTGTAATTGGTTGGATTTAGTTGCGTCAGTGACGTTCTTTAAAGAAACAACACTAGCGTCTGTCGCATATAAACCATGAGAGTTGGCAATAACGACATCATCGCCCTTAACTTCTAAGTCATCTAAAGTAGCAGCAGAAGTGCCGGCGAGTTTAACGATAATGTTTTTTATAACAGCACGTGTGCTGGAAATGGTGATTTTTGTACCTAATGTTCTATCGGTAGCATTGCTATAACCGTTATAAAGACGGATATTTCCGTCTTTATTTAAACCAGCATAATTGCCAGTTGGTTTATCAGAAATGACAGTGAACATTAATGGATCTAAGCCGACGGTTGCAGCATTGTTGCCTTCAACCATGTTGGTGGTAGTTGCGCCAGAATAGACCATTGTATCTTCTTCGATGACTGAATCAGTATCTGAAGTAAGAACGTAAACAACAGTGTTACCTTTAACAAAAGCTTCATAAGTGCCACCTTCTTTTGGGTCAATTTTTTCAGCGCCAACTAAAACAGAATCAACTTTATAACCAACAGCAGGGGTTGGAGTGAAAGTAATTTTACTGCCATTAAGACCAGTTACAGGAGCACCAGCATTTAAGGTAGCATTTTTAATCGAATAAGTAATTGTGGATGTTCCACGAACAACGGCATCGATTTCCGCTTTGGTTGTACCCTTAGTTGCAACTTCAATTTGACCATTATAGTTAGTGATATAACCATGTAAGGTAATTAAGTCGTTTTGATATGGGATTTTTTCAGCGGTGTGGTCTACTGAGTAAACAAGTAATGACACTGAATCTACCAAAGAATCCTTTAAATAGATACCGGAAGCATAAGAACCTTTATCAGTTGGAGCATTGCTCACATAACCTCTGACATAGACTGGTTCGAGAGTGTAGTCGTTTGGATTTGGAACTTCTTCAGCGGCCAACAATAAAGCTTTGGCGACTGTTAATGGTTTGTTTAACGAACCATATGTCCCGCCTTCAACGGTAACTGTAACGATACATTGTGCGCTCACAGACGGATTGCTCACAGATGTGACGGTAATGGTAGCTGTGCCCACGCTAACGGCGGTCACTTTACCTAATTGTGATACGGTAGCGACTGAATTGTCGGAAGAACTCCAAGTAACGCTAGTATTAGTGGCATTGCTTGGGATTACAGTTCTTGTTAATGTTTCACTCTTTGTCTCCTCTAATGTGAGAGTTTCTTTATTAAGAGTGATGCCAGTCACGGCGATAACATTGTTGCTACTTGCACTAGAAGTGCCTGCACTGGAGCCAGGAGCAGAAGAAACAGACGATGCTGAATCTTGAGAACTTGTGGACCCTGGGTTGCTGCTTGGATTAGAAGAGCTTGATCGTCCAAAATTACAAGCGGATAGTGTAAGTGCTAAAGCTGATAATAAGATAAAAAATTTCTTATTTTTCATTATTTTTCTCCTTTTAGCTTTCGCTCTTTAATTATAATTAACAAATTTTAATTTGTAATCACCTTTTTTGCTAAAAAATGTATCAAATTTTTAGCGAATTAATTTAGTAGTATAAATTACTTTTTGAGGAAATGTTGGTAAAAAGCCGAATTGAAGAAAGTAACATTTTTTTCTTGTTCTACCGAAGCCTCAATTCCTTCGGTTGTAAAATAGTTTTTGTTTCTTCCCTTCCCCGACATTTGGCAGTCATTGACGCCATCAATTGTCAAGGTCACATCACCGTTAATCGCATTCCAATACACTTGATTCGTGCGATTTTGAATACGCTTAATAGTTGATTTGTTTGGATGATCTTGTTGACCACTACCACTACCTAATTCCACTTGATTTGGAATTGCAACTTGATCAATCATGGCGCTAGAAGTAAACACCACTTCTGGGTTGACCCAGTCAAGGAAGTTACTTCCTAAAGAAGAAGATGATGCATGGTGGTTAGCTTTCAACATTGTGCGATGTTGCTCTTTGAAGAGATTTTGATGGTTGTTGACGATGCTCAGTTCTGCGAAAGAAGATTCGATATCGCCGCACAAGATTATGCGCCAATTTTTATATTCAATATAGCAAGATACTGAGGTCGTGTTAGGGTTATCAGTTGGGATTTTGCTATTAGGAAATGTTTCATTTTCTGATAAGTAATTATCATTTTTGAGCCATTTCAAGTATAGGTCGTCGCTTTTACTGATGGTAATGGTTTTTAGCTTTTCTAGCGCAGAAGTAATCGGGTAATAAGTGGTCCCGTTTTGGATGTTGTCGTTGCGCCAATTGATGTAACTACTTACATAAGTGTAGTTTTCGATTTTTCCAGTATCGCTAGTTTGGAATGAGTAGCCATAATCGACGATTGTCCCAATTGAGAAACCATCTAAAGCCCCATTTATTATTCCGCCAATATGATCACCGTGAGGATGAGTGACAATGAGCAAGTCGATTGTTTGATCGCTGACTTTTTCAACCAAAACTTCGCTTATATGATTAGCGTCGTTTCTTGTGCCACTATCGATTAAAATATCATAATCGCGATATTGGATGAGAGTTGATTCACCATATTGCTCACTCATTTCTATAGAAGTGAGGGTTAAATCGTCTCCGGGTGTAAATTTTTTATTTTCATTACCTCCACAGCTAGAAATGACTAGACATAGGAGGGGGAAAATAATTTTGAATAATTTAGTTTTGTTCATATTAAAGAGGTAAAAGAATAATGCTAAACGCCTTATTCAACAACAGTAATAGAATCTGCTCCAAAAACAGGGATGATTTGGAGTGTTGAATCATAAATACTCAAGATACCTCTCAAATTGACCTTTGTTTGGTTGGCTACAAATCCAGGAACGGCTGGTTCACTTTCTGTTGCTTCTTTTCCGCCAACTAAGTCTTTAATATTTTGCATGAATGTTGGACCAATGTGGTAATTACATGCAACAACAATTTCATCACTACCGTGCATGAAAATGATATTAGCGTGACTAGAGACATTATCAACATTGCCTGATTTATAAGTACAATCATCTAACGTCACCAAGGTGGAAGCATATACCGCCGAAGAAGTGTTCCACGCAATATCGTTTCCGTCTAAAGTGACCGGACTAGCGATATTATATGCTTCGCCATTAATGACTTCCATGAAGGTAGGAGCAATTTCCATCAAGCCACTATAAAGTGAAATCGTCCCAACCACGAAAATACAATCGCCGACTTTATATTTGCCTTCATTCCAAAGGTTGCTTAATTTTCCTGCGTACAACTGCATTGAGTAAGCGCCATCAGATAAGAATACACCAGCATAAAGATGATCTGGTTGTTCAAATGTCGCAGTAATATATCCGCGCGTTCCAATAATGATTGTGTTATCATTTTCATCTTTGCCGGCTAAACCGTCGAGTTTGAAGTTGTTATTAACATATGTTTCGTTAATGGCTTGTAACGTCATTTCAGTAACAACGGTTACATCGACATTAAATTTCCAATTTAATTCAACTTTGCCTAATGTCTTACCTTTTTCGACATAAGAAACTTTACATTTGATTGATGCTTCAAATGCTTCCGGTCCATAAATTGGAGTCATTTTAAGTCTGGACTCATCAGAAGTGTAAACACCGACAACCCATTTGTTAACAGGTGAATATTCCCAATCAAGAGTAATTTCTTTTTCTTGGAAGGTAAATTGTTTTAAGGCTAAAACGGAGTTGTAATTATCGAGTTGACGCTCAATAGTTTCCGAAGGATAGATTTCCTTACCGGTGTTGGAATTGAGTAAAAGCGAAACGGAATCGGCTGCACGAGCAACAAATTCGTTATATGCCTTGTTGTTAACGGGGTTACAACCCACTAATGACACAATCATTAAAGCGGGAATTAAAAGTGAAAAGTGTTTGTTTTTCATATTTCTTAGTCCTTTCTTTAAGAAACTTTATATAAATAATTGCGAATAACGTAATTGTTTGGCAGCAAGATTTGAAACTTTCCAAAATATAAAGCTAAATAACCAGTCACATGCCATTTGGTGCCTACTGGTGATTTTTCACTAGTCAAATCTGTAGCGACGCTTGTACCAAATGTTGCTGGTTCAATAAATGGATATAAAGAATTGTCAATTCTTAAATTAGTTAAAATTGATGCGCCACCTTGACCGTTAATAGTCGCATAAACGGTATAAGATTTATCGTTTTCGTTGCCTTTATACCAATAGCCACTACCACCTTGACCACCTTCTTCATCATGATCAGAGGCGTTAACCGAACGGATAGTCACTTCAGTATCAATAAATTGATAATGATAAGGAGCTAGGTCATCATACATGATGTCTGGAGTAGCTGGGTCATCATAAGCTGTTACGCTTGAAGGTTCAAGACGAACTGAGGAAGAATTTCTATTTAAATCGGTAAACTCAACTTTTCCGTTTTGTTCATAAACATCGGACCATTTTAATTCTTCAGCGTAAGTTTCAAAGTTATTAGCATTAATAGCTTTAAAACCTTTTTTGCCAGTTGTGGAATACTTTAAGTCGCTTAATTGCACATTACCATTATAAATGGTTGCACGACAGAAGAAGCGAACAATCAAACCAACGCCGGTGCCATCTAAATCATCATATTTAGCAGCAGCGTTTTGTAAGATGGAGGTAACAGATGAATTAAAGCCAGAATAACAATATAAACCAGCTAAAACGTTATCTCCAGCTTCAACCTGTTCTTTATCGAGTAGAACATCTCTAAGGAACATATTGTCCCCTTGTATACCAACAACTAAAGCGGTGACACAAAGTACCACGCCAGAAGATCCGCTTTCGGAAATGCCAATTTCATCGAAGAAATTAACAATTTTCCATAAGGAATATTCATACGTTTTTTCTTCATAGTCATAACCTGGATCTTTTTCACCATAAACACGATATTTGAATTCGTTATTTTTTGTTTCCACAGCTTCAAAATATTGACGGTAATTACATACTGGATCGTCAACGAAAAGCTGATTGCGCGAAAAACCTTGTTCAACTAGTTCAAGATTTAGCAATCGCCAATCAGAAGTTGGAGTCAAGCGGTACCAAATAAAAGCTAACCAACGGTTACCAGAAGAATCTTTGATTTCGAAATTGCCACTAGCAGGGTTATTAATTAAAGCGATGTTATACACTTTGTTACCAGCGGTTGAAGCCGCGTCGGCACTCGCTTGTGCATCTTCTAATTGCTTTTTAGTAAATAAGGAAGCCTTTTTACCCCAAGGTTCGACTTTCGCTGTACTTTCTGGAGTGTTAACACCCAAGAAACGTGTTTTAATCGATACAAAGTTACCGTAATTATCAACATAATCGTCTTGAGCAAAGTTGGCAGTATCGCCGTCAGTGACACTCTTTAAAGACACATAGCCGATATGATCGACAGCGTTTTCATTTGGTCCAGCAAAACGTTTACCTGCCAACTGGTCGGCTTGAGCGAATTTAAGTGAATCAGTAACCGGAGTTGGTAAAAGTTCATCCACATCACGGATAGGTGGAATCGTAGAGCTGCTTGAGGTAGTTGGTCCACCACAAGCGACCAAAATCATCGCTAAAAGCGGAATAAAAAGTAGTTTCTTATTCATTAGTTTTCCCTCACATAATCTGATAAGACACTATAGATTTCTCTAATAGCGTTATCGACAGTTCTTTCGCCAGTGAAAATCCAAGGTGTGATTGAAGCAACGGCTTCGCGTACATTGGCACTACCGGCAAATGGTGGATCAATGAATTTAATCCAGTTTTCTGCTTCATCGATGTAATAATCTAAGTTAATTTCTGCTGTTTCGGCTCTAATGATGTCGGTATCACTAAGTGAATTACGAGCTTCATCAAGCCAGGTGGCATAATCTGTACCATCGAATTCATCGTGGTAATTAGCCCACATTCCCGCGACTCCATCTTCGCCCGCTTGTTCAGCATAAGCACAAGTTGGATAATAGCCAGTTTGTGAACAGAAATAGCCATTAGCGTATTTGCTTAAGAATTTAATTAATTGCCAAGCAGCAACGCGTTGTTGGCGGGAACCTGTATCTAATAAGGCTAGGTTGGCACCTTGAGAAATAACATATTTTTTATCGGCATGAGCATAAGGAACTGGTGCGGCTCCAATTTGGAACTTATTACCAGCAGTAGTATCATTCGCCACGCCCGCACTACTGCCAAGAGTCATGACAGTTTTGCTTGCTTTGAATGGATTAGAGCCATATTTTGATTCACCCCAGTCAGCTGGAATGCCAAACACTTTTTCATCATATAAATATTTAAGTCTATTTAAACCTGTGCGTGTTTCAGCAGAATCAAAGGCCAAATAACCTCTTCTAGTCACCTTATCAAACATCGTATAAACTCCACCATTTTGTCTCACTGTAGTGATAAATAGGTTGGCTTGGGAGTCATAAGAGAACGGCTTAAATCTGCGCGTTAAATCTGGGCTACTAGGAGATTGAACTTCAGATAAGTCTAAAACAATTTTACTATTACTTTTTTGCACCGTTGTGCCATCGTCATAAAGCACTTTACCATATAAACTAAGTGATTCAAAATATTCTAAAATATTTAAACCGACGGTTTCGAGTTCGTCATAAGTGCGAGGAACAAAGATTTTATCTTTGAGTTGCTCATTATTCGCTGCAAAAGTGAAGAAATTTTTGTTATAAACTAGGACTTCAGTCGATTTATTAAACGGAATACCTAAGGTATAAGGTGTTCCGTCATTTCTATATTCTATACTTTGATTTTCAACGATATAGTCATTATAAAAATCTGATAATTTAAATGTTTCACCTGTTGGTTCAAAAGTAGGATTATGGACATCATTTTCTAAATAATAATCAAGGCGGACGATAATATCACTCTTAACATAAGTAGCAAAGTGATCAGGATAACCAACAACGACATGTGGATAATTGCCACTAGTAGCCGCCAAAGTGACAGCTTTAAGTGTATCGTCATAACTTGATTTACTTTCATATTCTACTTTGACCTTGGTTAAGCGTTCAAATTCATCTAATAAGTCGTCTAAAACGTCATTGATGGCGCTTCCAAAACCAGCCCACATTTTAATTGTTGTGCCTTCGACATTGACGTTGAAGTCTAAGTCATAAGCATAACTATTTCGTGGATTGCCACAACCAGCTAGGACAGCGGTTGATATGGCCATAAGTGGAATAATTAAGAGTTTCTTGTTTTTGTTCATAATAGTCCTTCCATTTCTTATTTGGTCGGTTTGAAATAATCAGATAATGAGTTGTAAATAGCGTTAAGCACTTCTTCAACCGTGCGATATGGTTCGCCGACCATTAATAAGCCAGGAATTGTGTCAACTAAATCACGAATATCAGCGGAGCCACGGAAACCTGGATCGACAAACTTTGTCCAGCCGGTATCAGCACCAGCATAAATTTCATTATTTAAATTTGCACATTCAAGTTGCAAAACTTCAGTATTGGATTGCATATCGCTTTCAAGATAAAGTTGATAATCTTCACTATTATATGAGAATGGTCCAGTTGGGAAATAACCGGTTTGAGAAGTGAAATAACCATTTTTCTGTTGTGATAAGAAGATCATTAATTTCCAAGCAGCCACTCTTTGTGCAGGCGTACCTTTGTTAAATAAGCCTAAAGAAGTTCCTTGAGAAATAACATATTTTTGGTTGGAATCTTTGACGGGAATTGGGGCAGCTTTAACTGGGATGGCGGCACTTGTAATGTTGCTTAAGCCACCAGTAGAACTGATGTTCATCACAGATTTATAAGCTTTGAATGGGCTGGAAGAATATAATTCATTCCAAACGCTAGGAATGCCCATAACTTTAGAATCAAACAAATCTTTAAGCATGGTCATCGCTTCAGTGGTTTTTGTTTTATTTTCGGCATCGTTAAATGTTACATAACCATGACCGGCACGATTTTTATCAATTTCAGTAAATTGCGCACCATATTGACGGACCAATGTGATAAACATATTAGCGGTACTATCATATGAGAAAGGACGGAAGCTGGCTTCATCAACGCTGGTTAAGTTCATAATAATGGAAGCTTGTTCGGCTAGAGCTTCAGCAGTAGTTGTATACCATTTGTTATTACTGCCGAGAATTTTTCCATCAGCAGTAGGGGTTTTAAAACCAGGTTTTAGTAAGTTGATAATTTCGACACCAACATTTTTAACATCGGTCCAAGTAACTGGAACAAAGATTTTATTTCTTAAATCTTCGCGAGAAGCAGCCCATTGGAAGAAAGTGGCGTTATATACTAACACTTCAGTAGATTTATTAAATGGAACACCTAGGATATGAGGGGTACCATCTTCTTTATATTCAAGAGTTTCGTTTTCCCTAGTGTAATCGTTATAGAAATCATCATAGTCCATGAGCATAATACCATCAGACCCATAACGGACACCATTTTGTGTATAAGCGCCTTCAGTATCACCACGTTTGCCATCATTTTCGATCAAGCCATCAAGTCTTAATAAGATGTTACTCTTAATATAAGAAGCAAAGTGATCTGGGTAACCATTAGCAATATTTGGGAAAGATCCTGAGGTGGAAGCTAAGTTAATTGCTTTTAATAAATTTGGATAGCCACCTTTGCTTTCGTAATCAACTTTAATGCCGGTCTTTTGTTCGAATTCATCTAATAATTCTTCCATGACGGTGTTAATTTGACTTCCAAAGCCAGTCCACATCGAAATAGTTGTGCCCCTGGTGTCGATAGTGACATCTAAATCATACGTATCAGCATTGCCAGGAATATAAACAGGGCCTATTCCTGCACAACCAACCAATAATGCAGACATAAGTCCACAAGCCATTGTAATCAAGAACTTATTGGATAGTTTTTTTGTTTGTTTCATAAAGGTAATCCTTTCCTTAAATTTTTTAAATTAACCCTTAATGCCACTTCTAGAAATACCGCGCATAATATATTTTCTAAAGATAAGGAAAAATACAAATAACGGAACGGTTGCAAATAACGAACCAGTAATTCGCGCTGGTGTATCGTTTGTAAATTCGCTGGTGAACTGACTCATTAAGCCGTTAGAGACTAACAACATACTGTGATCGATTCCCATGCCTTGCAACACAGGGTTCTTGCCAGAAGCAATTAAGGTTGGCCAGATGTAAGCATTCCATGCGCCCATCAGCGACAAAATCAAGATTGTGACGATTGTCGGCATGGCGATTGGAATCATGCATTTCCACAAATAAGCAAAGTGTCCATAGCCATCAACTTTGGCGGCTAAGAACAACTCATTTGGAATTTGCTGGAATGTTTGACGTAGATAGAAAATGTAGAAGACACTGACACCATGGACGAAAATAAGGGCGGCAAACGTGTTCGCCCAACCGAATTGTACGGTTGTTTGATAGTTTGTCATCATCATCATTTCTCCAGGAATCATCATCGTGCCTAGCAAAATGGTAAATAAGAGATCTTTTCCTTTGAATTCAACGCGTGCGAAGGCAAAGGCTGCCAAAACCGAGGTAACAACGGTAAAGGCAGTCGAAACGACCGCGACAATAATGGTGTTTAAGTAGAAAATCCCAAAATTAAACGATCCTTGAAAAACTTTGCCGAATTGTTCAAATGAGAAGTTGGTGCTATTTAAATAGAAAACCAATTTTCCAGATAATTCTTCTCTTTCAAAAGCTGTAGTGCTCTTAAAAGATGTGATAATCATGTACCAAAATGGAAATAAGATAAATAAACCAACGAGCGTGAGAAATGCGTAGAGTAGGGTTTGAGTAATGATGCGTCTTGCTTTGTAAATTCTTAATTGCTTTTCACTAGCGAAATAAATTTCGTGAACTGCTTCTTGCGCCATAGCATGTCCTCCCTTCTCTAGTAATAAACTCTATTTTTACTCACAGCAAATTGAGCCAAGGTTATTAATAATACTATACCTAATAAAATAACGCAACCCGCAGCACCTCTACCGGCTGCAGAATCGGCATTTGAGTCGATATATTTGACAATATAACCAACGACCGTAATCCATACTTGCTTGTCCGAGCCACCAAAATCTTTGGCGCCTTTACCAAAAAGTGAAATGATTTGTGAGTAAGATTTACATGCCCCGATAAACGAGGTAATGGTGATGTAAAGAATTTGCGGTGACAAAAGTGGCACCGTAATTTTTCTAAAGATGGTGACTTTATCACTGCCATCGATTCTTGCTGCATCATAATATTGACGGTCAATAGCGGATAAGCCAGACATAAAGACTAAAATCTTAAAGGCTAAACCATTCCATACCGAATAAATAACGATGACGACAAACATATTCCACTTGTTGGCATAAATGGTTAACCATTGTTGCGGAGAAACACCAAACATCGATAGGAAGACGTTTATAAAACTACCAGCAGAAGAGGAAAACATCGCGTTAAACACCATGCCCAAAGCGATGGTGTTTGTAACGTATGGCAGGAAGAAAATTGTTTGATAAAAACCTTGCAAAGGTTTAATTGAGTGGAGACACACCGCTAATAACAAGCCAATGACAATGGTTAAAGGTACGGAAATAATGACTATTAAACCAGTGTTGGTCAACGCTCTTTGGAAGACGGGGTCTGCAAGCACTTTAATATAGTTTTGAATACCCCAAGATACTTCAACCCCACCTCTACTGTTTTGTAAGGCGGCGAAATAGTTGGTGATAACGAATGAACTGCCGGAGTTACCAACCCAATAAAAGTTGTTAACAAACGACATAATGAAAGTGTTGATGATAGGGTAGATCATGAACAGGATGAGGAAAATTAAAGCTGGAATTAATGCAATCCAACCTTTCGCCCATTCTGGCAAAATGAAATCACGGACTTTAGGTCTAAGTTCTTTACGCACCGAAATGCCGAGTGCTTCGAGTCTAGCATCCCAATCGACCGCGTTAGGATTTGGATTCATGTTACCGCTGTTGTTTACTACATTTGTCATAAACTTCTCGCGGATTAAACAATCCGTTCTCCTGTTTCTTCGAAAACATAGAAACGTTTAGGCTTGAAATTAACGATTTTTTTGCCTTCAACATCTACCCAGTTTTCGGATGGAATGATAATTTTTAAACTAGTTTGTTCTTGGTCACGAATCTTACCAATAACAGAGACATCGCGTCCAACTCTTTGGACATAATTCATGACAACGGGAATGTTGTTAAGGTGAGTATGCTTAGAATTGGCACCTTTAAACTCTTTATTAATATCGAGCGTGAAGGCTTCTGGACGCACACCGATAAACACTTTCCGATCGTGTTTAACAACCTTTTCTTCATATTGAATAGTAACGAGCTCTGGATTTTCTAAAGCGTATAACTCTTCAGCAGTTATGTTATTTTTTCTTTCTGGGTGGAGATCTAAATCATGATAATACTCTTCTAAAGTGAAGTTTGTATTTTTTACGACGGTTTTTTCTCTAGTAATAGTACCTTCATAAACTTTTTCATAATTTGGATTAATGTCGAATAATTCGCCATCTAAGAAAAGTTGTCCATCTTTAATTTCGCCATCGAAAATATTAATCGCTGGAGAACCTAAGAATTTGGCAACAAACATGTTGACTGGTTCATCATAAACCGCTTGTGGGGCATCGATTTGTTGAATGATGCCGTTGTTCATGACGACAATGATATCAGAAATAGACATGGCTTCTTCTTGGTCGTGAGTGACGAAAATTGTCGTAATGCCTGTGTCTTTTTGAATTCTTCTAATTTCTTCGCGGGTTTGTAGTCTAAGACGTGCGTCTAAGTTTGATAATGGTTCATCAAGTAATAATACGCGAGGGGTTTTAGCTAAGGCGCGAGCAATCGCAACACGTTGTTGTTGGCCACCAGAAAGTTCCTTTGGTTTTCTTTCTAAATAACCTTCAATGTCAACTAATTTTGCCATCTTTAAGGCAATCGCGTCTTTTTCCGCTTTGCTTAAACTTTTTTTGGTCAATTCTTGATATTTTTCAGGATTTTTAACCTTTAGTTCATTAAGAGCGACTTTAGCGGCTGCATAAGCTTTTTCCGCTTCGGCTAATTCTTCTTGCATATCAGCAAGAGTTTTTTCTTCTTCTTTGACGTCCAATTGTTTTTTGCGACCGCGCGCAATGTTTTTTTCTATCTTACGAATTTTAGATTTTGCTTCTGCGATGCGCGTTTGATGGGCATCAAGTGGCCCAGGAAAGCGTACGTTATCGAGTGGGAAAGTAATGTTTTGCTTCACAGAAAAATGTGGGTACAGGGCGTAGTTTTGGAAAACTAAACCGATACCACGATTTTCTGGGGGGATGGAGGTGACATCTTCATCTCCAAACCAAATTTTGCCGTCATTAGGTTTATGTAGACCAGCAATCATATAAAGGGTTGTGGATTTTCCACACCCGGAAGGACCAAGCAAACCGACTAACTTACCGTCGGGAACGACAAAAGACATATCGTTGACAGCGGTAACTTTTCCTTTCTTACCGATAAAAGTTTTAGTAAGATGTTCAATTCTTACCTCCATATAGTAATTCCTCCTATGAATGTATGCGGGAAGTTCAAATTAATTTTAGCAAAATATCAACATTATAGGAAGTTAAATGCACTTTTTATATGAAATATATTTTTGCAAAAATATTCGAAAAAAATGCCGAAATTTCGCAAAAAAATTGTGGGTTAGTATTTAATAACTGTGTGTAACTTGTTAGTTAGAATCGTGCTTGACAGTGGCCACAAAATCGTCAATTTCATTTTGGGCTTTAGTTTCGCTTTCAGCATCTTTAAACCAAGTGGAGGAGCGCGCATCTATCACGATCGTGCCCGCAAAATAGTCATGAAACGCCAGATGGTTTTTGCTAAATACCACCATGACAAACGAAGCTAAGACAAAAATTGAAATAATGATAAAAGGATACAAAGAAAGTCCCATTAAAACAATAAGTGCCATCGTTAAGAATGTCGGGAACAAAACTCTTGGGATGAGTTGTAAACGATTATATTGATATCCTAGCTTGTTTACTAGGCATGTCTTCATAATTACTTTGCCGATGGATTGTCCGTTTTTAAAACATAAAGGAATGAGTAAATAAAACACCATAAATGTAATAAAAATTGCAATCGCAAGTGGCAAAGTTGTCCCAAAAAAAGCAAAGTTATCATAATCGCTTTTTAATTCGGGCAAAGAGGTTAAATCGGCAAGAGCATAAAAATAGACATATCGATACTCTTGAGCCAAGGGATTGCTTTCAATTTCCCGATCAGCCACATAAAAATAATTAATTAGTTGCTTTATCTCCGCATTAGTTAAGTTTTCAGTGCCATTATTTGAAGCAATAGGTAACGCAAAGGAATTATATTGTGGGAGATTTGATTCGTCAGTACGATAGGTGAAAAGTTGTTTGCCAAGTGTGCGAATTAAACTTGGACGAGAACTTAATTGTTGTGCTCCATATCGGTTGAGCGCATCATCTTGGCCATAGATAAAAACATTAAACCAATAAACATCATATGTAGTGTTTTTCTTTGGACCATAATACTCATGATAAAAGTTATAAAAGAGCGTCTCATATTGCTCATAGTTTGAATACTCATATGGCACGAGTTGCGCATCTTCAAGTTTCATTAATCCTGAATCAACAATTTCTTGATAGTAATGATCTTTAAATTGTTTAATTGCGGGCATTTGATAAGCAATATTACTTAATCCTAAAAAGACACCAGCGCCAACAAAGATAGTAATTATTAAATCGATAATCGCCCCAAAAGTGCGCGCAAATAAAGCGGCAGGGACGATATTTTTAATTGTTAATTGTTTATTTGCCATTAGCAGTTTGACTCCGCTCTTTTATCGCCTTTAAAACTTCTTCGTATTGCTCGACATTATCGTAAATTTTTATTGGTTGTTTTGTAGAAATAACAATCGTGCCTGCCATCCAGTCGTGAAGCGCTTTTCTTTTAGTGTTGAAAACTAAGATGCCTACGGAAAGCATTAATAATAATAACGGGAGTAAAAATTGAAAATATATGCTATTGATGATTGCGACATATACTATTGCCCCAAAAAGTGGAAAACTTCTTAACGCAATGCGCCATTTTTTCGCTTTATAACCATCATTATCCACCACTGTTAACTTAAATATATGTTTACCGATAGTGCGATAATTTTTAGAAAGTAGAGGTAAGAGTAAATAAAAGATAGAAAAGCTTAGCACTCCTGCACCAAGCATCAAAATCGAATTAACTAGATTAACATAGTTATTCGCTTCGATAATGCTTGGTTGATTATAAAATAAAATGATGGCATCTTCATATATATCTTTTAAATAAAGTAATAAATTGACATCTCTTTTAATTCTTAAAACTGGTCCAGAATCACTATCGACTGTTTCAATATAAAAATCGTCAACAACTCCGACTTTACTGGTATCGACATTTCCTCCAGTTTTTTGATAAACAAAGTAACTATTTTCTTCGCCAATTTTTAAGATTTCATTATTGAAAAATTCAACCGTGTAATAATCTTTTTTCGCAATTGAGACACCATCGACAACAACACTTTCCTGATAATGAAGGGATGGTTCTAAGTTTGTTCCAATATTTTCACCCGTTAAATAAGATAAATAAAAATATGATAGGCGATTAATAATTAAAGCATTGTCTTCTTGCATTGACAATAAATCATTATCACTAAGTGCGACATATTGATTAGTGTCATCTTTATTTGCAAGTTGAGCATAGTGAATATGATCATCGACCAAAGCGACATAATTAGCGTAAGTTTGCCCTTCTTGAGAAACGACAAAACCACCAATAGAAAACAAAATCAAAGCCACAAAAATGAAAATTGCTAAGTCTAAAGTAGCGGCAGCTATTCGCGCCAAAAGACTTGGAATTTCATAATTATCAATCGGATGCAACGTTCTTTCCATCGTTATTCAATATAACACATTTTAGGGTATATAAAAATCCCCCACTCTCGTGAGGGATTAATGTAACTAATAAATTAGTTTAATTATTTGATAATTTCGCTAACAGTACCTGCACCAACGGTTCTACCACCTTCACGGATGGAGAATTTGGTACCTAATTCCATAGCGATTGGGTGAATGAGTTCGACGTTGAGTTCGACGTTATCACCAGGCATGACCATGTCGATACCGGCTGGAAGAGTAATAATGCCAGTAACGTCAGTGGTACGGAAATAGAATTGTGGACGATAGTTGCTTAAGAAAGCTGTATGACGGCCACCTTCTTCTTTTGATAAAACGTAGACTTGACCTTTGAACTTGGAGTGTGGGGTAACACTACCTGGTTTTGCTAAGACTTGGCCACGTTCGATTTGGTCACGGTTGATACCTCTTAAAAGGACACCAACGTTGTCACCGGCTTCGGCGTAGTCAAGAATCTTACGGAAGGATTCAAGACCAGTAATAACTGATGTTTGAGTTGGACGAATGCCAACGATTTCAACTGGAGCACCTAACTTGGCTGTACCACGTTCGACACGACCAGTGACGACGGTACCACGACCAGAAATGGTCATGACGTCTTCGATTGCGAGTAAGAATGGTTTATCATTCTCACGAGTTGGTGCTGGGACAAAGGTGTCAACAGCATCCATCAATTCTACGATGTGTTTTTCTTCTGCAGCATTGCCTTCTAAAGCTAATCTTGCAGAACCACGAATGACTGGAACTTCGTCGCCTGGGAAACCGTAAGTATTTAATAAGTCACGGACGTCCATTTCGACTAAGTCTAATAATTCTGGATCATCAACTAAATCGATTTTATTAATGAACACGACGATATATTTGATACCGACTTGACGAGCAAGTAAGATGTGTTCACGAGTTTGTGGCATAACACCATCAGTACCAGCAACAACAAGAATTGCGCCGTCCATTTGCGCTGCACCGGTAATCATGTTTTTGATGTAGTCAGCGTGTCCAGGACAGTCAACGTGAGCATAGTGTCTTGTTGCGGTTTGATATTCGATGTGGGAGGTGTTAATTGTAATACCACGAGCTTTTTCTTCTGGTGCGGAGTCGATGGAGTCGTAACTAGTTGCGACTGCGCCACCGTGTTTGGATAAGACAGATGTGATTGCAGCAGTTAATGTGGTTTTGCCGTGGTCGACGTGACCGATGGTACCGATATTGACGTGTTGCTTACTTCTATCAAAATGTTGTTTTGCCATAAAATAGAAATCTCCTTTCTTCGTTAATAACAGGTTTGTAACGAACTAATAATATAGCATTACCATTGTTTGTGCAATATCATTTGATATTACACGATTTTTTTAGCGGGCAATAATTCCCACTTTTTTCAGAATTTCATCTTGAACGTATTTTGGTGTTTCACCATAGTGATCAAACTGCATCACATAGTTTCCGCGACCTTGCGTCATACTTCTTAAGTCGGTGACATAACCAAACATTTCGCTCAATGGCACTTCCGCTTCGATAATCTTAGCGTTAGCTCTTTGACTTTCGCCAGTCATTTGCCCTCTGCGTCTAGAGATGTCGCCAATGACATCACCATAATATTGTTCAGGCACTGTGACTTCAATCTTCATGATTGGTTCTAAGATGACTGGTTGACATTTTTTAGCTGCTTCTTTTAACGCCATGCTGGCAGCAATTTTATAGGCGGCTTCACTGCTATCGACATCGTGATAACTTCCGTCAAAGAGTGTCGCTTTGATATCAACAACTGGATAGCCGGCAAGCATGCCACGATTAAGGGCATCTTTTAAGCCTTCATTAGTTGGCTTGATATATTCTTTTGGCACGGTACCGCCGACGACGGCATCAACAAACTCAAAGCCCTTTCCTGGGTTTGGTTCAAAGCGGATCCAGACATGACCATATTGACCACGACCACCGCTTTGTCTGATGTATTTGCCTTCGCATTCGGCATTTAGTTTAATCGTTTCGCGATATTCAACTTGTGGCGCACCAACATTGACCTGAACACCAAATTCTCTTTTCATTCTATCAACTAAGATGTCTAAGTGTAATTCACCGACACCAGCGATAATTGTCTGACCAGTTTCTGGATTAGTTCTAACTTTGAAAGTTGGATCTTCTTCAGCAAGTTTTTGCAAAGCAGTACTCATTTTATCTTGGTCAGCTTTGGTTTTTGGTTCGACTGCTTGTTCGATGACTGGTTCTGGGAATTCCATTTTCTCTAAGACGATGATGTTTTTATCATCGCACAGAGTATCGCCAGTCACAGTGTTTTTTAAGCCGACAACCGCTCCGATATCACCAGCATGGAGTTCTTGAACTTCTTGACGATGGTTGGAGTGCATTAAGACGAGGCGACCAATTCTTTCTTTAACTCCTTTTGTAGAGTTAATGACATAAGAGCCTGACTTAAGGACACCGCTATAAACACGGACATAAGAGAGGCGACCAATAAATGGGTCGGTAGCAATCTTGAAGGCTAACGACGCTAAAGGAGCATTATCAGTAGCTTCACAAGTGATTGGGTTGCCACCTTTATCAGTACCTTTAGCAGCAGGAATATCAAGAGGACTTGGTAAATAATCAATGACGCCATCCAATAATGGTTGGACGTTTTTGTTTTTATATGCTGATCCACAGAACACCGGATGGAATTCACCAGTCAAAACGGCTTTGCGGATGGCATTTTTAGTTTGTTCGATTGAAGGTTCTTGGCCTTCAAGAACGAGCATGAGAATTTCTTCATCAAAGTTTGATAAAGCTTCGAAAAGTTTTGTACGTAATTCGAGTACTTTTTCTTCGTATTCACTTGGAATTGGTACTTCGTGTGGCTCTTCGTGTACGTCAGAAACGTACTCGTAAGCCTTTAAGGTGATGATGTCAATGTAGCCTCTAAGTGAGGATTCAACACCAAGTGGATATTGGATTGCTTCGGCGTTAGCGCCTAAGCGTTCCCTTAAGGAGCGTACACACATTTCAAAGTCGGCGCCGATGGCATCGAGCTTATTGACAAAGACAATACGTGGAACACCATATTTAGAACCTTGGTGCCACACTGTTTCGGTTTGTGGTTCAACTCCGTTTTTTCCATCTAAGACTGTGATAGCTCCATCTAATACACGTAACGATCTTTCAACTTCGACCGTGAAGTCAACGTGTCCGGGAGTATCAATAATATTGATGCGATTACCTTTCCATGTCGCGGTTGTAGCCGCGGAAGTAATAGTAATGCCTCTTTCTTGTTCTTGTTCCATCCAGTCCATCGTTGCGCTACCCTCATGGGTTTCGCCGATTTTGTGGATTTTGCCAGTAAAATAGAGAATTCTTTCAGTAGTAGTAGTCTTGCCTGCATCGATATGGGCCATGATGCCTATATTGCGTGTATGTGCTAGATCATATTCGCGTGACATAGTCCAGATACTCCAATACTACCAACGATAATGTGAGTAAGCTTTGTTAGCTTCAGCCATTTTGTGGGTATCTTCTCTCTTTTTGACGGAAGCACCGGAACCGTTAGCGGCATCGATGATTTCATTGGCTAAGCGATCAATCATGTTTTTTTCGTTTCTTAAGCGTGAATAGTTGACTAACCATCTTAAGCCGAGAGTGACTTTTCTTTCGGGAGAAACATCGTTTGGAACTGGGAAGTTAGCTCCACCAACACGACGCATCTTGAGTTCGACTTCAGGCATGATGTTATTGATCGCGGTGGCAAATACGTCCATTGCGGGTTTGCCAGTTTTATTTTCGATTTTCTTAAAAGCACCATAAAGAATATTTTGGGCAGTGCCTTTCTTACCATCGAGCATTAATTTGTTGATTAAACGTGTAACCAGTTTTGAATTATAAAGTGGATCTGGTAAGACATCACGTTTTGTAGGGTTTCCTTTACGCATAGATACTTCTTACCTCCTTCTTATTCTTCTTTTGGTTTCTTAGTACCATATAGGCTACGGCCTTGGCGACGTTCACTAACACCAGCACAGTCTAATGTGCCTCTAACGATGTGGTAACGTACACCTGGTAAGTCTTTAACACGGCCACCTTCAATGATGACGGTGCTGTGCTCTTGCAAGTTGTGTCCTTCGCCACCGATATAGGCAGTGACTTCGTAACCATTGCTTAATTTAACACGAGCGTATTTTCTTAAAGCGGAGTTTGGTTTTTTCGGGGTCATAGTGCCGACACGGGTGCAAACGCCACGTTTTTGAGCAGCTGATTGAGCAGTTTCTTTTTTCTTCAAAGAGTTCCATCTTTGTCCAAGAGCAGGGGCTTTAGATTTAAAAACCTTACTTTGTCTACCTTGACGAACTAATTGGTTAATTGTTGGCATAATTGCTCCTTTCGATTAAATTTGATGTTGTGCATACCACAGTACCTGGTGTGTCGGTATCATTTCTTTAAAAACGACCACGAACGGTCACGCTGTAATATTCACACGCTCATATATAATATATAAGCATTTAAATCAGTGCAAGAGAAAAATAATTTTTTTCACTATACCTGGTGTGTCGAATGTCATTATTTGTTACTTTTTTTGCTAATAATAAGTGTAAAAAGTGGCAAAATATTATAGAGGAAGGCCTCATGAAAAGACCGCTTGCAAAGCGGTCTATCATCAACGTTCTTAAAAAAATTACTTATGAGCTTCGAGATAATCAACGACATCTTTGACGGTTAAAAAATTCATCGGTTCGTCAAAAGTAACATTGAATTCGTCTTCAATCGCCAACGCGAGCATCATGACACCTAAAGAGTCAAAATGTAAGTCATCAATTAAGCGGGTTTCTAAGGTGATGTTATCCAAATTGACTTCTGGATCAACACCTTGCATTAATTTTTTTAATCTTTCTAACATAATAATTATTCCTTTATGGTTTTCGCCATTTTATCATCTATATTTTTTTCTAGCAATGAGGAGCTTATTTAAGGTCCTTCTTTGTATAGAAAGCCCCACCTTTAGCGTGATTAATTAACATTCTTGCAATACTAACAATCGCGCGTTCATCACTATTACCGCGCGCCTTAATAACAAGTTTTCTAACGCCTAAAACTAATCCGCCACCTAAAGCGCCCAAATCATAGCGCTTCATTAAATAATCAACGACTTCCATATATTTTGGTTCATTTCTTGTTTTGGATAAAACGACGATATCTTTAATGATCTTGGCCGCGGTGCCTTCAGTATTTTTTAATACTTGGTTACCAGCAAAACCATCACACACAAGCACATCACAGTCACCACTTAAAGAACGGTTCCCCTCAATATTGCCAACAAAATTTAAAGTTGAATCAGCAGCTAAAACTGGAAAAGTTTCCTTGCCAAGGGCATTGCCTTTGGTTGGTTCAGCGCCATTAGAAAGTAAACCAATTCTTGGAGATTCTATTCCATATAATTTACTCATTAATTCGCTACCGAGTTTAGCGAAAGAATGGAGTTGTGAAACAGTGCAATCAATGGTGGCGCCAGTATCAACCAAACAAGTGAAACCATCCGCTGCATTAGGCATAATTGCCGCCATACAAGGACGGGTAAAACTATTAGTTCTTAAATAACGGAAACTGCCCATTAAGATTGCCCCACTATTACCTGCAGTCATCATCCCAACATAGTTTTCTTCATCTTTAGCAACTTCTTTAAAAGCTTTAGTTAAGGAAGCTTCTGTCTTTGCCATGATACCTTCATATGCATGGTCAGTATTAACGATTGTTTCTTCAGCAGGAATGACTTTTAAGCGAGTAACGTCGATACCATGCTCTAAAATTTTTTCATCGATTAAAGCTTGCGGACCGACAAGCGTGACAAATAATTCTGGGAATTGTTTAAGTGCTAAAGCAGCCCCCAAAATTATCGCTTCTGGACCTTTGTCAGAACCAAGCGTATCAATAACAACTTTATATTGTTCCATAATAATATGCCCTTTATTTGTTGGTATTATAGCATACCTCATAATCTTGGGTAGGAAAAGATAAGGTTACACTTGAGAACTATTGTTATAACTTGTTAAAACAAAAGAGTCCAATTGGACTCTAATGTTTATATTTTGAAATGATGATTATTTTTTCGGTTCGTCGAGCGAACGAATTTTTTCTTTAATTTCTTTTACTTTTCTTTCGTGCTCTTCAACGTAGCGATCGCTCACTTCACGCATCGTATTTTCGACAGAGAAGTTTTTACTAATCACATCATAATCTTCTTCTTTCATCAAGCCACGACCAGCTGGAATTAAGTGACCAGTGATGACATTTTCTTTTAAGCCATGTAAATAGTCAACTTTGCCTTTAATAGCTGCATCAGTTAAGACGCGTGTTGTTTCTTGGAAGGAAGCGGCAGAAAGGAAACTTTCTGTTTCTAAGGCGGATTTAGTAATACCGAGGATGAGTGGAGAGAAGACGGCAGGATGTTTACCGGCCATAATCGCATCGATGTTTTTGGCAGTGAAAGTATTAATGTTAACGCGTGTACCCGCTAATAAATTAGTATCACCGGCCTCAACAACGAGCACTTTTCTAAGCATTTGTCTAACGATTACTTCGATATGCTTATCAGAAATGCCGATCGATTGAGCACTATAAACTTTTTGTACTTCTTTTAAGATATAGTTTTCAACTGCAGTCACATCAGCCACTTCGAGTAATTTCTTAGGAGAAATTGCACCCTCAGTTAATTGACCACCGTTTTTCACCATATCACCTTTCTTAACGCGTAATCTTGCGCCGAAATTGGTCGTATAAGTTTTTTGACCATCGATGTCGTTTTCAACAGTGATGTTGTAGCAACCATTCTTTTCTTCAATTTTGACAACTTTGCCAGTAATTTCGGAAATTAAGGCTTCGCCCTTTGGTGTGCGAGCTTCAAATAATTCTTGAACACGTGGGAGACCTTGCGTAATATCGTTACCAGCAACACCACCAGTGTGGAAAGTTCTCATTGTTAATTGCGTACCAGGTTCACCAATTGATTGTGCCGCCATAATGCCAACGGCTTCGCCAATTTGCACTTTGCGACCAGTCGCTAAGTTACGACCATAGCAGTGGACACAAACACCATCTTTAGTTTCACAGCCGAATAAGTTACGAATGATGACGGTTTTAATACCGGCATCAACGATTTCTTGCGCTTGCAATTCTTCAATCATGGTATTAGCAGGCACAATGACTTGGCCAGCTTTTTCGTGACCTTTTGGATAAGCAACATCTTCAAGGACGTAACGACCGACTAAACGATCTTCGAGCTTGACGACGATGGAATTGGTGGATGAATCTCTAATCTCACTCACCTCAAAGCCGTGATCAGTGCCACAGTCTTCTTCGCGGACGATAACGTCTTGCGAAACGTCAACTAAACGTCTAGTTAAGTAGCCTGAGTCAGCAGTCTTAAGCGCAGTATCAGCACCACCCTTACGGGCGCCGTGAGTGGCGATAAAGAATTCTGAAACGCTCATACCTTCGCGGAAACATGATTTAACTGGAAGTTCAATCGTGCCACCAGAAGTCGAACCCATCAAACCTCTCATACCGGCTAATTGGAGAATGTTAGAAATATTACCACGAGCACCTGAATCTGACATCATGAAGATTGGATTACGGGTGTCGAGTTTGAATTGGCTTTCAAGTTTTGTTAAGACTTGGGCTTTAACGTCTTCCCAAACTTCGACGACTTGTTTATGTCTTTCGTCGTTGGTGAGTAAGCCCATTTCATACATTTCTTTTAAACTTGCAACTTTTGAGTCGCCGCTTTTCAAGATTTCCTCTTTGCCTTTAACCGCGTGAATATCACTTAAGGAAACGGTTAATCCAGCAACAGTGGAGAAATGGAAACCTTGGTCTTTAATCTTATCCAAGACCGCGGCAGTTTTTGGATTGCCTTGACGATCATAGCGTTGGAAAATTTCATTAATAATTAAGCCTAAGTCTCTTTTCTTAAATGGTTTTAAGACAGGGCGTGCAGCGATAAATTGTGGAATATTGGTGCCGCGAGGCGCGAAATGTTTTTCAACAACATGTTGGTCGCCGCGTAAAGCAGCATCGCTCACTTCGTTTAAATATGGGAAATCACTTGGGAAAATCAGGTTGAAGATTACTTTACCGACAGAAGTGATTAAGTAATTTTTGTTTTGTTCTTCGGTGAAATCCTTTTTCATCATCGCTTTACCAATTAAGGCAATGCGGTTGTGTAAGTGGATTTGTTTAGTTTGGTAGGCTCTAAGCACATCATCGACATCTTTAAACACCTTGCCTTCACTAGCGGCATAAAGTTCATATCTTTCAGCTTCTTCAATGTCGTTACGGCTTCTGAGTTCCGCGGCGGTATTTAAGAATTGTTCTTTAGTGCTTTCAAGTGTTAAGTAGTAGTTACCAATAACCATGTCTTGAGATGGAGTGACGATTGGTTTACCATCTTTTGGACCAAGAATGTTATTGCTGGCAAGCATTAAATGTAAAGCTTCTTCTTGCGCGGCTTTAGATAATGGTACGTGAACGGCCATTTGGTCACCGTCGAAGTCGGCATTAAAGCCAGTACAAACAAGAGGGTGCAAACGGATGGCGCGACCATCAACCAAAACTGGTTGGAAAGCTTGAATGCCAAGTCTATGCAAAGTTGGTGCACGATTTAACAAGACTGGATGTTTGGAGATGATTTCTTCTACGATATCGAAGACGACATCATCGTAACGATCGATAATCTTATCGGCTTGCTTATGCGCATTAGCAATTCCGCGTTTTAATAGTTCACAAGAAATAAATGGTCTAAGTAATTGAATAGCCATTTCTCTTGGTAAACCGCATTGATACATTTTTAAACTTGGACCAACGGCGATAACAGAACGACCAGAATAGTCGACACGTTTACCTAATAAGTTTTGTCTGAAGCGGCCTTGTTTACCTTTTAAGGCAGAACTCAAACTCTTAAGAGCGCGACCACCAGGGCCTTGGACGGACTTATTGCGACGGCCGTTATCGATTAAAGCGTCAACGGCTTCTTGCAACATACGTTTTTCATTCATCAAGATGACTTGAGGTGAATTCATATCGATTAATTTTTTAAGACGGTTATTACGAGAAATGACGCGGCGATATAAATCATTTAAGTCACTAGTAGCGAAACGGCCGCCATCAAGGGCAAGCATTGGTCTTAAATCTGGTGGGATAACTGGAATAACATCCAAAATCATCCATTCAGGTTTATTGTCCGAATTGCGGAATGATTCGATAACTTCAAGTCTTTTGGTTAATTTTTGACGAGAGTTTGCCTTGGTATCTTTCATCTTACGGTTAATTTCCGCTGCTTCTTTGTCTAAATCAATTTCTTGAAGTAAACGTTTGATTGCGGAAGCACCTTCAGAAAATTCCGCACCGGTGTATTTGTTGATAAATCTAGCAACAGATTGGAAATCAAAAACTTCAGCGCGATTTTCCATCTTGGCGATTAATTCTTCGCCTCTGGCCCAATCGTCACTGCCTTCTTGTAAACCCCATTCTGCAGCATTTTCTTGAATTTCTTTTATGACTGGAATAAATAACTCACGACCGTTACGTTCGTTAACGAATTGACGATATTGGAGTTTGCTCGATTTGCCTGGATTTAAGCAGATATGGGCCGCATAATAAGTGACTTCTTCTAAGTGTTTTGGGGACACGTTTAAAATAAGACCAATACGGCTTGGGATACCTTTTAAATACCAGATGTGGGAGCATGGGCTCGCTAATTCAATGTGGCCCATTCTTTCTCTTCTGACTTCTTTAGACGTTACTTCGACACCGCACTTTTCACAAACAACACCAGCAAATCTAATTTTTTTATATTTGCCACAGTGACATTCATAATCTTTGCTAGGGCCAAAGATTTTTTCGCAGTACAAACCTTGCATTTCAGGTTTTTGACTACGATAGTTGATAGTTTCAGGTTTTAAAACTTCACCATGACTCCAACTACGAATGTTTTCAGGAGAGGCTAAACCGACTTTAATTGCTGCTAATCTTTTAACATCAAACATAATCTCTGTCCTCCTTAGTTATTGAAGTCATCATCGATACTGCGATAACCCATACCGACTGCTTCAGCATCAACCACTGTTTCAGTGTTGACAAAGCCATCGCCGATTAAATTACGAATATTCGAATTGATTCTTCTTTCTTCTTTCTCAGCTTCTTTAGCTAAGGCATCCATATCAATGGCGCTGCCATCTTGATCTAATAAGGTGACATTCATTGATAAGGCTTGTAGTTCTTTCACCAACACCTTGAAGGCTTCTGGAATGCCTGGTTTTGGTAATGGTTGATCTTTGATAATCGCTTCGTAAGTTTTTCTTCTGCCGACACGATCATCGGATTTGATGGTAATAATTTCTTGTAGGATGTGGGCGGCGCCGTAGGCTTCAAGAGCCCACACTTCCATTTCACCAAATCTTTGACCACCGTTTTGGGCTTTACCACCCAAAGGTTGTTGTGTGACTAAGCTATATGGGCCTGTCGCACGAGCGTGTAATTTATCGTCAACCATGTGCACGAGTTTAATCATGTACATGCAACCGACTGTAATTCTTTCGTCGAATCTTTCACCAGTAGTGCCATCATAGAGGATGGTTTTGCCAGTAGGATCCATTTGAGCTTTGACCATCATGTCGATAATTTCGTCATTGGTGATACCATCAAAAACTGGAGTGGCAATCTTATAACCTAATTTCTTTAAGGCATAACCTAAGTGCACTTCGAGAATTTGACCGATATTCATACGAGAAGGTACGCCTAAAGGGTTGAGCATGATGTCAACTGGTGTACCATCAGGTAAGAATGGCATATCGCATTCTGGTAAGATGCGGGAAATAACACCCTTATTACCGTGACGACCAGACATCTTATCACCTTCAGAAATTTTTCTCTTTTGGACGATGTAGACTCTGACGATTTCGTTGACACCTGGAGGTAATTCAACGTCTTTGCTCTTACCTTCGCGTTTGAAGATTTTAACATCTAAAACGATACCAGCTCCACCATGAGGAACACGTAAGGAGGCGTCCTTGCCTTCGTTTGTTTTTTCTCCAAAGATAGCCATTAATAATTTGCCTTCTGGAGTAGGTTCACTTTGACCACGTGGAGTGACTTTACCGACTAAAATGTCGCCTTCTTTCACTTCAGCGCCAGGAACGATAATACCGCGTTCGTCTAAGTTAGCTTTTGCGGCTTCGGAGGTATTTGGAATGTCGCGAGTAATTTCTTCATCACCTAATTTAGGAATGCTGCGGCATTCTAATTCATATTTTTCAATGTGGATGGAAGTATAAACATCGTCTTTGACTAATCTTTCAGACATGATAACAGCGTCTTCATAGTTATAGCCGTTCCATGTCATGAAAGCGATGGTGACGTTTTGACCAAGTGCCAAATCACCATTTTGCATGGCTGGGCCGTCAGCGATGATTTGACCTTTTTTCACTCTTTCACCAACTTTGACAATACTCATTTGGTTGATGCAGGTGCCTTGGTTACTTCTTTCATATTTTTGAAGATTATAAATACGTGGTTCAACACTATTGTCAGCTAATACTTCAATAGTGCGAGAATCAGTATAAGTGACAACACCATCTTCGACAGCAACCACCGCTAAACCGGAGTCGCGAGCAATTTGGTGTTCAAGACCAGTACCAACGAGTGGTGCTTGTGGTCTTAAAAGTGGTAAAGCTTGACGTTGCATGTTCGAACCCATCAAAGCTCTCATGGTGTCATCGTTTTCTAAGAAAGGAATGCAACCAGCGGCGATGGAAACGATTTGTTTTGGAGAGACGTCGACATAATCGACATCTTCACGATTGGCCATGACGTTTTCACCTTTATAACGAGCGATAACTTGTTCATCAAGGATGTGGCCTTCGGCGTCAAGATTAATGTTAGCTTCAGCGATAACAAAATCCCATTCTTCATCAGCGGATAAGTAAACAGAATCTTCTGGCTCACTTAAAACACGAAGAGTGGCTTTGTCTACGCGCCTGTATGGCGTTTCTATAAATCCATATTTATTGATTTTCGCATAGGAAGCGAGGTTATTAATTAAACCGATGTTTTGACCTTCTGGAGTTTCAATTGGACAAATACGACCGTAGTGAGAAACGTGGACGTCACGCACTTCGGTAGAAGCTCTGTCTCTAGTTAAACCACCAGGACCAAGAGCAGATAATCTTCTCTTGTTAGTGAGTTCGGCTAATGGGTTGGTTTGATCCATGAACTGCGATAATTGTGATGAAGCAAAAAATTCACGAATGCTCGCTGATAACGGACGTGGATTGATTAAGGCTTTTGGTTTGACATTACCTAAATCGGAAATAGACATTTTTTGTTGGACGGTTTTAACCATTTTGGCTAAGCCAAGACGGAAT
>Ga0123334_1001643_pt1 | contig 27530 bp, 22 predicted proteins | sample BiotimSIPDNA_FD_89706 | JGI IMG/M metagenome (GOLD analysis project Ga0123334, IMG submission 89706) | Anaerobic biogas reactor microbial communites from Washington, USA - Biogas_R1 time_0 SIP DNA | ecosystem: Engineered > Bioreactor > Anaerobic > Unclassified | place: Washington, USA... | reverse complement strand
TCCTCTCTTACATCCCTCTTTACCTCATAATCATCTCTAAAATATCTATCCCCCTATTTTATCTCCTCGTCGAATACAACTGCTACCTTTCCGCATTTCCCTTCTGCCATCAACCTGTAGGCTTCCGATACATTGTCGAGTGTAAAGCGATGCGTTACAAGCTCTTCCGGATGAATACCCCAGCGAACCAGTCTTTCCGTTAGTTCTTCCATTTTCCAAATGCTCGTTACCCATGATCCATAAATCGTATTTTGCTCATGTATAATATCCGGACTCGGGCTGAATTCCACCGTTCCGCCTTCTCCCAACATAGCGATCTTGCCCCATTTCCGTGTTGCCCTGATTGCCAACTGCCGTCCTGATGTATGTCCGGAACAGTCAATTGCACGCTCTACTCCGTATGCACCGGTAACCTTCAAAATTTCAGCCAGTGTGTCATCCTTGCTGACAAATACATGATCAGCCAGATTCTTTCCAATAGCAATCTGGCACCTTTCCTCTATTACATCCACACCAATCAGCTTCTGGGCTCCCATAGCCTTAGCCAGCATAAGCGTAGCCAGACCTACAGGGCCAAGTCCCACTACTAGCACCGCGTCATTACCTGATATGCCAATCCTCTCAAGTCCTTCATAAACTGTTCCAAATCCGCACGCAATCTGCGCTCCATCTGTATACGTCAATTCATCAGGTAAAAGGACGCAATCCTTTTCATCTGCAAGGATGTAGGGTGCCATGCCTCCGTCTCTCTGCCATCCATAAGCAGCGCGGAGCGGGCTGGTACAGCTTATCATATAACCTCTGCGACAATCGTTGCACAATCCGCAGCCTGAAATATGATACAGTATGACCCTATCTCCCTCCTTGAACCTTCTCATTCCCGGTCCACATTTCACAATCTGCCCTGAGGGTTCATGTCCCGCGATTTTGTTCTGGTAGCCCTCAGGACCCTTTCCCTGATGTTCGCGATAGATTGCGCGGATATCGCTGCCGCAAATCGTTGAAGCTTTTGTCTTGATAAGAACCTGACCGTGGGCCGGTTCAGGGATTTCTACATCCTTTAATACCACCGTGCTGTTGCCCGGTAAATAAGCGCCCTTCATCATTTTACTCATATTTATCCTCCCTTGCTTACCTATCAGTTTTCCTCAATCACACCATTGATATCCCACAAATCAGTCCAATCCTTTGCTCCTTCCCATAAAAACACCTGGCCCTTTATCAGACGGCAATTCCTGTCAATACCTTCTATTGCCTTCATCTCTTCATGTGTCAATGGGTCTATTGTAGAACACAGCAGATTGCTCAGAATATGGTTTTTATTTGTGGAAAATGGTATCGGAATCTGACCTCTTTGAACAGCCCATTTTATGCAGACAATGGCGGGATGAACACCCAATCTGTCTGCAATACTGACAATAACGGGATCCTCTGTGTCTACAGTATCGTTCTGTGTCCTATCACGAGCAGGCCGTTTAGGTGAACCAACCGGGCAGTAACCAATTGGAACGATATTATTGTCCAGACAGTAGCGGAACAGAGCATCCTGCTGAAAATGTGGATGCAGCTCCATTTCATTGGCCGCAGGATGAATCCTAACATCCCGCAAAACCAACTCCAGCTTTGCTATAGTCATATTTGAGGTTCCAATGTGCCTCACGAGCCCGGCATCGACCAGTCTCTCCATCTGACGCCAAGTCTTCATGTAATTGTCGTGGATATAAGCAACAGCATTAGGATCCCTGGAGTCAACTCCTACACCAGCTGCATGGTAGTTTGGAAAAGGCCAGTGCACTAAATAAAGATCTAAATACTCCAGTTTCAAATCCTTGAGAGTCTTTGCACAAGAGAGCAGCACATCTCCATTGCCATGCATGTTGTTCCACAGCTTTGATGTGATGAACAGCTCCTCACGTTTAATTCCACATCTCATAGCCTCATGGAGTGATTCTCCAATCAAGTGTTCATTCCCGTAAACAGATGCACAGTCAATATGCCTATAGCCAACTGAAATCGCATCCTTTACGGCGTTTGCGATATCTCTTGCGTCGTAATGGTCCGAACCAAAGGTACCGAGGCCGACACCTGGTATTTTTTCACCTGTAAATAGAGTTCTTTGCGGGACCTTTTTCGGATCAATACCATCAGCAGCAATTCGGAAATATTGTGATTTCATATGGCAGCTTTTCTCCTTCCTGCTTGTACAAGATGTAAAACGATTCACTAAATTAATACTAACAAATGAAAGAATATTGTCAATATCTCGTCTTTTATCTTAGCTTCTCCGTAACAGTCGAGAAATAGCCTTTTTAGCCTTTTAGCTGTTGCTTTTAATTGTAATTTTGTGTAGAATATAGTCATATAAAAACATTTTTAATTATTGCTTTTTATTCAGCAATTAATTTACATTATAATTCACATTTCTTTACTATGACATAATTGATAATAATTTAATCAAAGTTGCCGATATGCTAAATAAGATAATCTGTAGGGGGATTATTGCATGAGCAAAGACAGAAAGAAAGACTTGGGCTTGGTTTTATCATATGTACTGCTATTTCTTTTAGTTTCTATTGTTTGTCTGTGCTTTATAAACAGCGGCATTGAGTTAAGCGATTCTTTTCCGATTATTGTTATAGCTGTCGTAGCTGCCGCCATTCAAATTGTACATATTTTAAATCATCGTTCTAAAGCAAAACGCATAAAAGCTTTACTCGAGTGGATTAAGTCAAAGGCCTACAGTGACACTCTTTTGGGCATGAGTGGCGACATATCGAAGAAACAGGATGATGTTGCAGACATCGCCAATGCTGTAGAAAATGTCTTTAGACACATTGAGGACAGCTCCGACGATAATAACGACACTCTCAATGAAGATATCAAGAACTCCTTTAGCAGCATGATTGAGCTGAGCGCTGATATTAAAGAAATGAGTGATGCTTCAGAAAACTTTTCGACTGATATGCAAAAAATGATGGATGCTACTGAAGACCTTGCAGTCTCTACCTTAGCAATCTTTGAGTCAGTGGAGAATATTACCGATAAAACATCTCGGGGTGTTGAGACAGTAGAAGAAATAAGCAAAAGGGCAATGGAGCTCAAAACCACGGTCTCAGATTCGCAGCAAACAACGCTTCAGGTTTTTGAGGAATCAAAGGTAAAGCTGGAAGAGGCTATTGAAGAAGCTAAGGTGGTTCAACAAATTTCAACGCTTTCTGATGCTATAATCGGTATAACAGCACAAACTAACCTTCTAGCTTTAAATGCCAGTATTGAGGCCGCCAGGGCTGGCGATGCAGGAAAAGGCTTCTCGGTAGTTGCCAACGAGGTAAGGAATCTTGCGGAGCAATCCAAACAAGTAGCATCCGAGATACAAAGTATCAGCTTACAGGTTGACAACACAGTAAATAATCTATCCGAAAGCTCTAATGATTTACTGCAGTTTATGTCAACAAATGTTAATGGCGATTATATGGCAATGCTCGATATTGCCCATAAGTACAATGATGATGCTTCCTTCATGAATGATATGGTGACGGACTTCAACAACACCGCCAGCGAGATTCTCAATATTGTAAATAATGTGCTTTTGTCTATTGATGGTATCTCAGAGGCATCCAGCGATGGTACTGAAAAGTTTTCTATCATAAAACAGAGCCTGGTAGAAATATCGCAGAAATTTGGATCTTTTATTGAGAGTATGGATAATGCAGTTAATAATAAATAATTGAATGGAGGTAGTGTTATGTCAAATGAAAGGACACAAAAATGGGTTCTGAAAACCTATGATTTCCCCGGAAGAAAGGTCGTTTGTACGGAAGGTATAGGAAAAGCTACTCTCGAGGATATCAAAAACACAACGGACTATGTAATAAAGAAGGGCAAGAGCTTTGGCGGTAAGTGGGCCTATATAGCCGGTATTGAAAAAATGGATCCGGTATTTGATGCAGAATCACAGCAGGCCTTCGCCATGATGCATCAGCTTTGTGAGCAGAACGGGTGTGTTGCCATGGGTTTTGTTGCCGGTGGCATGGCGGCTATAAAAGTACAGGCCAAACGACATCAGAAGGATTCCAATGCTGACAAGCTTCAAACAGAGCATTTTAGGACTCAGGAAGAAGCATTGGAATGGATTAAGGGATTTGGGATTTAGTATATTTGGATTACAAGACTTCCAGTATGATAACATCCGGCCCGTGGTTTTCAGACTAAGCATTGTAAAAACTGCTCTATGTCAATTGTTGGGGTAGTGCTCAAGTAAAATGAAGTGTTGATTTGTTACCAGTGGATAACCATAAAAAGTTATTCACTGGTTTTGTTTTATGCTAACAGGCGAGGGGTTGCAGATTTCAGCTTCGCCTGTTAACAGCCTGTAGTTACTCCTCACAGGCTTGCAGTAATCTGCAACCCATTGCCTGTTTCTACAACATAATGCACAATTATATCACGAATTTACTAAATTCATGATATAATAACCCCACAATACCACCTACAAGTGGGGTTATTATATGCCTCCGGCGGAATTTATGCGCCGCCGAGATTTTCCCCTTGCATTATTGTGGTAAAACGGCGATGCGCAATTATATCACGAATTCTTCAAATTCATGATATAATGATGCTAGCAATATATAAGTATTTGCGCTAACATTTCACAGCAGCCAAAGGAGGATGAAATTAATGAAGTTTAGAGAGCTTGGTAAAACGGGTCTAAGGGTTAGTGAAATCGGTCTTGGGTGTGAACACCTTGACGGCAAGCCATATGCACAGGTTGAAGCGACAATTAATGCCGCCTTGGAGCATGGTGTAAATATTATGGATGTGTTCATGCCGGGCAGGGAGATTCGAGAAAACATTGCCAGGGCTTTAGGTAATAGGCGTAAGGAAGTAATACTGCAGGGTCATATCGGTTCTAGTGATATTAGACAGCAGTATGATATAAGCCGGGATATGCCTACAGTAAAGCAATATTTTGAAGATGCTCTTCGCATTTTCGGCGGCTACATTGATTTAGGAATGATGTTCTTCATCGATTCAGACGAGGATTATAAGAATGTCTTTGAAACGGACTTCATTAAATATGTGGAACACCTGAAAAAGGAAGGCTACATAGGTCATATCGGCTTTAGCTCCCATAATCCATCAACGGCAATTAAGGTTATCAATACAGGATTACCCGAAATGATGCTGTTTAGTATTAACCCTGCCTTTGATATGCTTCCCTCTGAGGAATATATTTTTGACCATTTTGATAGTGGCTTTGCACCTGACCTGTTTAGAGGCATAGACCCAAAGCGAGCAGAGCTGTACAAGCTATGCTCTCAAAAAGGGATTGGTATCACTGTAATGAAGACTCTGGGCGCCGGTAAGCTTCTATCTCCGGAGCACAGCCCATTTGCCAAACCCCTTACTGTGCCTCAATGTGTTCATTATGCGCTGTCAAGGCCTGCTGTAGCTAGCGTAATGCTAGGCTGTCAAACACCTGAAGAGCTGGCTGCTGCTATGCAATACTTTGACCTTGATGATTCTCAGAAGGACTACTCAGACATCCTTGGAACAATGCGGAATGATTTTAAGGGAAACTGTGTCTATTGCAGCCACTGCCAGCCCTGTCCCGCAGAAATTGATATTGCAACAGTCATCAAGTATCTGGATATTGCTCAGCTGGATACCGCTAATATACCACCATCCATTCGCTCCCACTACAAGAGTTTAGCCCATAACGGAGCTGATTGCATCGAATGCGGCAATTGCGAGAGCCGCTGTCCATTCAGTGTACCCATTATTGAAAAAATGGCAGAAGCAGAAAGACTTTTGGGCTAACAGGGTCTAAGCAATCGCGTACATTGGTAATATTAAACACAATATTGCAAAATATAAGGTACCTTGATATAATAGTTTTGTTATATCAAGGTACTTTCAAAAAATGGCTTTTAAATACCCTAGTAAGCTGCGTATTGACAATATATGTTTATGCAATCGGAATATAGCCCTGATACTGTTAATTACTTGCTAATTACACGTTATGTGTAATTATATAAAAATTTTAACGAGGGGGTCTTTATATGACTGGCATTGCCTTAGTAATTGCATTTGTTATTGCAATTGCGCTGATGATTGTTGCCATTTCAAAGCTCAAGATTCATCCATTCCTGTCGATTATGGCTGTTTCCCTGCTTTTTGCAATCGTTGCTGGAATACCCATAACCGATATACCCGGTGTAATCGGAACCGGATTCAGTAACACCTTTAAAAGCATAGGTATTGTAATTATCTTCGGAGCTCTAATTGGCACATTGCTTGAGAAATCAGGAGCCGCTCTGAAAATGGCTGACCTGGTTGTCAAGCTGGTCGGCAAGAAGAATCCAGAGCTTGCAATGCTTATAATGGGCTGGATTGTTTCCATACCGGTTTTCTGTGACAGCGGCTTTGTAATACTCAATCCGATCAGAAAAGCGCTGGTAAGGCGTACAGCAAAGTCCTCTGTTGCATGTACTGTCGCTCTTTCTATGGGGCTTTATGTATCTCACTGCTTTATTCCACCGACACCTGGTCCAATAGCAGCTGCCAACACTCTGTTTGAGCAGGGGCTACAGCAGGAAACAAACCTGCTATACGTTATATTAATGGGTGTCGTCTGTTCTATCCTGCCTCTGATTGCCAGCTATATTTTTGCTAAATATATAGGCAAAAAGGTTAAGGATCGTGAAGAAGCAGGTGAAGAAAGCGGTGAAGTAGTTCAGTCCTACGAAGAGCTTGTCGCCAGCTATGGAAAGCTGCCAAACGGCTGGATGTCTTTTGCTCCCATAGTAGTTCCAATATTGCTAATGAGCCTTTCCTCCGCTCTTCAAATGGCAGGTTCGCCAATTCCAATTGTAACCTTCTTCGGAACACCTATAATTGCCGTTGCAGTAGGAGTATTATTAGCAATCATACCTCTGGCTCAGCAAAAGAAGATGAAGGACTTTTATGAGCTTACAAACGAGACCCTTAAAATTTCCGGACCCATCCTTTTCATCACCGCGGCAGGTGGGGTTCTCGGAAACGTAATAGCATCCTCCACATTAGTTGATTTCATAAAAGAAAATTCCGCTGTGCTTTCATCGCTAGGATTGTTGTTCCCCTTCCTTCTGTCAGCAATTTTGAAGACAGCTCAAGGGTCCTCCACTGTTGCGCTTACCACAACCGCAGGTATAATAGCGCCCATGATGACCACCCTGGGCTTTGCTTCGCCAATGCTGGCTGCCTTGACAGTTATAGCAATAGGCGCAGGAGCAATGACCGTTTCACATGCAAACGACAGCTACTTCTGGGTCGTTACCAACTTCGGTAACATGAAGGTTGAGGACGGGTACAAAACACAGACGCTGGGTACACTCGTAGTTGGAATAGCTTCAATCATTAACGTGCTAATTGTATCTTTGTTTATATAGTTATATAATACCATATAGACATAAATTGCTGTTAACGAGATTTGCGCCGGGGCATAAGCTTCGGCGCAAAGCTTTATGTTAGTAGTTTTAAATTGCGATCACTTTGGGTATAATTCTACATAAGTCAGGAGGGAATACTTATGAGCTTGAGAGATGATTCAAAAAAAATAATAGAATCCGCTATTAATGCGGCGCTCCCTAATACCGCGGTGAAGAAGGCCTTGCAAGACGAGGACTTCTCCGGTGGAAAGCTGATACTAGTAGCCATAGGTAAGGCAGCATGGTCTATGGCTCATGCGGCATGTGAATTCTTAGGCAATCGGATTAACGAGGGTATAGTAATAACTAAATACGACCATTCTAAGGGTGAGCTTAAGAATGTTAGAATTATGGAGGCAGGTCACCCCATCCCCGACGCTAATTCTTTTTCTGCTACAGAAGTAGCAATTAATATGGTCTCAGGGCTTTCAGCTGAAGACAAGGTGCTTTTTCTCATATCGGGAGGAGGTTCAGCCCTGTTTGAGAAGCCCTTAATTAGCGAAAAGGAGCTCGAAAGCTTGACTAAGAAGCTTCTTGCCTCAGGTGCTGATATTGTCGAAATAAATACAATTAGGAAACGTTTGTCGGCTGTAAAGGGCGGAAAGTTTGCAAAGCTTTGCGAACCGGCTCAGGTTATCTCTGTGGTATTATCCGATATTATTGGTGATCCGCTGGATATGATAGCTTCAGGTCCTGCATATCCTGATTCATCCACCTCTCAGCAGGCAATTGATATAATACGCAAATATGGAATAGAAGTGTCCGAAGAAATAATGGAATTACTAAGAATGGATCCACCATCGCAATTGAGCAATGTCCGTACAAAAATTACCGGCAGCGTGACCCAGCTTTGCTCCGCAGCAGAACGTACTTGTCGGGATCTTGGTTATGAGCCGACGATTTTGACTGCAAGCCTCGTATGTCAGGCTCGTGAAGCCGGTAGCTTCCTGGCCTCAATAGCTCAGTACTACAGCTCATCTCAAAAGTCTCTTGCATTCATAGCTGGGGGCGAAACTGTTGTCCAGCTAAAGGGCAAGGGTAAGGGAGGCAGAAATCAGGAAATAGTACTCTCTGCGGCAGATGGCATATCGGTGCTTGAGAATGTAGCAGTATTTTCAATTGGCTCAGATGGTACAGACGGACCCACTGATGCAGCCGGAGGATATGCGGATACAGACACTAAGAAGCTCTTGGCCGGCAAGGGCATCAATATATTCGAAACATTGGAAAACAACGATGCCTACCATGCGCTTCAGGCCAGCGATGGGCTTATCATAACAGGCCCTACAGGCACAAATGTAAACGATATATCGGTACTGCTGATAAAAAGATAATGTGTGACTGTTACAGTGTTATTCTTTCTGCATTCTTTAGCAAGTCAAGGTCATGCATTCTTCTTCCGACTACTTGTATTCCAATAGGCAATTGACTAGCTGTCTTTCCTATTGGAATTACAATAACCGGATTTGCCGTAACTGAAAAGGGCGTAGTATACCCCATATTTGCTACAGAATAAGGTACTCTGGCATCATCAACAAGAACATCTTCATAAATTGGCTGAATCCCACGAAATTTAGTTGGACTTTTATGCCGGAATGCCGGCGTCGCAGAAACGGGAGCCAATAATACATCATATTCGGTTAACACACGATCCAGTTGCGCTATATACTCTTCCCTTCTCTCCTCTGCTTCCAGATAATCCTTTAGCCTAATTGAAATTTTGGAACCCATCATCAGTCTGACTACGGCTGGAAGAGAAATAGCCATATTCGCATATAATAGCTTCAGAAAGCATTCTCTGGCTTTTGTAAAGCCGAATTGCCAATCATCTAATTCATCAACATGATATTTGGAAGACAACACCTTTATAAAACCTTTGAAGCAATCGGCGTATTCCTTGGAAATGGGCAAGCCTCCACAGTCCTTAGTATAGGCTATTTTTATTTGACCAGGACCTGACCTTGCAGGCATTATTTTTGAATCGTCAGCAACAACTGCAAACAACCTATGTAAATCATCCAAACTAGCTGCCTGTATGCCAACGCGAAGAATGTTGGACATGGTGCTCCCATTAGGCTTCCCGCCGACCATGTTCCCTAATGGAATAACCTTATCTGTGCCAATCATACCATAAATGCCGCAAAAGTGTGCTGGTACACGAATTGAACCCATAAAATCATCGCCAATATCCGCATCACTAATCCCAAGGCTTACAGCTGCTGCACCTCCACCGCTGCTACCGCCGCAGGTGAATTCCGTAAAATCCGGATGATTCGTCCTGCCGTATATGTCGTTAAAGGTTTGCATATCCATTGCGCCTGCAGGCATGTTGGTCTTCCCTAAAATTATCGCACCCTCAGCCCTTAGCTTTGCCACTGCCTCACAGTCCCCGGAGGAAACATTGTCCTGGAACTCCTTCATTCCGGCCGTTGCCTTAAGTCCCTTCACATCCAAGTTATCCTTAACCGTGATAACCGCTCCGCAGAGCTTTCCTACTTTTCTCCCTGCTCTAATGCCGGCATCCTGCTCTTCCGCCTGCTTAAGCACCATTTTTTCATCGCAGCAAACAATTGAATTGCATGATTTGTATCTTTCCAACAGGGCGAGTCTTTCTTTAACAATCTCCAGGACCGTTATTTTTCCGTTCTTAACGTTTTCTATTTGATTTAGCATTTTTGATTCCACAAAAACACACCCCCCGATTGAATTTATCAAATCAGAAGGTATATTGCTGTTCATTTCTTGCTGTTTTTTACAGGAACACAGAAGTGAATATAAATATCTCCATCAGGAATCCTTTCGTAAAACTCTACAAAAGGACGGTTATCAGGAAAAAGATTGTGCGCCCTCATATAAAATCCATAAAGATAATCCATGTGCTTAAAAAAGCATGAGGCAAAATCCTTACTACCCCGGCTGATTTTGCAGCAAATATAAGCTCCAGATGTTTTAAAAGCCCTATAAGCAAGGCGCTCATCGTGCACATATGATTCTACGGTTGCACAGGCATAGTACCTGCAGGAGGATAAATCGCCCACCTCGGGGGTGTCTATAGTAATACCACAAATCCTTGCACCCGGCCCAATTCTCTTGTTTTCTCTCAACCATGTAAAAATCTGCTCATAAGCTTGATTGATCTCCGGGTTTTCCCAAGCCTCTGATAGGCCTGTCACGCCAATGCAAACAGTCCTCAGTTCGGGAAGTGTTGCTTCATAAAAGCACTTCTCCAATTCAGGGTCAAACATAAACTCCTGCAAAGCAACTTTTGAGGATGGAAGTGGATACCTCCGCTCTTTTGTTCTTTTATATTGAGTCGGAGTGCATCCGAACCGTTTTTTAAAGCTTCTTGCAAATGAACTGGAGGATGCAAAACCATAATCTAAAGCTATTCTGGTAATATCACATTCATCATAAAGAAGCAGACGAGCACAACAATTTAATTTCCGTTCCAAAATGTATTGATGTAAGCTCTTTCCGGTTACCGAATGGAAGATTCGATGGAAATGGTATGGAGAAAACCCTGCAATTTTCGACAAGGTCTCCAAAGACAAGTCCGAGTCGATATTGTGCTCCGCATATTCCAGTGCCATCTCGACCTGTCTTTGATATGAAGCATATTTCATGTTTTTAGGTTCACTTCCTTCTATGCGACAGGGTTGACTTTCTATATTATATATATCGTAATTTATGTCGTTCACTAAAGCTTATTTAAGGGGACAGGAAACGGTTCCTTGTTCAGCCAGGTTCTGTACTCCAAGAGAAAATAATATTGATTGCAGTTCCTATTCATCGTTATTATACGTTCAGCATGCCTGGAGGATACGCATCTCCATTATTTGCATCACCAGATAAAGGGAATTACTCGATACTTTATTCTCTTCTTATATTCCGTGTATCCCGCCAGGCCTTCCTCCAGTACCTGTTCTTCATTCTTAATTCTCTTAACCATAATTATAGGGTATATCAAAAAAATCACAAAGGAAAAAAGCGAGCCAAGCACCAAGGGCATAGACAAAAACAGCAATACTGTAGATGTATACATAGGATGCCTTACGATCCCGTATAGACCCGTGTCTATAACCTTTTGCCCCTGCTGAACCTCCACCGTCCTGGATAAATATGTGTTTTCGCGCAGCACCTCCGCATAAAGCAGATATGCAAATAGAAATATCACAGCTGAGAGTATCACAAGCCATTTGGGTAATACAAGCCACTGAAAACGGTAATCCAGTCCTGCCACAACAAAGCCGCCAATAAACATCAGACCCCCGAAGAGTAGTACGCTCCTTTGCTGAGCTTCCTTTTCTTTTGCATTGAGCCGCTTTCGCAAAAGCTCTGGATTCTTAATCATCAAAACTATGCCCGCGATAAGCATGGGTATAAAAAGTATCCCCATAAGCAGCCATGCGTTCCAATATTTAAGTGTTCCAGCCGGAACAAACAACAATAGGGTTAATGCTAGAACACCAAATAAGTATTTCCCGATTGCCTCACCAAATAGCCTTTTGTCCATTTATGTCACCCCCTAAGGCATTTGCAATGTAACAACCCTTATTGTACTATTTTTCATTAGGCTTTACCAGCATTTGCATCGGCGATGTTTATATAACCTACTCCCATCTAAAAAAGCGAATTGCAACAGCCGCACAGATTACCGCTAACACAAGCATCACAATTATCGGAATTAAGACGCTGTTGACGGGCAGACCAAGCGAAGCTGCTTTCAGAAGCTTAATGCCCTGTGTCAGAGGTAATATATCCGCTACCTTTTGAAGCGCTGAAGGCATGACCTCGTATGGTAAAGTGGCGCCAGAGAAAATGAGCATCGGAAAATATAAGATACTTGCCAGGATGCCTGCCGCCTTAATATTTGGCGATACCCCTCCCACTAACAGCCCAATGCTGAACATTGATATCATAACCAGAAAATATGCGCCAATGAATTGATTCCACGAACCACCCATTCTATAACCAAAAAAGACTGCTGCCGTTGCATAGACGAGGACAAGTGAAGCAATGGAATACAGAGCGTAGATAGCAACCTGAACTGCTAAAATGAGGGTAGGGCTTATCGGGGTTACCTTAAACCGCTTTAAAATTTTCTTGTTCCGATAATCTGATACGACCAGGGGAAGCCCCATGACTCCGCCAGCACATAGGGCTATTGTAGCCAAAGCTCCGAAGGATTGCTGCAGGAAGGTGTAATCTGCCCCGTCAAAGGCCGGTTTGCTTCCATAAATAATGCCAAGGATAACCGTAACCACAACCGGCATACAGATAGCAAAAATGAACATATCCATACCACGCAGCGACAACTTTAGTTCTGTTTTAAAAAGTGTACTAAATGTTTTCATAATCATTTCCCTCCTCGTCTGTATACCATAGATATGCATCCTCCAGCTTTTCATAAGGGCTTAATGCAATTGCTTCCTGCACAGTCCCGCAGAAGATGCTTTTTCCCTTTTTCATAATCATTATTGAATCGCACAGGGCCTCAACCTCATCCATGAAATGAGAAGTCAAGAAAATAGTAAGCCCCTTTGCCTTTAAATCCGCAAGGCACTTCCAGACATCACGCCTCGCTCTGGAGTCCAGCCCGGTGGTCAATTCATCCAGGAACACCACCTCCGGATTCGGTATAAGGGCAAGCACAATGAACAGACGCTGCTTCTGTCCACCCGAAAGCTCGCTCACCTGACTTTTCAACTTGTCCGAAAGTCCAAATTGCTTTAGTAGATCTGTGTAGTCTAAAGAATCACTGTAAAGGCATTGGGTGACCTCGCAGAGCTCAGCCACAGTTATTCTTTCCTGGTAACTGGCCTCCTGGAATTGCACGCCCACCCTCTCAAACAGCTTCTTGCGGTCTGTGAGCGGATTCATGCCCAAAATAGATACTGTTCCGCTATCGTACTTTTTCGTGCCTAAGATGCACTCGATTACAGTGCTTTTGCCCGCGCCATTAGCGCCGAGCAGCCCAAACACCTCGCCACGGCAGACGCAAATGTCAACATTATCGACTGCTTTTACGGTGGCATAGGATTTATTCAATTGATTCACCTTGATTGTAGCTTCCATGAGAAGACTCCCTCCTTCGCTTTTCTTCCTAGAAAGGATAACACCGGAGTAAAGTCTGGTGGTATAGTGGAGGGTTTATACGAATTTATTTTTCATATGGCGCAATTGATTGAGCATACCCAGCGCGTTTTCTCCGGCATATTGCAGCGAGGTAAGAAGCTTATCACACACACAAATAATGTCATCATCCTTTTGTGGAGTATCAATCACCTGGCGTATGCTGATATGCGGATTGTCTGATAAAGCACATAGCATACGCAAAATTGCTGCAAGTGAATAATTTGCACACCGCAGGGAGCGAATGATTTTTAGCCGACGTATATCTTCATCAGTATAAATTCGATAACCATTCTGCTTCCGCTTGACTGTTAAAAGTCCATTCATCTCCCAATTTCGTAAAGTATCCATAGAAATCTGAATATATTCGGCTGTTTCCTTTCTTGTGAGACAAAGGTTGCCCGTCTCCAGCTGATTTCCCGATAATAGCCGCTCGGTGATTGCTATTGCTTCTTCGGCGTTCCTTTGCTCATTTTTGATTTGTTGTAAATAATCTTTTGTAAGGCAGATTGCCCTGTCAAAATCTTTAGCGGCAGAGGCCTTTATTATGTCAATTGCCTTTTTGCGTAAGCCATTTTGGAGAACCTCCACCTTCATAGCAGTCCTCGCAAGCTTGAATTGCTCGATATGGAAGTCCGTAAAAATTCGATAACCATTTGCTTCTCGCTCAGGCTTGGGTATCAGTTCAAGCTCCTCATAAAGCCTCACAGTATTAGGGTGAATTCCAATACAGCGCGCAATTTCCGATGTCCTATAGGCTTTCATTTATTGGGGCCACCTCTTCATTTGGTAATTCACTATAAAAACACTTGTTTTCAGCCGCCTCAGCTATTGTCTCACGGACGTATTCTGATATGACCTCAGGTGCCCTATCAAGTACTAGCTTATTGCGCTTAAGTACCTTCTCAACAGTAACGCGATGTTCATGCCACATCTTGCCTTTTGAGCAAATATTCAAGGTTAACGGTTGAATTCTATCAACACTTGCTGCGCATAGGGCTTCGGTGGAATCCATCCTCTCAAACTCCTCCCATAACCCGGTGAACTCAGCTGCTTGTTCAGGCGGCAGTAATGAGAAAATCTTCTGTGCTGCAATTTTTTCACGGAGCTCCTTGTCCAGGTTTGCCTTCTCATCATACGCAAAGGTATCACCGGCGTATATTTCAACCAGATCATGAATCAATACCATTTTCAGTGTTTTGAGTGTGTCAATTCCTTCAAAATGCTCCGAAAGGATAATAACCATCATTGCAAGATGCCAGGAGTGCTCTGAATCATTCTCTCTTCTGGAACCGTCAGACAGGTAGTTTTGACGGTAAATTGATTTTAGTTTGTCAATCTCTTTCAAAAATTGCATCTGTTGTTGTAATCGCGAAAGCTTCATCATAACCCCTCTTAAACAAAGTGCTTAATAGAAGAACTTCCTATATTTCACTAATTATATAATATTTTGGTGCAATCCTTCCTCTTGCTTGATTACACTTTATCAAAGCATAACTCAATTATCAAAACTTAATGCCGCTTTTTCTCATGATAAAGCTCATATGTCTTCCACATGCCGGATCCCTGCGATAGGAAAAACAGTCCGGGTCATTATAGGTGCAGGTTCTATCCAAGGAAATTTTCTCTGAAGGGATTCCTGCCAGCTCACATTGCTTCTTTACAGTCAGCTGATTATCAATATGATACTTGCCTGTCCGGCTGTTAAAACTAATAAATGGCTGTGTGTAACCCAAATCGTCAAAGCTCCGGTACACATCATCATCTACCTCAAACCTCTCCTGGCTCAACGCCTTCCCTACATAAACCTCAAAATCTTGAGGATCGCAGCTTTCCTGCCTTATCAAGTGACGGAAAACCTTAAGGGAAATTTCCTTCACTGTGCCCTGCCAGCCGGAATGAATCACGCCAACCAAGCCGGCCGCCTTATTATAGAAGATAACCGGGACGCAGTCGGCGGTAAAGCAGCATAAGAGTATACCGGGCTCATAGGTGTAGAGCGCATCAGTGTCAGGAATGGCTGAGTTAAGCTCATAGGCTCCCCTGCCCTTGTCTGCGAATGTGGCCTGATAGAAATTCTCGCTATGAGTCTGTTCAGGGCAGACGAAACAACCTAGATCGCAGCCCAAGTGAGCAGCAAGCTTGTTTCTGTTCTCTATAGCATTGTCTCTTGAAATACAGATATGAAGAGCCATGTTTCCACTTTCAGCTTCCTTATCATCCCGCAGAGTCATCCCAGCCACAATCTCTTCATTATCTCTATACAATTCAATTTTCATCCTTGATACCTTCCCCGTGTTATTCTATTTTAAATCCGACTGCTGTTATCAGGTGTTTCTTACTAAAACATTTCATCCTTGCCTCACATACCTTCGAACCACAATTTGTCATAATCATTATACATTATAACAGCTTGAGTGGAATTCTCAAAGCAGAAGGACAATAAAAGTTACATTATAGTATCGAAACCCACAGTGCAATCCTGTCGACATACACACTGGTTACTCTGCATCCTCATCAAGTGTCTCAATCAAAAAGCTTACCGGGCGGAAACCGTCATTACACGAAATCATTGCTGACTTCTTATTCTTCATCCAGCCGCCATAAAAATCCTCGCCGCCGTGGGCAAGTGTCATCACGAAGGCAGACATGCTCTCCCATGCACTGCCGCACATTGCTTCAGGCCTTTCCCAGCCATTAGCAATAAATACCTGCCCTATCTTCATATCGCAAGCGTGCTGTATAGGATTTTCATATTTATCTATCAAGTCTTGATAGACTGTTTGTTTCATCACCGTTATTTTCACTTTTTTCATGTAAATCTAACCTTTCTCTTGCTTGATTACACTTTTTATTTGCTCGCCCTAATATCCCGTTCCAGATAATAGGTTCCTTCCAGATTATCAATTCCGATCGAAATAAGCAAGTCCGCCAGCTCCTTAGAATCAACCCCATCTGCGATAATTACAACATCCAGCTGCTTCATCATTGCTATTATGCCATTCAAAACGGCAAGCCCCTTCTCATTGTCAAGACATGCCCTCACAATGGATTTATCAAGCTTTACAAATTTAAAATTTATCTCTTCAAAATGCTCAAAGCTGTTATATCCCGTGCCAAACTGATCCAAAATAAAGGGTATGCCAAGCTCGTTTAATTTAAGTATATTCTGCATGATTACAGGCTGATTATAGAAAGCCATAACAGCTGACAACTCAATCCCAATCCGATTGAAATCGATCATATGCTTTTTAACTATTAATCTATATTGTTCAATAAAGTCTTTGTGCATAATTTGCGTAGCAGGTATACTAACATTCATGTATTCCATCTTATCGGGATCAGCCGGATGATTCTTTAGGTAGATACAGATATCCTCAAAAATCTTTCTATGCATTCTATTTAGCTGCCGATAATCCGTAGTTTCGTTATCCAGCTCTCGTGGTGACACATAGACCGGCGGATTCATTGGAAGCTTTAAAAGAGGCTCTCTGGATATGATCCTCTGCCTGGATACACAGTAAATTGGCATGAAGCAAAGCTCGTATTGAGAGCTCTCTATGATATCCCAAAGCTTTTTCTTTCGTTCTTTTAGCTGCTCCCTTGCTTTCAGATTCAGGTCGGCTACTGTGAGGTAAGCACGGTTGGTATTGACCATATTCTCGCCATAGTACTTGATATAGTTCGAGATATCTATAATTTCTTCGATATCCTGGGGATATGAAAGCTCAAGCATCTGAACAGAGGTTGATAGGTCGCCATTAACATCCCACTTTGAAAACTCAAACTTTGAAGCAATACTTTTTACTAGTAGCTCCTTGTCATCAGGCGAATAATCATTTCTGAGCATAATTGCATACATGCCATCCTCAAGTTTATAGACGTACCTGCCCAGAGATTTCAAATAATCCGAAACCTTATCAAGAAGAGTAATCCAGCTATTTAAGCCGAAGGTGTAGTTAATGATAGCTTTATCCTCCAGCTTGATTAAGAGGATTGTAAAGGGGTACTTATTAATCATGTCCAGCTGGGATTGCTTAATCAATGCATAATCAGTTAGCAGGCCTGATGAATCAACCATCACCTCTTCTGAATTCTGGATTATAACAAAGGCTAGAAATAGATATATGGAAACAAATAAGCTTTGTATCATATTATTTAGCAGTACTATGTCCAGCAAAATTATTATCATGATACCGATACTCCCAATAATGAGCATATATCGTATTCTTGCTGCTAAATACATCTTGTAATAGAAGCTATACAATATAATAAGAACAAGGTAATAAGCCGTTTGGATAAGAATAAAAGCAAAGGCAATCCCCGGGGTGTTATTCCCATCTCCATCTGCATAGAATACCAGTTTTGTCCAGTAATTAGTCAAAACCAAAATAACAGTCAGTAGAAAAGGTGTATAAAGAAATACTTGCTCCCTCACTGTCAGCTTATTATGCCTGCCAATCAATGTAAGTCCATATAAGCAGGATAAAAATGGAATGCAGCTTTGCACTATTAAGTAAATGGATACGATTAGATAGAAAGTCCATGAGGGAATTTCGCCAATATATTTAATTGCTTCCGCACTTACAATGTTAAATACACAGGATATCAAACCTGCCCAGAGCATACTTTCAAAAAATACGCTTTGATTATCCTTGATATGCTTCTTGACATAAAAAAGGTATATCGTGCAGATGTATATTAAAAGGGCACTAATGCAGTAATGGTATTGAAGCAATTGAAGTCCTCCTCAAAGTCAGTATAAGTTAGTCCAAGCTGGCAAAATCCACTAGGACACATTCTTCTCAGCAATAAAGTCGATAAACTCCTCCTGTGGAATCGGCCTTGAAAAGTAGTAGCCCTGCAGATAACCAACACCCAGCTTTTCAAGTGTTTCAGCCTGTTCTCTTGTTTCCACTCCCTCGGCAATTATCTCTATATTCAGGCCCTTTATCATTGCAATGGTGCTCTCCAACATCACCCTGCAGTTATCGTCTTTGAAAGAGTTCCATACAAATTGCTTATCCAGCTTCACAAAATGGAAAGGAAACTCAAGAATATAGTTCACATTGGAATAGCCGCTTCCATAGTCATCCAAGGCCAACGAGATCCCACGCTCCTGCATATCCTGAAACAGGGTGTGAACAGTTTCGGCAGACTTGACGGCAACAGTTTCAGTAATCTCAAGACATATCTGACTTGGGCTGATATGATATTTATCCATCACAGCCAACAATTGCTCCAGCAAGTCTCTTTGGAGGCACTGAACCGCAGAGAGGTTTACTTCTATAAACTGTATTCCACTCTCATCAAGACTGGCATGCTTCAGGAAGGAGCATACCGTTTCAAATATCTGCATACCAAGCTTGGTAATTGTACCATCGCGTTCAGTTAAGGGAATAAACTCATCCGGTGGAATAAAACCAAGCTCAGGATCTCTTAATCGGACAAGAGCCTCTGCTGAAATATATTGGCGCTTCTTAACCGAATAAATGGGCTGATAATAGACCTTAAAAGAGTGGTTGGCCATTGCTGCAGTGATTGCTCTCTTGACATCCTGCTGACGCTTATAGTTGCTGAAGCCAATCTCATTAATGCCGGAGTGCTTATCCTTCTGATTCGAAGATGGTGACATAATCAAATGATCAATATAGTCATATACATCCGAATAAGATTTAATCTGTTCAGGGAATCTAAGCTGACAGATTTTTGCCGACAGCTTGATGCTTAGGTCGTTTATATGCCAATTATCCATAAATCGGTTAGCAATTCTATCCCTTGCCTCAGAATACTGTTTATCAAGGTCATTAAGGGAAAGCAATGCAAAGCAGCCATCCCGGATATAGAATCTCTCATCTACATTAATACTGTTTTTGAAAAAACGAGCCACCTCTTGAAAGATAATGTTCAGATAAGCATACCCCAACGTATAGTTAATTCGTGCTATATCCTCCAACATAATCAAGGTAACAGATGCGCAGGAGTTAGATTTAAAAACAACCTGAAGCTTATTATAAAATACGTTCTGGCTGTACATCTGAGTAGCCCCGTCAATTACTTCATTACGGTTTTGGAGAACCATAATTAGGAGTAATTCGCATAAGACAGTACCTATGCCCTGCACAAGATACCGGGGAAATAGTGTCTGCCAAGCCATGCTTATTACAGAGACAATAATAAAGGTAACCAATGCCCGGAGTATAGCAGCGTCCAGTATATTCATGACCTTCATATAGCGAAAGGCATACATGGACCAAAACACCATACTCACTAACGCTAAGATATACAGGATTAGCAGTCCCGGGCCTCGCTGATAAACCAGATTTGCATCAATATTGAACATTAGGTGAGTAAAGGGATTAATAAGAATCATTATGGTTGTAATGAAATATGGAAGAATAACTATACACTTTCTCCAAATAGAGAAGCTCTTCACTACTCCGGCCACCAGCAATATATAAAATATATAGATATACACCTTATTGTTGTTAAGCAGATAATAGAAGTTCGTAACAAAAAAGCTATACCAGCGAGGATAGATTTCAGGTCGGTTGAGAGTCATTGTGCTAAGTATGTCAAATATCGTAGCAAGCATGCTGTTGATTAGCATAGCAAATAAAACCTTGCTTTTTGCATCGCGGAGATTTTTGTAAAAGATAAAAACACTAAGATTTATGATATTTAATATGAAAGCAACATAATCGTATTGTAGTATGTACATGGCTTCTCCCAATCCTTTGGCATCCTTCTATCAGCATCCTGCTATATCACTTTGAACTATAACTTATATATATCCTCTATTGAAATTGCTACCTTACCATGCTCTATAAAATATATACCACAAGAATGAACATGCAAATCATTCAAAGGGTTTTGCGATGCCCGCAATATATTGTGCTGCGGAACTCAAAACATATGACATCGCAAAATGCCCACTCAGTAGATGATAATGCAATTCCTGTGGATTCTTCCTTCTTAATATCCTATTTCGGCAAAGTCGGGATAAAAATGAAGTGTCTGAAGAATAAATTAGCCACCCTGGATTAGATTAATTCTTGTATTTCCTCTTTGCTAAGCGCCCTGTCATATACTCTGATTTCATCCATTAAGCCGTTAAAGCTCTTACCCCATGGGTTGCGGCCAATCACTACGGCCCGACTGGCATCTCGCTTTATCCGACCCGATAATTCAGTGCGCGAGCATTCATTTCCATCGAGGTACATAGTAATATTTGCCCCATCATAAGTAACTGCATAATGATGCCAGGCTGTATCATTTACAAGCTTAGTCGCGGAAAATTTCTTTGACTCGTTTGTAGTGCTTATTGAGCCAGCAAAACCATCAGCAGTTATCTGAATGCCATAAACTGTATGCTTGTGTACAACCGTTGCTGCTGTGTCCTTAGCAGCCTTCCTTGCAAAAAAGGCAAATGTTATCTCATCAAGGCCATCAAGGTAGCTGCTGTGCTTCACCGAAATTCCCCGGCTTCCATAATTATTAAAGCGAATTGCTCTTCCATGGACAGAATTTCTATAAAGCGTAGCATCACCAGCTTCTATTGTCATGTTTTTCCCGGAGGCATCCTGACAATCCCTGGTGAAAGGCAGATACAGATTCAGGTTGGGAAATTCTGAAGCAATTACGTCAAACTCATGGCTGGCAGTATGCTTATATCCTTCAGTGTCAGTGACAGTCAACTTAACTGTGTGCTTTCCTGATGAAAAGATATGATTTACAGCAAGGCCCAGGCCGGTGCTACCATCACCAAAATCCCATTCATAAGATACAATACTTCTTCCTTGAGGGGCATAGGAATTAGAACCGTCAAAGGCAACCCTAAAGGGCTCATGTCCCGAACTAGAGCTAACATAATTACTATACTTAATATATGCAACGGGAAGAGCAGATCCCTGAAATTCGAATGGCCCGATATCTAAGCCGCTTCCATTCGGTCTTGGCTTCCGGGCAAAATCATGGGCCATATCCACCATTATGCCCTTGTCAATGGCCGGGCTGTTGGGATGTATCGAAAAATCGTCATTATTAAAATCAATAAATAGTGGATCCGCATTGACAATATCGTTGGGGAAGCTTTCCTGCTGGTATTTTTTATAGGCATCTGACATGTAAACTATATTATTGGACGCGTATTTGCTATTATCGATCCCAAAATAGCAATTTCTAGCATTGTAAAATATATTATTGCGAACCTCGCCTGTAGCAGGCTTTCCCTCATCTCCCCTAAATCCGACGCCATGTATACTCATGTTGATAAACAGGTTGTTAAAAACCTTTACGTCTTTTAAACTAGAAATGCACAAGCCCCATGAGGCAGCATCCTTAAAGACATTATTCCTAAATGTAATATCATAGGAATGGTAATAATAACTACCCGAACCCATAAAGCCCTGATGATAGAAATCCTCGATAAAATTTCCATCAATGACTATATTACGCGCATATTCCCCATTGTTATCAAATGTTTGGAAGCCATCTACATGTGCCTTGCCAATTTCCTCTCTTCTTGTGCCGTGCATATAGTTGCCTCTGATAGTATGACCCTGACCAAAAAATCGAAAATAATCAGCGTCGCCGCTTCTAAATATCAGACGCTCTATCTCGTTGTTCTCAACAAGCATATTGGTTCCTGACACATTAATGCCAAAGCTGCACCTGTAAATATAGTTTCCGGCAACTCTACAGTCATTCCCTGCTGCTTTGATTCCAATTCCTGCATCATGGATATAATTATTAGTTACCTGTGTGCCTGTGCTGCCTCCCAGGTCTATGCTTCCACCGTCCAGCTTAAACCCATCCATTACCACAAATGCACTGTGCTTAAAGTTAATTGAACCTATGGAAGCCTTATGCTTATTGCGAGCCCGAAGAATCAGCCTATTACCCGCCTCGCTATAAATGCGGTTAGACAGGAATTTTATTTGCTCATCATATACTCCATCCTCAACAATAATCTCGTCTCCGGGGTAGGAGCATTCAATAGCCCTGCTTATAGTTTTAAGGGGCTCAGTCTCGGTGCCCCCATGGCTGTCGTCGCCCTTGTCGCTTACATACAGCTTGACAGGGTCTCTTGGCAAGGCCGCGCTGAGCCTACCCTTTGTCACAAGGATATCGTCAAAGTTGACCCAATAGCGACTTTTTCCCTCATCAATTCTTGCCAGCTTTACTCTGCCGCCCGTAAATCGCTTAACCGCTTTTGTGTCCCTATCAATATAGGTATACTCGTAATCCTTTCTATTCTCGTATCCATCACGATCTGCTGAAATAGTAATAGACTTGCCATCATTATTGAAATAAAGCTTGAAATGATTAATTGAAGGATTTTGCCTGGGAGAGCTTAAAACTCTGCTTATACCTTCAACCTTCAGCTCCTCCTCAACACCATCCAGCATGCGGTATACCTGTCCCGTCGTCGGATTGAAGGAATAGTAGTTTTTGCCGTTCCGGTACTCAATCATAACTCTGGCGGCGGTGTTATACCAATTGATACTGGTAAAGGAGAGCGTATACTCTGATTGGTCTATTTGCTCATTCGAAAGGGCATATGCCCCTGCATTCATTCTTAAAAACTTACCTTCCAGGCCTTTACCGGTTCCGGTTACTAAATCTCCATGAGTGCTCCAGGTCATTCCTTTAGCTAATCGAGTGTCCACAATGGCTAGATTCCCGTCCTCGAAATCCTCCCGGTACAATATCTCGCCGATCAGATGACTGCCAACCTGGTCCTTTTGTGTCGCATGCGAAGCGGATACGGCACCTGTCATCAGAAAGAATAGGCTTAAAGAAAATGCAATAAACCTCTGTATCCTTCTTCCTCCACTCGATTTTGCTTCCATAGAATATTCTCCTTCGCCAATAAATAGGATTTGTATCATTATACCACACAAGGATATAATTTCCCATGTATATATCATAACCTTGATTAGGCATTTTAATCCATTATAAACAGACAAAGTAAGGCAAGAGGGAGGCCCTTCCACTACTTTTTCTTATGTGCCTTTATTCATGCAATATTTCCCACTCTGTACCCTCCAAGCACCCTATTCGGACCTGACCTTAAGCCCCTCAACAATATCCAGCCTGACAATACGAAATCTGCTGACAAGCGCAATGAGCCCTGCCATAACTATAACAATTATTCCCGCATACACATAGCTTTCTGGGTAAATTGCCGCGGATAGCACAAAGCTATCCCCCGAGAACGCTGTCTTAACAACATTTAGGATCCCATAGCCAAGCACAAAGCCGGCGGGCAATGCCAGAACCAGCTGCATTACAGTTTCCTTAATGTGTGCGCTCATGATGCTTTTAATGGGATAGCCCATAACTCCCATGAACATATACTCATACTCTCGCGCCGACAGGTTCATAAGCCCTACAGTATACAGCACCGTAAGCCCGAGTATGACTGCACAGGCCAGCATGAACCAGATAAGTGTGTTTAAGCTTTCCATCACCGATGCAAAGCTCCTTTTGTCATCTTCCTGTGTGGCATATTCGAAGCCCTGCTCCCGGCTCAATGTTTTTAGCTCGCCAACATCCGTATCTCTTGCGAATATGACGTTATAGAAAGGCTTAAAATCGGATAACACTTCCGACGCATAATCGTAGCTGGTATAAAGAGAGAGTCCGAAGCTCTGCTTGAATACTCCTGATACCCTGACCTCGGTATCGCCAATCATGAGACTATCACCCTCAGACACCTTCCACTGCTGCGCAAGGTATTCGGTTATAATAAGGCCATCCTTTGTGCGCCAGGTGTCAATCTGCAGCATATCGAAGCTATCTTGCACAACAAACAACGGGTATTCCTTTTCGCGAATCACTGCGGGTAGAACCAGCGCACGGCTGCTCTCATCGAGATGCTGTTCAACCGGATGCTCCATCTCAAGCGGCATCGGGCTAAGCTCGATTAAGGCATCATAATGCACGAAATCATCAAAATAGGAGTTTTGAGTGTATTCGGCTGAGTTGAAAAAGCCCAACGCAAATGTAAGTAGCGCGCAGGAGCCGCACATACCAAGCAACACCGCCACAAACCGCCCCTTGTTCCTTAGCGTACTCTTAAGAGCGTATCGCGTATTGAAGGATATCCTTCTCCAAAGAAATGTAGCTCTCTCCATTAGTATCTGCTTACCGCCCGACGGCATTCTGGAACGCATCAGTTCTGCGGGCATCGGCATAAAAACACCGCGTACGCTAATAATCGCGGTAAAGGAGCAAATCAATATGCACACAAGGATTACACTACCCCACAGGGTGGGATAAAATGTGAACGCAAGCCCTGGGACCTCAAACATGGACGAGAAAAAGCCGATAATGGTATCACACAGCAGCGAAGCAACCACGCATCCAAGTAATCCACCCACTATCGCCATAAAGGCCGACTGGGTAATGTAGATCAGTAGCAGCCTTGCGTCTGTAACTCCTAATGCTTTGTAGACGCCAATCTGCCTGCCTTCCATGGATATTGTGCGTTTTATCATAACATAGACTATCATAATAATAAGAAGTGCAAAAATCAGCGGGAATACATAGGCAAATGTGCGTATCTGCTTGAGGTCCTCCCTAAACAGCACCTTATTCAGCTGATCGCTCTGCATCACAGTTTTTACGGCCCCGATAGTCACTCCAAGGTCTTCCGCCACGTCCTTACCAATATCACCCAAGGCGACAATCTCGCCATAACCCTCTTCAAAAAAGCTTTCATTCACAAACACCACGCCGAAGCGTTCAGGCTGAGCCATCATCGCGCGTTCATTTTGCACCATGTAAACATATTCGGGAGATGCAACTAAACCGCAAACCTTTAATCTGCGCCCCTCCAAACGCAGGATGTCTCCCAATCCTATACCACGTGCCCGGGCATGCTTACTAAGTAGTGCGCATTGGGTAGAATCCTCCGGCAAGACCCCTTCATAAAGGTAGGGAGTATTGATGTCGTCAGTCAGCCCTACTGCTCGCAGTGTGATGTCCCCATCTCGAATGTCCCTCACATTTCGTCCCCGTGCTTGCCGGATGCCCTCTTTCTGCGCGACCACTGCCAGATCATTAGAGTCAAAGCTTCCATAATAGGTCACATCAGCATAGCCCTGTGTCTCAAACAGGTGATTGGCTTGCCTGTCATAGCTTAAGTAGATGGTGTAAAGAGTTACAAAAAAAGCTGCTCCAACAATTACCAGCAAGGTCATGCCTATTAGCTGCGGTAAGTTATGGCGCATCTTTCGGAATATAAGGCGGAATATAGATTTATTCATCACCATTCCACCTCTCTTGGCTCAAGAGGCCTTTCATTTTCGGTGACGCTCATAATCTCACCACTGCGAAGGCGGATTACTATATCTGCTATCTTGGCAATCTCCTGGCTATGGGTGATGAAAAGAATGGACGTTCCCTGCTCTCTATGAATCTGCTTTAGTACCTCAAGCACCATGATGCCCGTTTCAAAGTCCAACGCGCCTGTAGGCTCATCACATAACAAGACCTTTGGCTGTTTGGCGATGGCCCTTGCGATGGAAACACGCTGTTGCTCGCCCCCCGAAAGCTGCCCCGGAAAGTGCTTGATGCGATCAGATAAGCCCACCTGTACCAGAGCACGCTCAGCGTCTGCAGGGGAAAGCCCTACCATTTCCGTAGAAAACTCTACATTTTCTAATGCATTCAAGTCAGGCAGCAGGTTGTAGCTCTGAAATACAAACCCGATAGTGGTCTTGCGAAACTGAGTCATTTCGCGCTTGCTGTAGGCTGTGATGTCCGCATCTCCAAACAGAATCTGTCCAGCAGTTGGCCGGTCCATACAGCCTAGCATGTTAAGCAGCGTGGATTTGCCGGAACCACTTGCGCCCAGCACCACAGCAAACCTGCCATGTGGAATCTCAAGATATACATCTCTGAGTGCCCTAACCAGCGAGTCTCCCTCGCCATAGTTTTTGGATAACGCTTTTAAGGTATATAGATTCATGATATACCTCCAAAAATATAAACAATTAGTCCATTCAACATCGCCTCGAAGGTTTCGTCAAAACAGTCAGGGTCCATCATGCTCTTATTGGCAATACCGAAATACATGGCATGAAAGTAATTGTACACCACTCCCGGTTTAGTTTTGTTTGTATCAATATTGAACATTTTTAGTAGCCTTTCATAGGCTGCATGTTCCAGGTCCATCAGGTCGATAACGCCTTGATTGGAGCTTGCCTGCATTTCCATAATCAGCTCTTCAATCTCGTTGTGATACTTGAAAATTGAAATGAATTCGTTGGCATGAAAGCAAAAGCGAATAAAGCTACGTACACGCTCCCCGAGTGGCTCAGACGATGGCTCTGAAAAATAGAGCTCCGCTTGTTGGAACCAGGTGACGTGAAGCTGCGTGACAATCTCAAGAAACAATTCCTCTTTGGAAGTAAAGTGCTGGTAGAAGGTGCCCTTTGCCATGCCCGCGGCCTTGGTAATATCAGCGACGCTGGTTTTCCTTATACCATATGAAAATAGTAGCTTTTTTCCCTCTCCAATTAGCCTATTCTTTTGTAATTGTCTTTCCTGATCTGTCAAGATTTTTGGCGACATAGATAAGTCCTCTCCCTATCTTTTTAATAATGACCATTATTAACTATGCGGTCATTATAGTCATTATAAAAGATAATTAGATAACTGTCAAGAACTTTTTGGTAATATTCTACAAATCTATCTCCAGTAATACCGGTGTGTGATCCTGCCTTGGACCCGAATCAATCATTTCAGATTTGCTTACTTTATCTGCAATGCGATCGCTTACCAGCCAGTAGTCGATCCTCCAACCGGAATTATTAATTTTACTCGTTTTAGCACGCTGAGCCCACCAGGAATAAACTCCTGTCACATCGCCGTGAATATGGCGGAAGGTATCTGTAAAACCCTTAGCTAATAGATTTG
>Ga0123334_1001639_pt1 | contig 27569 bp, 28 predicted proteins | sample BiotimSIPDNA_FD_89706 | JGI IMG/M metagenome (GOLD analysis project Ga0123334, IMG submission 89706) | Anaerobic biogas reactor microbial communites from Washington, USA - Biogas_R1 time_0 SIP DNA | ecosystem: Engineered > Bioreactor > Anaerobic > Unclassified | place: Washington, USA... | reverse complement strand
TGAATTGACTCCCCTTCCAATTCCCTCTCCTCCTGCAACTCCAATTCCTGTTCCTGTTGTTGAGTTAACCGCAGTTCCGAGCCCGGTTTCAACGGAGATCCCGGCAGTTAATGTTACTGTGGTGTCAACCCCTGAATTGACTCCCCTTCCAATTCCCTCTCCTCCTGCAACTCCAATTCCTGTTCCTGTTGTTGAGTTAACCGCAGTTCCGAGCCCGATTTCGACGGAGATCCCGGCAGTCAATGTTACTGTGGTGTCAACCCCTGAATTGACTCCCCTTCCAACTTCCACTCCTCCTGCAACTCCAATTCCTGTTCCTGTTGTTGAAGTAAATGTTTCTCAAACAATTAACGAAACCATATCAACAGATTCAGAAATAGCCAACAACACATCGACATCAGAAGGCATTTTTTATGATGATGTAACGAAAGAAGACAAAGAACAAAAAGAAGATGACCGGATAATTTTTTCCGGCAATTATGTCCTTCCGGAAGGAACTGTAAATGTTACAGAAAACACCGGACTCGAATACCAGATCTCAACCAACACTCCTTTAGGCCTTTTGCATATGCTGCTAACAGATAATCTGATTGAAACTTTAAGCATAGACGACAGGGGGATGCGTAAGGGAGGTATCCTGATACTTGAAGGAGTTAATGGTTATTTCAATACGGCAAGTAAAGTCTGGTATGTTAAAGTCAATGGCAATGTCCTTGAGGATTATCTTGACTCACAAGAAGGTCTGAATATCTATCTTCTTAGTGCTGGAGATACCGTTTCTTATTACTATGGAAATCCGGATGAACCTTTACAGATGGCAGAAGCAGCAATCATTGTGGCATTAAAATAAAAAAAAAATTATTTCCACCGTGATAAGGTGGAAGTAAAAACTTTGGACATCTCTTTTGCCTTATCAAGGGACATTTCTAACTGGCTGGCAATAAAGGGTGCAGATTTTTCAATCATTGCATCCTGTGTAAGGTCTGGTTCGGTAAATGCTCCATGCTGGTAACAATAAACACAATATCTGTAACTTGGTGTTTCATCCTCTTCTGTCCCTGCATCTTCAGGAGAAAAGAGGGGCATTCCACAACTCTGACATGAGGGAACAATCCTCCCGCTCCACCGTTTCAGGGGGCTGATCTGGTTTTGCATGAACATCCTGGCTTTATCAAGCGGCATCCCGAACATTTGTGACATCATACCCGCTCCAATTTCAGCCATCTTTTCGACATTACAGTTATCATCTGTAAATTTACCGTTCTGGTAGCAATATGTGCAATATATATTCGATCTGCTTCCATCAGATTCAGTACCATAATCTTCATCTTTCATAAATGGCATGGCACAACTTTGACAAATTGAAGAAAATTCGGTAATTTTAATTCCTCCTGGTCTGGATGTCACTGCCATGATTGTTCTTTATTCATGTTTAAACGGCAATGCACATCCAATAGGATTGTATGAATTCAGGTATTTGAATCTTTAATAAACAGGGTGAAAGTGAAGATGCAATTCAGACTGTGAATAATCATGCCATAATAACTTATTTTGTCATAAATCCAGAGTATAATTTTTTTTATCTTTAAATCTAATACTCTACATGGCCAGTTATGTCTGTACAAAATGTGGTTATCTCTTTGATGAGCGGTTTGGAGATCCGGAGCACGGGGTAACTGCAGGAACACCGTTTGAAAAAATCCCTGACTCATGGCTCTGTCCAAGGTGTAAGGCTACAAAGGCATTTTTTGCAAAACGCAACGAATAATTCTTTTTTTAATTTTTAACTGAATCTTTTGGTTTCTTCTCTAATGGCGGTCTAGTTCTTCATTACATAATCTGTCACATCGCTGGATACCCTGGTTGTTTCTTGGCACATATTCCCAGGTAATATGAGAAAAATCTGATGCCAGAGAGTGAACTTTGTCATAAAGAATTTTCAGATGTGGTTTATTGACTTTGTATGTCCCCGTTATCTGTCTGATAACAAGCTGACTATCTGAATACAATCTGATATACTTGTCCTGAAATTCTCCAGCCTTTGTCAGTGCCTGAATTACTGCAGTATATTCTGCAACATTATTCGTGGTATCTCCGAGGTATTCTGAATATGTTGCAATCTCTATGCCTTCTTTATCGATGAGGATATAGGCACAGGCAGCTGGTCCGGGATTTCCCCGTGACGCTCCATCGGTATAAATCGTCAACATGTGGGGTACACTATCTACGTACAAAACACATATATTCATGTAAATGAATTTCCTGGAACTTGCCATGATGGGATTTCTCATCGGACTAACTGGTGCCCTTACACCCGGTCCCACTCTTATTGCAACCATTCAGTCTGCTCTTCACGTTGGATGGTCCGGTGGGCCCAGGGTTACATTCGGTCATATTATCGCTGAATTAGGGGTAATTGTTATCATAGCAGCTGGTATTTCTTCCATACCTGATTCTGCAGGACCGGCAATAGCAGGAATTGGAGGAATTGCCCTGTTAGTTTTTGGCGCAATGACTCTCCTGGGAGCCAGGGAAGCAGAAATTGTTAGTGGTAGTAATAAAGGAAAAACCGGTCCGGTTATTGCCGGGCTGGTAACCAGTGTTTCCAATCCTTATTTCTGGATATGGTGGTTTACGGTAGGAGGTGCTCTTCTCCTGAGCTCATTGTCCCAGGGTCTTTTCGGACTTTTTGCTTTTATTGCCGGACATTGGGCTGCTGATCTTGCATGGTTTACCTTAGTTTCAGTAGGTATATACCGGAGCAGAACCGTGCTTGGCACCAGTTTATACCGGGGTATTCTAGTTTTGTGCGGTATTATTCTGATGATATTTGGATTATGGTTTATTTCCCAAATAAATCTCTCCTTTACTGTGGAATGAGTGCAGAATGGTTTGAACATATGCATCTGAATATTAGGCAGAAGATAATTTTCATAATCAGTATATCCTGAAAAATAATCCAATTAATGACTTAAAAATCCAAAGTAAATTACCATTTTCTTCTCTCCAGTAGAAATAAAGGGGTCATAAACCCTTCTGAGCGCATGTTTTATTGAGTACAGAGCTTTATAGTATTGGACTTTTAACTTGTCAATTCTCTTCGCAATTTAATTCCTGATTCCTATTATGGCCATGATATGGAAAATTATTTGCCAGGTAACTCTAATGCAGATTTACTCATCCAAACACCTTGCTCACAATCAGGAAAATGACAAGAAGACATGCAAATATGCCTGTAAATATGATGGGGATATATTTTTCGTATGTATTTCTGTCATTTTTTTCCATCCTTTCCTGAATTAATTTAACTTCATTAAAACAGGTAGTCATTTCCTGTTTTAGTGGAGAAAGAAGGGACTGGACTTCATTTAGATCTGTGTTGTTATGTACCAGGTTCTCAGCCAGTCTGGTCAGTCCTTTATTCAGACTGGTCAATTCTCCTCTCAAGTAGGATATTTCATCATCCTTCATTGATATCTGTCGTAATAGATCCTTTACCTGGCTTTTTAACAGTTCATTTTCAACACGATATTTTTTTTCCGTAACGGAGTGCATCAGCCTGGAGATGGCTTCCTGTCTTGATATTGAAACCGCAGCAGCCTCATCATCAATGATTGAGATAATTTCTTCAGGTAATTTTTTTTCCAGTTTTTCAATTCCCATGATAATCACCCAGTGGTATTCAGTAAGATGTTCCTGTTCCAGATTTCACGGTTATCAAGCAGCCATTTTTGAGCATGGATCGGTTTTTCTGGATTCGGCGGTATTCTAACATATGATCCATCCGGTTTAAGCATCCTTGCCTTGATCGTATCATGCAAATGGATGGGAAGGATGGTATTGATAATTTCATTCCGGATACCGGGATCGAGAGCAGGGTATAACACTTCAATACGGCGTTTCAGATTACGAGGCATAAGATCTGAACTGCCCATTAGAACAAGGGGATCGCCTCCGTTGTGGAAATAATAAATTCTGGTATGTTCCAGGAAGCGTCCTACAATGGTTGTTACCGTAATATTGTCTGAAATCCCTGTAATTTCCGGGCGAAGACAGCATATTCCTCTAACCTGGAGATGAATAACGACCCCTTCCTGTGATGCCCGGAATAGTGCCCTGATAACTTCTGCATCCTGAAGAGCGTTTAATTTAAATATTATTCTCCCGTCTCCGTGAGTATGTTGTCGTTCTATCTCTCTTTCGATGAGAGAGATGATCCGTATTTTGATTCCTCCCGGAGCAACAAGGAGATGATGATAAGAAGAATATTGTGAGTATCCAGTCAGGACATTAAAAAGATGCGAAACGTCTGATGATATCTCTTCATTTGCTGTAAAAAGACCTATGTCTGTATATATTTTCGCAGTAACTGCGTTATAATTTCCAGAACTCATATGAACATACCTTACAATGCCTGTTTTTTCCTTTCTTACAACAAGGCACAGTTTTGCATGTACTTTAAGACCCATAATTCCGAAAACGACGTGAGCTCCAGCCCTTTCCAGAGCTCTTGCCCACCCAATATTATTTTCTTCATCAAACCGGGCCTTAAGTTCAACAAGCACTGATACCGCCTTTCCCTGTTCACGTGCATCAAGCAATGCCTGAATAATAGGTGAATTCGTTCCTGTCCGGTATAAGGTAATTTTTATTGCCAGCACATCCGGGTCATGTGCTGCGGTATTGAGAAACCTGATAACCGGCTGAAAACTTTCATATGGATGAAATAACATGATGTCGCGTTGTTTTATTACATTGAATATATCAGGATCTGCTTCAAGTCTTTCAGGAATTACCGGGGCAAAAGGAGAATCTTTCAGATCAGGTCTGTCTATATTCATCAAGCAGAAGAGGTCAGCCATCCCGATCGGACCATCTGCAGGATAAAACATGTGTGGATACCTTGCCAGCTTTGTTCTCATCATTTCTGTTATGGAAGGAAGAATATCCATCGATGTTTCAATCCTGACCGGCGTTCCAATCCACCGTTTACTGATAGACTGCTCGACAGCACTCAGCAAGTCATCTGCTTCATCCTCTTCGATTTCAATATCTGCATCTCTGGTTACCCGGAACGGATATGATGCGACGATTTCCATACCTGGAAAAAGGAGGTCAAGGTTATCTGCAATCAGGTCCTCCAGAAAAATCAGTTCAATGTTATCGATTTCATTCCTTTCGTTATCTGATGGAATTTTTACCAGGCGGGAGAATAATGTTTTTGGTATCTTTATCCGAGCAAAAAGTTCATCCGGTGATCCTGGCCTTTTCAGGATAACCGCCAGATTTAAGGCAAGGTTTGATATGAATGGGAATGGATGTGATTTATCAAAAGCCAGAGGAGTTAAAACCGGAAAAATTTCCCGGTAAAAGTACTTTCGAAGAATCTTTCTTTTCTTTTCATCTAGTGAACTCCGGTTATGAATGATGATACCCTCCTGTGCAAGTTCAGGAAGTATTACTTCATTCCAGACCCTGGCCTGTTCCAGAAGAAGCGGGGTCAGGTCATGGTTTATCCGTTCTATCTGCTCCATAGGTGTCAGACCGTCTGGAGGAAGTTTTATGACTCCTTCTGCCAGTTGGTGGTGAAGTCCTGACACTCTTACCATAAAAAATTCATCCAGGTTATTGGCGAAAATAGCGAGAAATTTTATTCTTTCAAGAAGAGGATGAGAAGGATCCTTTGCTTCATCCAGAACATGCTGGTTAAAGCGTATCCATGATAATTCTCTGTTGATATATAAAGATGGGTCTGATAACATTGAGCAGGCATCAACCTTCTGGTTATCTACAGTCCCAGCCCTTGCAGACTGATCCATATAACATCAGTTTCACCTGAATGTAATAAAGGTTGAGCATTGAAAATTTTTGCTATTGAGTTATTATACTATTTAAAAAATAGGATCTGGACATATTAAAAGTGGATTTTTGCTTTCTGCCGGATATGTTTTAATGATGGAAAGATTATTGCCACCAGCTAAAGAGTATGAGGTATGAAGTTGGCAGCAGTACTTCTCATACTTTGTATCATTCCTCTCCTCGCATCAGCTGAAGCAATATCTGACACGAATTCTCTTTTTAGTACCTGTCTCCAGATTAAAGAGGAGATGTCACTCTCACTTATCGGTCTTGATATGCAGGCTTCCCGTATTCTCCTCCACATATCTGGTGGTGTAACATCCGGTAATAATCTAACAAACCTTCTCTCATTTTTTGTCGATGATAATCCTGCAGTCCTTTCTGCAGGCACTTATTGATGAGACACTTCTCCTGGTCAAGGCTGCATCTGATGGAGATTTCAATATCAGGGTTGATGTGACAAAGCATGAAGGCGAATACGGCCGGATTATCGAGGGAGAAACACCACTCCTGACAGCGTGGTAACTCCGGTTAAAGAGGCCATCCGCGTCTGCCAGGAATATGCAAACTCTACTTTTTCTGCCCGTGTTGATCCTAATCTTCAAGTTTCAGGTGAGGTATCCCAGCGTGCAGAACTGGTTTTAGTATCAACAACAGAGGCTAATACCTTCTCCAGGGATGGGATAAACCTGGCAAAAAGTATGAGTCTGCTATGATTGGTATCATGGATTCAACAAAGGAAGTTGATGAGATTGTTAAAGATATCAACAGGCAGATTGATGAAATTGGAAAGATTGTGAGGTTGATCACCGATATATCCAACCAGACCAATCTTCTCGCTCTGAATGCTGCTATAGAAGCTACATGAGCCGGAGAAGCAGGAAGAGAATTTGCCGTTATTGCAGCTGAAGTTAAATCGCTTGCACAGGATTCCAGAGCATCTGAAGAGAATATTGCAGAGATGATATCGGCATTGAAGTTAAAAGTTTGTAAAGCTAACAAAGCCATGAAATATGCCGGAAATGTGGTGGTTGAAGGCAGTAATGCATTAAAAGAAACCCTTGGGGCTTTCATGAAAATTGCAGATTCGGTTGAAGGTTTCACAAAAAATGCAATGGATGTTGCATCTGCATCACTAGATCAGATTAGTAAAGTAATAGTGAATGTCAGTACTATTGCCGAATCAATCTCGCGAGAGATGACTCAGTTTAAAGTATAATGGGGTACAGGTAGGAGAGAAAAAGTAGTTTTTTCTTTACAATACTTTAATTTATTCCGATTCGCCATTTTCCTGCCAGAACCAGCATTTCAAACCGTACTCCTTTCCCATACGTTCCGGTTTCACTGATTTTTATACCGGTGATGGAAAGAATCTCACCAATCAGGAATAATCCCATACCTGTATTTTTTCCAAAACCCCTCTCAAAAATCCTCATCTTGTCTTTTTCTAAAACACCGCCACCGTCATCTTCGTACACAAGAATACAATCATTTCCTTTAATCTGATACGAAAAATTGATTGATGTAAGGTTATTTCCATGACGAACAGAATTATCAACGAGATTATACAGTACCTTTTCCAGCATAAGGTCTGCATAAATCTCAAGGTTTTCAAGTTCAGACTGTAAGAAAATACCCTGTGCAAGTCCTGTTATTGTCTCTTCGTGGATAAGGGTTTCAACCCTTTGCCAGACCGGAGCAGAAGTTCCAAGATCCTGGTATTCTTTTGTCAGATTTATAAGTCGGGCAATATTAGATGATGTCTTATTGATAACATCAAGGTACTTAATGAGTTTTTTATCAGTTACCATTTCTTTCATCTCTTCACTATACAGTGAAGCAATCATCACCCTGTTTAATATGTCATGCCTGGTGATACTGGATAGAATGTTGAGTTTGTGGTTTGCCGATTTAACTGCATCATGTGCATGTTTTATCTCATTAATGTCATGGATCTGAAGAAGTGTGCATAACTGCTTTTGGATATTAATACTGGAAATCGCCACCTCAGCATAAAACGGACTGTTATTCTTATTGATAAATTCTATTTCAGTCCGGTTGACTTTCCCATCTTTAGTAACCGATGCTAACGGGCTGATTTCCTGCTCATCATCTGCAAATATGCCAATATTTTTAAGATTTTTTCCTGTAATTTCAGTATTAAACGTACCAAAAATCTCTTCAAATCCTTTGTTCACTTCAATGATTGTCCCCTTTGCATCAATAATTAAGATAGGATCCGGTGTCTGGTTGAAGATTGAAATAAATTTTTGTTCACTTTCTTTTAATGCCTGCTCATAAACTCTTCGTTTTGTAATATCCCTGCTTATACCCAGAAAACCAATGATATTGTTATGTTTGTCATGCAAAGATTTTGCAACAACTTCGGTCCAGACAGTAGAGCCATCCTTACAGGGTTGTTCAACCTCGAAAAACTCCGGTTCCGGTCTTAACCCTGTTTTTACTTTTTCAATAGTACTGTTCATTATCTGCATTGTAAGGGAGACTGATCCCGGAGAAATTGCATCAATTACCGGTTTTTCAATCACTTCCTCCGGGGTATACCCTCTTAAATGATATACCGAAGGGCTGACAAACGTAAACCAGCCATCAAGGTTCATGGTCCAGATAACATCGGTTGAATTATCGGTAATAAACCGGTATCTCTCCTCGCTCTTTTTTAATTCTTCTTCAGCAAGTTTTCTGTCAGTGATATTGTGATGAGCTGAAAGAATACATTTTTTACCTTTAAATGATATAAAAATCCCAAAAAGAATGGCCCAAATCCGTTTTCCAGAAGATAATGAAAATTCAACTTCGTAATCTGTGACAATATTTTTATCCTTAAGTTTCTCAATCCAGTCTTTTCGTTCTTTGGGGTTAGTCCAAAAATCATGGATCATGATTGATGTTAATTCCCTGACTCCTTCCAGTTCAAAAAGTTTAATTGCTTGAGGATTAGCATAAAGGAGGTTCCCGTTTATCGTAACTATTGTGATAGATACCGGGAAATTATCAATAATCTGTTGAAACTGAATTTCATATTCCATCAGGGCACAGGATGTCATTTTTAATTCGGTAATATCCTGGTTTACCCCGAAAACCCTGATCGGTTTTCCTTCATTGTCTACTTCCAGTTCCCCTATAGTTGTTATATATCTCTCTTCGCCGGTACTTGGCAGCACAATACGCATTTCTGTGTTGTAGGGCAAACCTGTTTTAAGAGCCGTTTTAAAAATTTCCCTCATCCTGGGTCGGTCTTGTGGATGAATCAAATCAGCAATCAGGTCATAACCTACCACTGATCCTAGTGGTAATCCGAACATGTGATATAATTCATCAGAAGCGGAATACTGCCTGGTTTTAAGATCAAGACTCCAGTTTCCAATCCTTGCAATCCTCTGTGTCTTCTCCAGGTTTTCCAGCGTCTGTTTCATTTTTTCTTCTGCCAGACTTCTTTTTGTAATATCAGTTGCCTGAACTAGCAGGAGATCTTCACCAGATGATGAAATGATATCCGCGGACACCAGCACATAAAGTAAATCATTGGTTTTTGTAAAAAAATTAACTTCCAGGTTATGGAGATATCCTGCCTCGTTTAAAGATTTTAAAAGTTCAGTTTGGGTTTCTTCTGTTAATATGCCAAGTTCAAGGAAAGTTTTTCCAATGACCTCTTCACGGGTAAAAAAGAGTCGTTTTAGAAATGCTTCGTTAACATCGACAAACCTCCCGGAGGAGAGTTCAGATAACCCTGCAATGGAATGGTTTGCCTGGAAAATCTGATTAAAACGCTTTTCTGAATTAATAAGTTCTTTTTCTATTTTTCTTCGTTTGACTGCCTGTTCAACTTTATGGCCCAGTTCAGCAAACTGTGCTTTGGGATCTCCTCCTTTCTGGAGGTAAAAATCGACACCGTGATTGATGGCCTCTATTACTATTTCTTCACGCCCTCTTCCGGTAAACAGGATGAAGGGTATATCCGGGTATTGTGAACGAATCGCCTTTAAAAATTCGATTCCATCCATTTCCGGCATCATATAATCAGAAATAATTGCATCATACGATGAGATATTCCCAGACTTTATAATTTCATCTGCTGAAAGGGAAATATCCACAGAGAATTCTCCATTCCTCTCCAGGAATATCTTTGCCAGGTCAAGGAGGATTTCTTCATCGTCGACATAGAGGATATGGATCATGTTATTTTCCATTTCCATTATATTTCTCCCCTTTTTTTACAAGGGGCATCAAAACCCTGATTTGGATGCCGGAAATAAGAAAATCCCTGTGTGAATTTATTATGATAAAGGGAAGATTGGAATGTATAACATGAATATCCTCTTATCCCTATAAAAAGGCTTCTTCACTACACCCCGGAACCAATCCAGGAAAGCCAGATTGAATTGAGCAGGACTACAATTGTTGCTATCTGGTGACCAATTGCTCCCAGAACTGGTGATATCATTCCACCTGCAGCGATTCCGATGAGAATAAAATTGAGGGCCATTGCAAGAATAATATTTATTTCAATAGTTCGCCGGGTCCTCTTTCCCAGCGAGAGAAATGATGGAAGGGTAAAAAGACCTTCCTGCATCAATATTACTCCTGAACTCTCAAGTGCCAGTGTATTTTCCCTGCTTCCCATTCCTATCCCAAGATCTGCTCTGGTAAGTGCAGGGCCGTCATTTGTCCCGTCACCAACAAAGCAGACAACCTCCCCTTTCTCCTGGAGACTGGCAATATATTCTTCTTTCTGGACCGGATGAAAACCTGAATAAGTCATTGATTCTGGAATATCAAGCTCTTTTGCAATTCTTCGTGCAACATATTTATTATCTCCTGTAATCATTGCAATTCTGTTATATCCCAGTTTTTGCAGAGAAGACAGTGCATTTTTTGTATCATGACGCAGCGTATCTGCAACCAATAATCTCCCGATATATTGTCCATCCTTTGCAATCAGGACTTCCGTTTCATAATGATCGTTATCTGCTTTGGAATCTTTGGCATCATCTGGTATAAGTACGGAATTTTCGATGAGAAAATCCCTGTTTCCAACAATAATTGAGCTATTGTTAAATGTGTCAAAAGCTCCTTTCCCAGGAATATGTCTGGCCCTCATTGGGCCTGTGTAGACAATTCCCCTGGTTTGTGCTTCTTTTATAATCGCTTTTGCAACAGGGTGCGGAGATGATCGCTCAGCTGATCCTGCGACTTTGAGAATTTCTTCTTCTGATACTCCATTTTCAGGAATTATCCCGGTTATACTCATCTCACCTGAAGTCAGAGTTCCTGTCTTGTCAAATACAATGACGGTGATTTTTTTACAGATTTCCAGGTATTTTCCACTTTTGATAAGAATTCCGTTTTTTGCAGCCGGACCAATAGCGGCCAGAACTGCTGAAGGAGTTGACAGGAGAAGTGCACAGGGACAGGCTACGATGAGAACCGTAATTCCCCTGATGATATCTCCGGTTATAAGGACAATTATGCTGGCAAGGAGAAGAATGAATGGCGTGTAATATTTTGCAAACCTGTCAATCATCGGGTGTGAAGGTGGTCTTCGTATCCCTGCTTCTTTTACCAGTTCAACGATTTTTGCATAGGAAGACTGGGATGCCGGTTTTATTGCAGTAATAATCAGGACACCATCAAGATTTATACTCCCTGAGAATACTGTCTCCCCAGGTTTTTTCAGTATTGGGTGGCTTTCCCCGCTCAGAAATGATTCATCGATAGCAGACTGGCCTTCAGATATTTTTCCATCAACCATGATACTATCCCCGGGTCTGATAATCACCTGGTCTCCCACCACAATGTCTTCAATGAGAAGATCAATCTCGTCACCGTTTCTGATTACCCTGGCAGTTGTTGGGAATGTGGACAATAAGGAATTGATCTCTTTGCCGGTTCTTGTATACAGGTATTCTTCAATGATCTCTCCAATCGTCAGGATAAGTGCAATCTCAGCTGCAGCGGTGAATTCTCCGATTATTACTGCAGCGACAATCGCAAGGGCTGCCAGTTCACATACATCCCATCTACGATTGATAAGACCCAGAATTGCATCTTTTAAGATCGGATATCCTGTCAGGACAAGAGCTGCAATTGCAGCAGGGATCTCTAATTCATGTGGCCCTATTATTGAATATTCTGTCAATACTGCAATTACTACCAGGATACCTGCCACAAAGAGCCTGATTACCTCTCTTCTGAATTTTTTATCATCATGATTGTGAGCATGACCACACCCACACCCATGATCATGGCATCCCTCAGGTCCAGTATGCTGATGTTCGGATGACATTACTCTACCGCCAAAACAATTCAGATACGCTCGTTAATCTTTTTCAATAATACAATCAGGTGTTTTGTATCATCATCCCCAAGTAATTCGGCAATTTCAGCGGCCAGGTTGAGATGGTGGCGGTGATGCTCCTCAAATGCCTGTGTGCCTTCTTCAGTAAGTTCAATAATATATGACCTTCTGTCATGTTCTGCCCTGATCCTCTGGGCATACCCGCCTTTTTCTAACCGATCAACAGTAATCGTTGTGGTTCCCGTGGTGATTCCAAGCTTGCCTGCAAGTTCTTTCATGTTCATCCGACCATAATGACCAAGAATTTCAATGGCATGTGCATCGGAAATTTTGAGATTTCCGGCTTCAATAACTGATGATTCCCATGAAGTAAAACGGTCAAAAAATTCTACCAGGTGAGCATTGAGTTCTTCTTTTAGAGTGTCCCTATCTTCCATTACTATCTTCCTAAATGTTGGACAATCATATTGTTTGATTGTCCAACTATTTGAATTTATGATATTCAATTCACGTGATTTTCAAAGAATCAAAATTAAACCTGAAATGAGCTGGCCAAAATAAATCTGGCGACTCTCTATTTTTACCAAAAAAAGACAGATTACGTCATGCTCTCAAAGATTCACACAGGAAAACCCAATAATAATAATACACAAATACCGGACCCTGAAAGTTCATTGCCAGATGTTAGTTTTTTTGAACATTTTTCACAAAGGAAAAAAAATTTTTGGTCACCACTCATCACTACCAAAATATAAAATTTGTAATGCGGGAGGCATATTCCCGCTTTTGGAATAGTAATGAGAAAAAAATCCGATCTCATAACTCATCTCAAAAAAGAGCGTGATCATGTCCATGGGAACATTGAACATAGAGCGTGATTTAGAGGCACTCATCAGTCACAGTAAAAATCTTGATGAGCATTTGCATCATCTGATAAATGAGACTAATAACTCTGTAATAAATCCTGCTCCACTCTAAATGGGATGAATATTCGCCTGATAAAGAAGGTTCAGTACAAAATCTGCCACTTGGGGTTTCACTATCTCAAGTCACCACTAAACAAACAAAGGAGGTCACATGGGATGTCATGCATCAATCAGAGGGGCAATAAACATGGAACTTATCCCTGAATTTCTATGGAAATACATGGATAGTCCCCATGAAGAAAAAATCCCGGTTGATTGGGAAAACCAAAACGGTAAAACAGGTTAATAATAATCGATCATGCAGGTTTTCATTATTGTTCTGCTTTCCACGTAATCACATGTTATTATTTGCAGTCATTGGGTAAGGACACTCATGATAATCATGATAATCAGGATCGATAATCACCACACCTGGTATACAAACAGATGTTCCTTTTAGCCTTCTAACATTTTGCATCTGTTTTAGTAATATCAGAGATTAATCGATCTATCCCGGGTTCTGTTCTTGTTTTTTTCAAATTTGTGTATTCTAAAATTAAAAGCATTGATAAATAGGGCAATTATTACGCCCGTTTAAAAAAGATGGTGTATTAAACCGGAGCAGAACAATTATTAATTTTCTGAATCTGGTTTTTTTCGTATACAGGTTCAATGTTATCAGATATTATTCCCTTTAATCGGAACAATCCCTCAGGAATTGTAATTTCAAACCTGGCTCCCTGTCCATAAATCCCGCATTCATGGATATTCATACCACATGCATTAAGGACCTGATATGCGAGATAAAGGCCTGAACCAGGATTATTCTGATTTGGAGCCTTTAAGATTAATGCTTTTTCATTATCAGGGATGCCATGTCCATCGTCTTGAATATACCAGATAAGGTTCCCTTCTGACACTGAATAATCACTGATGATGCGAGTAACTCCCCCTCCATGGCGTATTGCATTGTCTACTAGATTAAATACAACTTTTTCTAAAATCGAATCTCCATAGACCTCTATTGAACTAAGGTTGTGTTCAATCTTAACATCCCTGGTATCTATCATGGTTAAGGCATTTGATACAATATTGGCAAGATTCATCCACCTCTGTCCAGAAAGCCCGGGTATCAGGTGATCTGAACTTGTTGAAATCTGCCTGTTAATTGCTTGCACAGTTGATTCTATTCTTGAAACTACCAGGTTCATCTCATCTCCTGTTGACATTGTTTTTAACAGGTCAAGATACCGGTGAAGAGCGGTAATCGTATTCAGAAGGTCATGCCGGGTTATCACAGAGAGGATGTCATGATTTGCCTGTGATTTAATTGCCGATTTTATCACCATCTCATTGTAAGCCGGCTCCTGGATAGTAGCCGAATTTTCCCAGGGAAGACCTGCATCCTGAATTTTTGAGAAGAGTTCAAGTGCAGAAATCGTCTGTGTGCCTGCCGGAGTGTTTAAAAAACTGACCAGGTTTCCAATCGCTGATGTCGTAATAGGAGAGAGTTCATGTTCGATGATACAGGCTTCTTTGTTTGCAATATCAGGTGCAACGCCGATAAATTCAAAAAACTGCCGTAGTGTTTCATGACGGATATGAATAACTTCCCCTCTCATCCTGCCTTCAGAAGAGAGAAAAACTCCTTCATACCGTCTCCACTTCGCAAATCCAAGTCGGGATATTTTCCCCACCATCTCAACGACAGAAGAAGGCGATACATTAAGAGATCTGGCTATTTCTCCAGTCCTGGCATAACCTTTGGTTTTACTGAGCACATATATTGTTTCCAAGTAATCTTCCATTGCCTGTGATAACTTCTGATCCGTTTTTTTCATCCCATTCCCTCCGTATGAGTGCATGTCCGCGTTTTGTGAGTTCCACTCTGCTTTCGATGTTATTTTCCCGGGTTTCGCAGGAACAACTGCAACATGCACATGTGATGCCATTTTTTTTGCACGAACATTCCGTTGCTTTTTCCCCGTCCTTTTTGAGATATCCTGTGCTACACAGCAGAGATATCCATGATGAAACTGAACTTGTCGGAATACCAAGTTCAAGGGCAAGTTCAGAGAGCAGGCATCCTTTCCGGTTATGGATGAGGTGAAGGATTTTCAGACCTTCACTCACAGCATTCACCCCTGCATGAACATTTATACAGGAGTTTAGATACTCCAAGATACAAGGGTATTGCAATAATTCCTGCCCATATAAATCCTGGGCTGAGAATCGTCAGGATGTTTGCTTCTTCTTCTCCTTCCATTATTGTTGTTAGAACATTTCCTCCTTCAATCAGGACAGAGCATCCGGCAAATACCAGGAGGAGGAGACTTGCAACATATGAAAAGCTGATCCAGCCCGGACGGTCAGACCTGCCTTTCATAACAGCAGTTGCAAATATGAAAGATATCAGGATCAGAATGCACCCTCCCGGAATATCCGGTAAGATGAAAAATCGAGTAATGATTCTGGCCCCTTCAAGTATTGATAAGAAGCCTGCTATGAAGGTGGTCAGAGTTACAATTACTGTCCACCCATAGAGATATTTGTGTGGGTATGTTGTGTTTGACATGTTTTATACTCCAATGAAGAGTGATCCGATGTGTAATACCAGGTATGCGAAGATGTATGCCATAAAAATTCCCCATCCGATAGCTATTCCTGTCCATTTCCAGTTGCCCATTTCCTGTCTGATTACTCCAAGTGCAGCAACGCAGGGGAGATAGAGGAGGACAAATACCATGAATGCAAGGGCAATTATCGGGCTTAATGTTGGATCTGCAGCGAGGGATGACTCGAGCATTTCCTCTCCGCCATAGAGAGTTCCAAGAGATCCGACTACGACTTCTTTTGCAATGAATCCGAAGATAAGACCTACAACAAGCTGCCAGTTAAACTCAAGTGGTGCGAATACCGGGTGCAGTGCCTGACCAATGATTCCTGCAAGACTGTCCACTGATCCGTATTCTACGCCTGCCGGCAGTGTTGCCAGGGCCCAGACCAAGAGAACTCCGCCAAAGATGACAATACCTGCACGCTTGAGGTATTCCCTTCCTTTATGCCACATATGAGTTGCTGCAGCAAATCCACTTGGTTTCCTGTATGGTGGCAGTTCCATGATGAAGGGGGATGGTTCGTCCTTGAACACGAGGCGACGAAATATTAGGGCAGTAACTATTGCCACGAATATTCCCAGGACGTACAGGAAAAAGATTACATTTCCTGCTGCTGCTCCAAAGAAAACTCCTGCAAACAGGACATATACCGGAAGCCGTGCTGCACAGGACATGAACGGGATAGTTATGATAGTAATTATCCGGTCCGCTTTGCTCTGGAGAGTTCTGGTTGCCATGATGGCAGGAACATTACACCCAAATCCAATAAGGAACGGGATAAAGGATCGCCCATGCAATCCAATCGAGTGCATCAGGCGGTCCATGACAAATGCTGCTCTTGCCAGGTATCCGGTATCTTCCAGGATAGAAAGTAGCAGGAACATAACAAAGATAGATGGTACAAAGACGAAGACAGAGCCAACACCTCCGATTACTCCATCAGAGAGGAATGACTGGATAAATGGATCCATCTCGACTTCGTTCATCAGTTCGGTAAAATAACCAAATATGTATTCTATTCCTACCAGGAACGGATTGGATGCACTAAAAGTTACCTGGAAGGCAAACCACATACATGCGAGGAAAATGGGTATTCCATAGAACCGGTGTGTTAATACCTGGTCAATCAGGTCGGCAGGCAATACCTGCCCCATGGTGCATTTTACCGCACAGGTTGTGATTTCTTCAGCAGTCCGGTACCTGGCCAGCAGGATATCTTCGGCAATACCGTCACGTTCTGCCGGATCGCTTTTATCGATGAACGGAATTACCAGTCCCTGGTCATGCAGCATCTTTTCCAGGTGTTCATCTCCTTCCATCAGGCGGATTGCGGCATAATGGGGTGAGAGTTTACCAAGAAGTGATGCATGAGAACTGAGATAGTTACCAATTTCGCCGATGTAGTTTGTAACTGAGTGCGGATACTCAATTTCCTTATGGGTGGCCCTGGTTTTTTGTCCGGTTACACGGATGATGTTCTCTACTAATGTATCAATTCCCTCTCCTGTCCGTGCAACTATCCGGACCACTGGTATTTTCAGGTTCTTTTCCAGACATTCAGCATCAATGGTAATTCCCTGCTCATCTGCAAGGTCGCTCATGTTCAGAGCAATTATCATTGGAATGCCGATTTCCATCATCTGAGTAGTTAAAAAGAGATTTCTCTCGATGTTTGTTGCATCGATTATCTGGACAACTGCGTCCGGGTTGGATGTTAATAGTGCATCTCTTGCAACCTGTTCATCCGGGGTAAATGCTGAAAGGCTGTATGTCCCTGGAAGGTCAGAAACGATGAGTGAATGGTCATTAATCTGTCGGTTTCCTTCCTTGATATCAACAGTGACTCCCGGGTAGTTCCCGGTGTGCTGGTGGACTCCGCACAGGCTGTTGAACAGGGTTGTTTTACCCACATTCGGGTTTCCTGCTAGTAATATGCGAATATCTTTCATAAGATCATCATATTTGTGGTTCAACAAGAACCATGCTGGCTGCTCCGGGTCCAAGAGCGTATCTGCTCTCACCTATCCGGATAATGACCGATTCTTTTGCTTTTTGAATAATGGTCAGTTCAATTCCGATAATGATGCCAAGCTGGCCGAGTGTTTTTGCAAGGTGTCCTGTTCCACAGATAGATCTGACTACAACCTTGTCGCCGGTTTTTAATAGACTAAGGGGAACCACCGTGTTTCACTCTCCCTTCTTTGTATCAACGGTAATCAGTGCTGCCTCTCTACGACGAAGAGACAGTTTATAACCTCGGATAAGGCATTCAGCGGGATCTCCGAGAGGAGCCCATTTTACCAGTGTTAGTCTGGATCCGGGTAATACGCCCATTTCCATTAATCTACGACGAATTGTCGTATCTCCCAGAATTTCAGAGATAATCCCTGAAGTTCCGGGGGGGAGTTGTTCAACTGTCATGATGGACATGATTCACCTAATTATCTTAGACTCATCTAAATTATTACGCTATTCTATATTAAATTAGTCTTACCTAATTTCATAAGTAAGATCTAAAAAAACCCTTTATCCGTATCTATCCTGAAAATAACCGAAAATAATCAAAAAACAGATCTCATTATCCATCCCGATTTTCCAGCCGGTTATAATTTCACTTTTCAGGGTGAATGAGAGTTATGATAGAAAATTAATTGGAAATATGCGAATATTTTTTCCAGCGAAATGGATGAATATCATGTGTCGCGGAAGTATGGTGATGGTTATTTACTTTTGATATCTGGCATTCCACCAGAAAATTCTTAATCGCATGAACCATACGTTTTGATATGGATCTAATTCGAATAAGCACCTTTATGTGTGTCCTGTTTGCAGCGGTTTTGCTTCCTGTTTCTGCTGCAGATTCAGGTGATTATGCTAACCAGACCCTCAACAATGAATTTGTTGTAAAGCTGCCATCTGACTGGTCAAATTTTGCTATGAGTTCATATGCTGGTCCGGCAACTGCAGTCATGGATAATAATGACATTACGAATGTAATTGCTATCCAGGTGTATCCGAACATGAACTGTTCAGTAATCATAGAAGAGAATCTGAAGGTAAATCTGGAACTCTACAATGCGATGGCCAGCATTGCAAATATGACTGCACCGGAATATGGTACTGATAATGTAACCCAGTATGGAAAATATCCGGATGGAAAAGTATCAAACCTGTTTATAAAGCTCATTGACGGTAATGTTGTCGCTGTTTCAGGGACCTATGATACCATTGAGGATGCAGAGGATAAAGCAGAGCAGTTTACTCGTATAGCTGCATCGGTCATTCCTCTCAATCCGCCAGTATCGGACATCTGCGCCATGGAAGACAAAACACCAACTCCGGTTCCAACAACAACCTATAACCCCCGTCCCGTCCCTACTCCAGTATACAAATCCGGATAATCATCCCCTCTTTTTTCATAGTATTATCAGACCTTTCTGATTGGAATACAGCCCTGCTTAATATCAGATGAATTTGAATATAAACCCATAAGCGGGCTCTATTCTATTCTTAAGGTACAGTCGGTATAGTATCTCCTTGAAAGAGACGTATGAAATAAGATAACAAATCTTTCTTCTGGAATCATGGCATACCCGTAAATTTGGTTTGTAATTTACTTTATGTCTTGATATGACTCTTGATAATCTGGAATATTCTCCTACTTTCTACCATTTCATACCAATAGTTCTTTTACTCCTTTTCTGTATTAACAATACATGTATATTCTAGGAATTAGTGGTAGCCCCCGGAAAAAGGGTAATACAGACATTGTTTTGGAAAAAATCATCTCTGGCGCCAGAGAATATAAAATTAAAGCCGAAATTATCTATCTTCGGGATTATGTGGTAACTCCCTGCATTGGTTGTGAAAAATGTCGAAAAGACCTGACTTGTTCACAGTTTTATGATGGAATGACCCTATTGTACCCAAAAGTAGAGAAGGCAGACATTCTGGTCCTTGGATCTCCTGTGTATCATTACAATATTACATCAATGATGAAATCATTTATTGATCGGTTATATCCGTATTACCTTTTTTCAGACGAGCGTCCCAGGAAATATCAATCCAGACTTGCAGATAAAAAAAGGAGTGGGATTATTTTCTCTATTTGTGAACAAATTGATCAGAATGAGATGGGTTTTGCGGTTGAAGCTATGGCAAAACCGCTAGAAGCATTAAAGTATAATATAGTGGAGACAATGCCCATATCCGGTTTTTTTGATAAGGGTGCCGTCCGGGAAGATGTTTCCCTTTTAGAATCTGCGTATGCCTTAGGTCAAAAAGTTGTAATTTATCACATAAATAACCGATCTTGAAGTATATGGTCAGGCATTGATGTTGATGTTTCCAGATGAACACCTGACAATGTACAAGTTAGAAAAAGTATCTTCTTTCTTCCGTTTTTAATCTAAAGAATTTTAAGAAAAAAGTTTGCAGAGAAATTATTGGAATTTATCTGCAACACTGTTTAGTTCATCAATGGAACTGATTGTTACATATTCTGGGACAACAAGACCAATCTTACAGCCTTCCATTGCTGTTCCTACCTCCACCAGATCATCTCCGAATTTTTCCATGTAACTTGAATGAGTTACCGGGAGCCAGGAGGATATGGTACAGTCCATATCCCCGGTAGATAATGCCTGATAGAGCGGTCCTGCATCAACAGCAATGAGTTTCACATTATATCCTGCCTGTTCCATTACTTTTGCCAGAACATTGGTGCTTGCAATTTCAGAGTCCCAAAGGACATATCCAATTTCAATGGTGGATCCGTCACCTGTAACATCACCAATCCAGTCTGTAACCATATCCTGATTGTTATTGACGAAATCCTGAGCAGCATCTGCTGGTTCTGCCCCGTCCTCAATATCAAGCATAACTGTTGTCATGTCATCCGGAGTCCAGAAAAAGTGTTCTAATATCGCAAAGGCACCTGGATTGTCTTCTTTAAATCCTTTTCTTGCCAGTGTTGCAACGTATTCTTCTCCACCAAACACATTTTTGGGATCCTCTAAGTACTTCAGGTCAAACCGTGCAAATTTCCAGTGTGGCGTCCATCCGGTTACTACAATCCATTTCTCTTCGCTCACGGATTTTGTAAGTTCGGTAGCCATTCCTGCACTACTACTGGATATCAGATTAAAATCAAGGTTATATTCATCAATTGCAGTCTCCGTCTTTTGCATAACACCGGCTCCGGGTTCAATACCAATTATTTTACCCGTTCCTGCAGCACTGGCAGATACTATTATAATACTAAAAAAAAGAGCCAATAAGGCTATTTTGAATAGATTGCTCTGTTTTTTCATTGTCTTTCTCCGATTCATCATTATTCATGAAATTCTTTCAACAAGAATTATGTCCAACCTATCAGAAAGGGGATTGAAGAAATGAATCATCCCCTGTCTTTTGTGGTCTAAAACTTATAGTGCCGATCTCTTAATAACTGTTTTGCTTTAACTATTTCCCTAATGGGGCGATTATATTTGGATTTGGGGACGTAGGGGTATTTAATTCGAGATATATTGCTGTATGTCTCTGAAAATCATGTTTTTAGGGCATATTTTCCTGATATATTCGATTAAGTAAAATATATTTGGCAAATTGCATCATGAATGGTTCATTGAATGATAAATATAAATTAACCCGTTTTTTGTTTTTAATTTCCCAATTAACTGGTAATGTATATTTTCCGTTTATGTTTTGTGACTTTTACCACGAGATTTAATCTTCATATAGTTCTCGTTATGATTTAACTATGAAGACAGCCCGGATTTCTGATTACTATTACTTCCAATTGTTTTAGAATCGATATGATATTGAGTAATCTCCGTTTTTTTCAAAAATTAAGTGATATTCCTTTCTGAATTAACTTATTGTTGAGGACTGTATTACAGAATTTCTAATGGGATGGAGCGTATTGTTTTACATAATTAGTTCACAACTGGTTTTTCAATAGATATTTTGTCTTAAATGACGAACAGTCAAATTTTGCAGTAAATGGTGATGATTACTTTATTTATGGATAAACACAAAGGGACAGAACATGCACAAATATCTTGACTCCCGTCTGTCGGAGGAAAACTTGATAATCCACCTCAGGCAGTAGAAAATGCCAATCCTTCCAGTTTTACTGTGACTACTGGAGATTGTGAGACATGGGACTTCCGGTTCAATACAAGAAGTCTTGGGATTGACCTGGGAACATACACCATCTATGCCTTATCGTCGCCATCTGACAGATATCATCTTGATGGAACCTCGTATGCTACTATTCCGGTATCTTTCAGGCGACCAACTGTTTCGGTGACTGAACCTACCAGGACAATTGCAAAGGACGACAAACTGTTAATATCAGGAACACTTGGAGGAGACATAGATACCGGAGTTGCTGTCTGGATATTTGGCAGAAATTTTTTCAGATACGATACTGCAAGAGCCGAAAACAGTGGTGACTTTACATACGAGTTGTCAGGTCCGGTTACGGCATCTATGGAACCGGGAGAATATACGGTGATTGTCCAGCACCCGATGGGAGATGGAGAATTTAACGTGAGACCAGATAGTGACCGGCAATTAGTGCTTGGATCACAACCATATCCGGGAGCTGCACAGTTCAGAATTGGTGGACCGGGAGCATTGCAGGGTCCGGCAGCAGCAACCGCGCTTATCGAGGCCCTGAACAGTCCATTTATCGATGATGTATATGCTGAATATTCAATCAACATAGTAAACCCGGTAATAACCTTTGATCCGGTATCACTCGATGCTACGGTTAATAAACCGATTATTATCTCTGGCACCACAAATATTGAAGAGGGATCCAGAATTTTGGTTGAAGTTACTGATGACTGGTTTGGACCGACTATAAAAACTGAACGCTCAAGAACAGCAGGTTTCTCAGGAGTTGTGAAAGTGCAGACTGACACAGATGGAAAGAATTTCTTTTCACTTGAAATTCCTGCAGGACGAATATCTGTTGGTTCATACCGGGTTATTGCACATTCCATTTCCTCACAGGCTTCTTCTACCGGAACACTAAATGTCAGTCTGAAAGAGACAAAACTAACACCAACTGTCAGTCCTGCTCAAAAAGGAACAACTGAACCGGAACCTGAGAAATCTGCTGCCCCTGTAACGCCAAAATTAACATCAGATATTGTAACCGTCGTAACCGAGCCGGCTGTGACAGAAAAAATACCAGTATCTTCAGTTCCATCAGAAATGGCTCCAGGAATGGGAATTCCTGTCCTTATCCTGGTCATTGCTCTTATCTTCGGAATTACCATCTTTGGAAAGATTGGTGTTTCATCAGACGGCCAGGAAAAGATGAAAACTGAGGACGGAGACAAAACCTGTCAAGAACCAGAAACCAGATGAAAAAGATAATTATTGTTGTATTGCATAAAGTCAGGTTTTTCCGGGACAAAAACCTGATTTTAATCTATCATTTAAGGAATTACTATTTAAATAATCCGGATTACAATTGGATTCATCTATTCTCCAGACCTTGTTTCCGGATGATATCCACGACTTTTTCAACAACATGCTCAAACATCTCATCTGAACAGTCAATCCGGATATCAGCATACTTTTCATACAGGGGAATTCTCTGGTCAAATAGATCATGAAGAGTCTGACCCGGAATCCTGACAATCCCCCTGGTTTTGATGTTGCTCAGTCTTTTAACCATCTCATCATAGGAGATGTTCAAAAATACGGCAATACCATGGGACTTCAGGTGTTCCATTGCCTCTCTCCCATACACTGCACTCCCGCCGGTTGCAATGACGCTATTGCATGGATGAAGAGAAAGGATAGAGTCTTCCTCTTTTTTCAGGAAAAACTCCGGTCCATCTGTATCGATGATTTCCTGCAGAAGTCTTCCGGTATGCTCCTGTATGACGATATCAGTATCAATAAATTTCATTCCCAGTGTTTTGGCAAGAATTACTCCTACGGTACTCTTGCCTGCACCGGGAAGACCGATAAGGACAATATTCTTCATGGGACTCTTAGTTCTTAGTACCATTAATCTGAACGGTAAAGGATTATTCCCTGTTTCAGTATTGGTGAAAAACCAAAAAGTCCGGAAAAAGGTATTGGGGGAAGACTAGAGATAGATAAAAGCGGTCAGCATGAGTCCGGTGATAATAGTCAGAATGACAGCGACCGGGGCACATTTTTTGATAACCTCTCCTTCAATCCCAAGGCTGTCAATTACTGCCGCAGCATTGATAATTTTCGCCGGTGCAATAGCAGAAGCAATTCCTCCTGCAACGGCATGAGCTGCATATACCTGCATGAAATCCAGGTTCAAAACGTCGGTTGATTTTTTCACAATACCATAAAACATCACATTTGATGAAGTTTCACTTCCGGACACAAATGATCCGAAAAGACCCATAATCGGACTTACGAGAGGGAAAGAAGCACCAAATACCAAGGCCAGGGTAAGCCCAATCACTGCATTCATGTTCAGGTCTGACATGCCTGGGACAAAGCTGAGACTATTATTGATGACACTCTGCCCGGACCAGTCCATGATATACGCGACGGCAAAAAGAGCAGCTGCAGCAACGGTAGGGGCCCAGGCACGTCTCATCCAGAGTTTTACGATCTTATCTGCCTCTTCTTTCGTCCTAATCAGGACCGGAGCAGCGAGCAGTGTACTGATAAACACCCAGAAGTATGCCTGGTTTAAGATCTTCAGATCCACTGATTTATCTGCTACTATCGTAATTTTCTGGAGTGGACCGATGAGTTCATAGAGGCCTGACTGGATAGCCGGGATGCTGATGATAATACAGAAGGTGACAAGCAGTAACCACGGAAAGACTGCCTTCCAGAGTGGCATTCCTGCATTTTTTAACTCATTCTCATCCAGTTTAGCAAGAATTTGTTTTCCTTTGATGAATCTTAGCAGGAAGAGCACAAGGATGGTAACAAGTCCTGAAAAGACTCCTACCAGTCCGATTGCAGATGAGGGGAGAATATGAACAAAAATGATACAGGATATCCCAAGAGTCAGTCCTGCCACAACAGCCTGGAAAAGGCCTTTTCTGATTCCTTCTATTCCGTCGGCAATCCAGAGCATACTGAGAGCGAAGGTGGTAGAAATGACCGGGAGAAAAATGGCGATGTTGCTTCCAAGATGGCCTGCATCAAGGTTGAATACAGTTGCCGGCAGCGTAATCGGGACTGCAAGCAGGGAAAAAGAGGTGAGCGGATCGTACCCAAGGCAGGGAAGAGCAACTGCTGCAAGGGGTGAAAATCCTAAGGCCAGCATGATTGGAGGGAGCATCGTCACCGGTGTTGCCCCGATTGAGACAAGAAATGATCCAAATCCCACATTAAGGATCATAATCTGTTCATATCGCTCTGCAGCAATAGCTTTGATATAGATGGAAATTGCACGAATTGCTCCGGTCAGGTCCATCATGGTCACCTGGAGGATGGTGAAGAGTACCATCAGGGATATCCCGAAAGAGGCAAGTATGCCATTTAATGATGCATAGGCTACGATTTCAGGTGTGGTATTGAAGAAGAGTATTGCGATGATTCCGGTCACAATCCAGCCGATGATGCTCATGAGTGTTCCTGACAGCCGCAGAAAAACAAGGCCTACAAAGATTACCAATATGGGGATAATTGCGAGAATAAAAAGTACATTCGTGTCCAATCCAATCTACCGTCCGCTTCAGGAATAGAGGAAATTGCAATCTGTTGATCCGGTTATTCGATATAGTGACCAGTACCGGATGTCTGCAATTTCTCAATGTCTTTAGACGTTTTTTTCGAGCTCATATAAACCTTGATATGTGGTAGCATGTCACTCCAATTTCTCTGTTTTTTAGTGATATTCAAAAAATAAGAGATATTCTTGGTTCAAATTTCTTAAGATATAAAAAACCATCGGTTGCATTGCACCATCTGCTATCTTTCCCGTTTATTTATAAACAAATTTTTGAAAATTTTCAACGTGCACCACATTGGTTTGATATATATTCGTATTTTTGCAATTGGAGGGTAGAGAGCATGAGTCTGGAACTCATGCCCTCCAACCTTTAAGGAGGATAATCATGACCACAACATTCAACATCGGTGCTTTCCTGTTTGGAATGTTTCTGCTGACATATGTTCTGTTACCTGTATCAGCCGAAACACCCTTTAACACTCCTGCAGGAACTGCAAACACCGGACTTCCGACCTCACTTCCGATTGAAATTCCACAAGGTGTCGGTACGTTAGGTTCAGATGGAAATCTTCATGTAAACCTTGTCAGTGAACATGAGACTTCTCCGGTGACCGAATTTGGGCAGTCCTTCTCCCCGGTAGAAATTGCAGGGACTTTTCAGGATAAGACCATGAAGAAGACCACCGGTGTTGATGGGTCATTATTTGAAGGAGGTGCAGATATCGATTATACCGTATCACCAGATAACTCCGTATCAGGAACCGTAGCCTATAAATTCATCGAGCAGGGATGGACAATAAAAGTAAAAGGCACCGTCTCCGGTCAGGTCACACCGAATGGAGATCTTACCCTGAGATCAAACGATGCCTCAGTTAAATATGCCGGCCAGACCTATCCAATCTCCATGACTGTTAACGCTCAATATAACGGCGATCAATTCGAAGGCACAAAAATAATCTCCGCAGCAGGTGTTACCGGAACTCTTGACTTTACCGGTGAGAGAGTCCAGTAACCCGGAATAGCCTTACGAACAACTAGTTATCCTCCTTTTTTATTTTTTTGTGTTTTTCTGTAATAATCCAGAAAGACAGGCTTATATCCTGAAGTGCATGGAGTTTCCAGGAATAATCTTGGTTTATTTCGATTATTCTAAAATCGTTTGCAGGGCTGTCCAGATTTTTTTGTCAGTCGGTTTCCCCGTTGTTTATTATCTGTGCATGTTTCTCTTTAAATGAGGAGAGAATGACAATTTTTGTCTCACATAACTTCATGGATAAAGTCACATTGTAGCAACCGGGGTTTTGTACATCCAATAAGTAAATATGAATATCAGAATGAGTAACGGTTTCATTATGTGGGAGATCATTTCATGGAAAGTACTGTCCTTGATCTTATAAATATCATAGAAAAAGAGACCGGACCCCTGTCAAATATCGAGCGGGCCCTCCTGATTACCGATGGTTCTGTGACCAGGCTTTTGGAGGTGTTCTCAAATGCTCCGGTCGGGGTGAGGACAATCTGCCAGAAAATTATCCCGGCTTCTCCGGATATTGCTGCAAGGTTGGATATTTCTCCGGATGAACCGGTAAATTATCGTGAAGTGGATCTCTATAATAAAAATAACCTGAATACCCTGATTCATGCAATTTCTTACGCACCAATCTCACATCTTCCGGAAAATGCACTGGTCCGTCTGATGAACGAAGATGAACCGATTGGGTATATTATGCGGGATGAAATGATGGAATCCAGAAGGGAGATTATATCTCTGGAGCGACTCCCATCGCAGCAGCCGGGTGCGGGAAAACCCGGGATTTCCCGTGTTTCTTCTTCAATAAGCAAGTCATACCGGATTATTCATAACAACCGGCCGATATTTCTGATTAACGAGATAATTCCGGAAAACCTGTTTTCAGAACGAAAAACCATCCGGATTCAGACACCATCCCGGATTCATATCGGGCTTTTGGATATGAATGGTGAGTCCGGACGAGTTGACGGTGGGGCCGGGATTACGCTAGACAACCCAGGATTTGAGATACGTATTTCTGAAGCAGATGCATTCTCTGTTACTTCATCAGATGCAAAAGTAAGTCAGAATGTTGAGTCGGTCATAGAACGGTTAAGAGCCAACGGGCTTGATATTCCACCTCTTCACATCCACATTG
>Ga0123334_1001637_pt1 | contig 27600 bp, 20 predicted proteins | sample BiotimSIPDNA_FD_89706 | JGI IMG/M metagenome (GOLD analysis project Ga0123334, IMG submission 89706) | Anaerobic biogas reactor microbial communites from Washington, USA - Biogas_R1 time_0 SIP DNA | ecosystem: Engineered > Bioreactor > Anaerobic > Unclassified | place: Washington, USA... | reverse complement strand
GGACTTAGGCAAACAGGGTTGTGCGGCGTTCGTCAATCCAGGCCATCAGGTCGGCGGCAGGGACGGACTGCTGCTCGGAAGTCGTCATGTCGCGGCAGAGGACGACGTTTTCGGCTAATTCGTTGTCGCCCCGGATCAGAGCCAGGCGTGCGCCGGAGCGGTTGGCGCCGCGCATTTGCGCTTTCAGGCTGCGGCCAGTGAAGTCGGCTTTCACCCGCAGGCCAGACAGCGTTGCGCGCAGTTCCTGGGCCAGGCGCAGGCCGGGCAGGATGGCGTTTTCGCCGAGGCTGATGATGGCGATGTCCGCCTCGGCGACGGCCGTCGTCTGCCGCCCCAGGCTGGCTCGTGCGAGCAGCAGGCGTTCCATGCCAGCGGCAAAGCCGATGCCTTCGACCGGCTTTTTAGCGCCGGGCAGCACGATTCGGTAGCGGCCGCCACCGGCCAGGGCGTCTTGTGCGCCTAGGCCAGGGTGGGTGATTTCGAAGACGGTGTGGATGTAGTAGTCAAGGCCGCGCACCAGCCGCGGGGCGACTTCGTAGTCGACGCCGAGGCTGTCCAGGGACTGGCAGACGCGGGCGAAGAAGGCCCGGGTGTCGTCGCCCATCAGGCTGACCAGGTCGGGCGCTCCGGCAGCGACTTCCTGGCAGGCTGGGTTTTTGCAGTCCAGCATGCGCCAGATGTTGGTGGTGAGCCGGCGCTGGCAGTCTTCGCACATACCAGGAGCGTGCGGCGTGAAATACTCGGCCAGGGCGGCGCTGACCTGCGGCCGGTCTTCCGGCAAGCCGCGGGAATTGATTTTGATCTTGCCGCCGGTGACGCCGATCTGGTCCAGGAAATGGCTCAGCATGGCGATGCATTCAGCGTCCATCCACGGCGAGTCATTGCCCACGGCCTCGACGCCGACTTGGTGGAACTGCCGGCGGCGGCCAGCGGCAGGCCGTTCGCCGCGGAACATCGGCCCGAAATAGAACACGCGCGCTTCTTCGCCTTGCTCCAGGCCGCGATCGGCCACGGCGCGGATGACGCCGGCCGTGCCCTCAGGCCGCAAGGTCAAGCTGCGGCCGCCGCGGTCGGTGAAGGTGTACATCTCCTTTTGCACGACGTCAGTCTCATCACCCAGGCTGCGGACGAAGACCTCGGTGCGCTCAAAGATCGGAGTCCGCACTTCGGCGTAGCCATAGCGGTGGAAGATTTCACGCGCAGCAGTTTCCAGCTCGATCCAGTCCAGCACCTCGGGTTCCCAGCAATCAGAGGTCCCGGGCAGAGGTTCGGTCGCGGATGACATGACGAAGTTCCTTTCCTGGCTTCTAGAGTCTCGGCGCAAGGTCTTCTGGGCCGGAGAGAACTAGATTTGAGAGCAAAGTCGGCGGAGTGCGGAGTGCGGTTTCGGGAAAGCGGCAAACAAGAGAAGCCAGCTCTGGGGCTGGCTTCGGCGTATGCCTGTCCGCTCAGGGACATGACGAATCGGCGCGGCTGCCTCGTCTTACTTGATGTCCTGGGGATTGATCTGCATGACCAGCTTGCGCATTTCTTTGCCGGGCTTGAACTTGACCACGGCGCGCTCCGGAATCTTGACTTCGGTGGCTGGTTCGTTGGGGTTGCGGCCGACGCGCTCTTTGCGGCGCATGATTTCAAACACGCCGAAATTGCGGAATTCAATGCTGCGGCCCGCGGCGAGTTCTTCGGTTATCGTATCGAGAGTGAGCTGGACAACGTCCATCACATCGCTTTGCTTCAAGTTGGTCTGTCGTGCGACGCGCACGACCAAATCACGTTTCGTCATGGCCATGTTGCCTCCAAAAGGTATCCTTGGGATTGAAGATGTTTGTGAAAATTGAAAAAAGCTGACATTAAGCGGTTTTGCGTGCTGTTGAAAGTATAACATACAACCAGATTGGTAGTTAACAAGCTGACCGGACGGAATCGCCCGGCAAAAAAGCAGGCGAGGGGCAAGCTTGGGCTATGCTGTCCACCCCGTCTCCAGCAGCGGGGCAACAGGTGCGCTGAAAAGAGGCTGTCTTGATGGTTGCTGCCAAAGGTTGGCCGATCACATTTTAGGTGAATATAGCCCCTCTGATTATCAATTTCCAGTTTACGCTATAAATTATGTAGTTCTTTCGGCTCGGCTGCGGCGAGGTTCAGAAGAGGAGTCAACATTATGGGTTACAAGCATATAACAGCGACGGTGCTTCGCCTGGCGGCGGTTTGCATTTTGCTGTCGTCGGCCTGTCTTTTCGGGGCTTGGTACTGGCCTTTTGGCGGTCGGCCCAAGATCAAGTCGGTGCCGTCGGAAGCGAAGTCTGAGCCGACGTTTGGGGCGGACGAGCAGCCCGGGATTCCGCGTCAGAAGACGAAGACGACGCCTAGGAAGGAAGACACTGTCTCAGTGGAGCGGCTGGAGAAGCTGGCCAAGGAGGGCAACCATCAGGCGATGCTGGCTTTGGGGGACCTTTATTTCACTGGCCGTGCCAAGGTGAAGCAGAATTACCGCAAGGCCGTGCAGTGGTTTGAAAAAGCGGCTGAACTCGGCAACGGCCAGGCTATGTTCAACTTAGGCTTGTGCTATGACGGCGGCTTCGGCGTCAACAAGTCCTTGGATCAGGCTCGGCAATGGTATGTCAAGGCTGCGGACGTCGGGGTGCCGGAGGCCCAGATGAAAGTGGCCGTCATCGCCGAGGATGAGGGCGACTACGTCCAAGCCATGAAATATCTGCGTCAGCTTGCGGACGCTGGCAACACCACTTGCATGCGCAAGGTCGCCTTGTTCATTTTGAATGGCTTGGGCACCTCGGCTCCGGCTTCGGAAGCGGTCAGTTTGCTGTCGCAGGCCGCGCTCCAGGGCGACATCCGTGCGCAGGTTCGGCTGGCGGACTGCTACCAGCGCGGCGTTGGCATTGAACGCGACTACAACGAGATGTTCTCCTGGCTGAACATGGCGGCGCAGGACGGCGATCCCGAAGCCCAGGCCAAGCTGGGCTATTGCTATCAGACCGGCATGGGAGCTGTGCGCAACACCGACGTGGCGGTCACCTGGTACGCGACCGCTGCCAAGGCTGGCTATGCGCCGGCCCTAGTCGCCCTCGCCACTTGCTATCGCGACGGCGCCGGCGTTGCCCGCGACTTGGCCAAGGCGGCGGAATACTACCGCCAGGCCGCTGACCAGGGCGATTCGCTGGGCGAATACAACTTGGGAATGGCTTACCTGGAAGGCCGGGCCGTGCCTAAGAGCGCTGCCGAGGCGTGGCGCTGGATTGAGCGTTCTGCCCGGCAGGCTTACGCTCCGGCTGAATTGCGCTTGGGCATGATGTACGAGGAAGGCGTCGGCACGGCCGTCGACCTGGCTGCTGCGGTCGGATGGTACCGCCGCGCCGCTGCCCAGGCGGAGCCGGAAGCGCTTTTCAAGCTCGGGATGTGCCTGCTGCAAGGCCGGGGGACGCCGCCTGACCGGCAGGCGGCGCGGGACAGCTTTGTCCAGGCCGCTTCGCTTGGGCATCGCGGCGCTTTGGCGGCTCTGGAACAGCTCGCCGTGTCGGCAAAGGCGACGGCGCAGTCAGAGAAATAATGGAAGGACGGAATAGCTATGGGAGTAGCGGAACGACGATACACGGTGCGCGACTTGGCGAAGATGAAGGGGGCTTGCCGCCAGATTGTCATGGTGACGGCATACGACGCGATCATGGCCAGGCTGGCTGACGAGGCCGGCGTACACATTTTGCTGGTCGGCGACTCCATGGGAAACACGGTGCTGGGCTATGAAAATACTATCCCGGTGACGATGGAGGAATCCCTGGCCCTGACTGCGGCTGTCCGGCGCGGCGCACGTCACGCCATGGTGATCGGCGACATGCCGTTCATGAGCTACCAGGTCTCCCTGGAAGAGGCTGTCGCGAACGCTGGACGCTACTTGAAGGAAGTCGGGGCGGACGGGGTCAAGCTGGAAGGCGGACGGGTCATGCATGGCGTCATCAGCCGCTTAGTGGACGTCGGCATTCCGGTCATGGGGCACATCGGCCTGCTGCCGCAGTCCGTGCTCAAAGACGGCGGCTACCGGATGCATGGCAAGACCCAAGAAGAAGCCGACGCTATTTTGGACGACGCCCTCGCTGTCCAGGAAGCCGGCGCGTTCGCCGTGGTTCTGGAAGGCGTGCCAGAGACCTTGGCCGAGGAGATCACAGGCCGCCTGACGATTCCGACTATCGGCATCGGCGCCGGGCCGCGGTGCGACGGCCAGGTGCAGGTTATCACCGACATCCTCGGCCTGGGCGGCGACTTTGTACCTAAACATGCCAAGATTTATGCCCAACTCGGCGAGGCGGCTCTCAACGGCCTCAAGCAGTACGTCCAGGAAGTCACCAAGGGAAACTTCACGCCAGGACGGCCGGAGAATTGATGTGAGCTTCAGGTTAGGAAAGAAGCGATAGATGGAGATATTGCGGACAATTGAAGAGGTTCGGAAGCTCGCGGCTAGGTGGCGGCAGGCAGGCGAGCGGGTCGCCCTGGTTCCGACTATGGGCTATCTGCACGCCGGGCATTTGTCGCTGGTCAAGGAAGCTAAGCAGCGCGCCGAGCGGACGGTGGTGAGCATCTATGTGAACCCGACCCAGTTCGGGCCAAATGAAGACCTGGACAAGTATCCGCGAGATTTCGCCCGGGACGAGGCGTCCTGCCGCGAACACGGCGTTGACGCGGTGCTCTATCCTGACAACGCCGTCATGTACGCGCCAGACCATTCCACCTGGGTGGTCGAGGAAAGCCTGTCACAGACTATGTGCGGGTTGTCGCGGCCAACGCATTTTCGCGGGGTGACGACGGTGGTTTTGAAGCTGTTCAACATCGTCGGCTGCGACGTTGCTGTCTTTGGGCGCAAGGATGCGCAGCAGGCGCTGATCATCCAGCGCATGGTGCGCGATCTGAACATCCCGGTGGAGATTGTGGTGGCGCCGCTGATTCGGGAAGAGGACGGCCTGGCCCTGAGTTCGCGCAACAAGTACCTCAATGCTGATGAACGGCAGCGCGCCTTGAGCATTTCCGCTGGCCTGCGCTCGGCTGCCAGCCAGTTCGACGCTGGCGAGCGTTCCGCCGAAGCCCTGGCCGCGACGGTGCGCACGGCTATTGAGGCGGCTGGCGGTCGCGTCGATTACGTCGTCGTGATGGCCAGGACCACCCTGCGGCCGTTGCCGCTGGTCAATGCGCCGGCTGTGCTCGCCGCCGCCGCCTTCTTCGGCAAGACCCGGCTGATTGACAATATCTTCCTAGACCCTTAAATAAAGAAAGAATGACATTGTCCCTGCCTTATCATCACTGCGTGCGCCGGAACCTACCGGCGCGCCGCTGAAATCAAACCGCCTTGGCGAAAGGACCTGCATCATGAAATTTGCGATGTGCAACGAATTTTGCGTTGACTGGCCCCTGGAGGATTGCTTCAAACTGGCTGCAGAAGCCGGCTATGATGGCATGGAGATCGCGCCGTTTACGCTTGCCGAGTCAGTGCTTGACATCACGCCGGCCCAGCGCAAGGACATCCGCCAGATGTCAGAACGCTATGGCGTGGAGATCATTGGCCTGCATTGGCTTCTCGTCAAGCCAGCCGGGCTGTATCTCAACTGCCCGGATGCCGCTGTCCGCCGCCGGACGCGCGACTATTTCGAGGCTTTGATCCATTGCTGCGCCGACTTTGGCGGCGACCGCCTGGTCATCGGCTCCCCGAAAAACCGCAACATCATGCCTGGGGTGACCTACCAGGAGGCGTGGGACTATTCGCTGGAGACGTTCGCGTCGCTCTTGCAGCCGGCCAAGGACCGCGGGGTCAAGCTCTGCCTGGAGCCGCTGACCACCAAGGAGACTAACTTCATCACCTCGGTCCATGAAGGCGTCCGTATGTGCAAGGAACTCTGCCATCCGAACTTCATGGTGCATATTGACGTCAAGGCCATGACTGGCGAACTGCGGCCATTGGATGACGTCATCCGCGATGGCAAGGGCTATGTCGGGCATTTCCACGTCAACGACGAGAACCTCAATGGCCCGGGCTGGGGCGACACGGACTACGAGCCAATAGTCCGCGGCGTCAAGGCCATTGGCTATGACGACTATGCCTCGGTCGAAGTGTTCAACTTCACGTTCCCGCCCGAGGAAATCGCCAAGAAGAGCATTGATTTCCTGCGCAAGGTGTTTGTCTGAAACATTGCCGCGCCTTTTTGGCTCGGGGGGCGGACGTGGTCAGAACGGCCAGAGGGTCAGTCCGAGGAAATGATCAACGGAGGAATGGATGAAAACCTGTGATGTCGGCATCTATCGGAATTGCCTTGAAATCACCAATGGCAGCTTCCGCCTGGCGGTCACGACGGATTTCGGCCCGCGGATCATCGGCGGCTTCATCAATGACGGCCCTAACATCTTCAAGGTGCTGCCGAACATCCCGATGCGGGGGATTGGCACCGGCTTCACGCTGTACGGCGGCCACCGGCTCTGGCACGCCCCCCAGGCCGTCCCGCGCACCTACGCGCCAGACAATGCGCCAGTCGAAGTGCTGGAGACGGACGACGGCTTTGAATTCATCTGCGAGGTGGAGGAGATGACCGGCATCCGCAAGAGCATCCTGATTGAATTGGAGGAAGACAGCACCTTCCAGGTGACGCACCGCCTGACCAACTGCGGCCTGTGGCCGGTCACCCTGGCGCCTTGGGCCTTGTCGATCATGGCGCCAGGAGGCCTGGCCGTCATCCCCCAGTACCGCTCGACAGAAGCCGACTTCTGCACACCGGACCGGTCCTTGGTGCTGTGGCCGAACTCCAGCTTCAACGACCCGCGCCTGATCTTCAGCGACAACTACATCTGCCTGAAACAAGACCCTAACTGCAAGCGCGCCTGCAAGATCGGCTTCAACAGCGAGGACGGCTGGATCGGCTACGTCAACCAGGGCTATGCACTCATCAAGTATTTCGAGCCCTTTGTCGGCGACGACGTCAAGTATCCTGACCGCGGCTGCAACGTGGAAGCATACTCATGCGCAGATTTCTGCGAAATTGAGACGGTCGCGCCTTTGTATGAATTGCCGCCAGACGACTTTTGCGAACATGTCGAACACTGGCAGGGCATTTCCGATCTGCCAGACTTGTACGCTGTCGGCGATGTCGAAGAATACCTGGAGCCGCTCCTGCTGTGAAACGACGCAGACATAGCGCGGAGGTAAAACAACAGCGCCTAAGCAGCTATGACTCGCCCCTAACGAATGATGAATTATGAATGATGAATGATGAATGACAAAGGCACCTCAGCATTCAGCATTCGGCATTCGGCATTCAGCATTCAGCATTCAGCATTCAGCCCCTCGCCCCTAATCCTTTGCGATGCGTTCTTTATTTCGCGATTTTTTGTATCTGTTCGGCCGGCGCGATTTGTATCGCTTTGCGGTGCTGATTGTGCTGATGCTGTTCGGAACTATTCTGGAAATGGCCAGCTTGGGGGCAGCGCCGTTGTTCGTGCAGCTGGTGCTTTCTCCAGACGACAGCCGCGCCGCGGCCTGGCTCGGCAAGGCTCTGGCTGGCCTGGGGGTGTCTGACTTTTCCCGGCATCTGCCTCTTTGGGGCGGCCTTGCTTTGGGCGGGCTGTTTTTGTTCCGGACTGTTTACCTGATCAGCAATTTCTGGTTGCAGGAGCATCTGCTCCGCAACCGCCAGGTCGCCTTGGGTTCGCGGCTGTTTCGTGCCTACATGAGCGCCCCCTATCCATTGCTTTTGCGCCGCAATTCCAGCACCGTCATCAATTTTGTCAGCAGCGAGGCTGAACGCCTGGTCGAGCAATTCCTGGCGCCGGCTTTGAATTTTCTTCGCAACGCCATCATTGTGCTGGCCGTTGTCGTGTTGCTAGTCATCTACGACCCGGTCGTGTCGCTGGGGTCGTTTTGCGCCCTTGGGCTGGCTGGGGGCGTTTTCATCCTTGCTGTCAACCGGCGCTTGAAGAGCCTGGGCGAGACAGCGCTCCATAACCGCGAGGTTGCAGTCAAGGCAATCACCGAAGGCATTGGCGCGTTCCGGGAAGCGCGCTTGAACGGCAGCGTTGGCTTCTTTGCCGGCAATCTGCACCGCGCCCTGGAAAAACAGGCCCGACCGCAGCGCATCTACTATATTCTGCAGAAAAGTCTATGGCCGAGCATGGAATTGCTGACGGTGACCGTGCTGCTGGCGGCCATGAGCGCTATGTTGCTCTGGGGGCGGGACATGCAAACCATCGCTCCTGCCCTGGCCCTGGTGACCGTCGCCCTCGCCCGGCTGAAAGGATGCCTCACGGAGCTGATGCTGTATTATTCCGCCATGCGCTATCAAAGCAGCCTAGTTCGAACCATCGCCGCAGAATTGCGCGACCTGGAGCAGCAGGCAGCAGTGGCCGACCCGACTTCGCCTGCCATCGACCTGCAAAAGGCCATCACCGTCCGACATCTTGACTTTCGCTATGATGCCGCCGCCGAGCCGACTTTGCGCGACATCTCCCTGGAAATACCGCACGGGGCCTCGGTAGCCCTGGTCGGGCCGACCGGCTCTGGAAAATCCACCCTGGTCAACCTCATCGTCGGGCTGCTGGAGCCGACTGCTGGCGACATCTTGATTGACGGCCGCGACTTGTCGTCGTGCGTGGCTGCCTGGCAGCGTCGCATCGGCTATGTGCCGCAGGATATTTTCCTCCTGGATGACACGATTTTGGCTAATGTCGCCTTGGGCGTAGCCGAGCGCGACATTGACGAGGCCGCCTTCTGGCGAGCCCTGGCCACGGCCCAGCTGGACGACTTCGTGACCGCGCTTCCGGAAGGCGGCCGCACCATCCTGGGCGAGCGCGGCGCACGCCTTTCCGGCGGCCAGCGCCAGCGCATCGGCATTGCCCGCGCCTTGTACCGGATTCCTACGGTGCTGGTGCTGGACGAAGCAACGTCAGCCCTGGACACTACGACCGAATCGGCCTTGACCGCTGCCGTGGAGCAGCTGCGCGGCGCGCATACCGTCATTCTGATCGCCCATCGCCTCAGCACGGTTCGCCGCTGCGACCAGATTTTCTTCCTGGACGGCGGCCGTCTCGTCGCCCAGGGTACTTACGACGAGCTTCTGGCTTCTACGCCAGCGTTCCGGGCCATGGCGTCGTCGTCGCCGCCTGTTCATTGACACTTCCAGCCCGAGCGGCGCTTTGCGCTGCCGCTCACTTCCCCGAAAACATATTCTGCATTATGACTACCGGTTCTGAACTCACTCCGGCCATGCGCCAGTACCTCCGGGCCAAAAAGGACTTGCCGGACAAGACGATCCTGCTGTTTCGCATGGGCGACTTCTATGAGCTGTTTTTTGAGGACGCCAAGACAGCCGCGCCGCTCATGGACATTGTCCTGACTGCCCGCGCTGGTGTGCCTATGTGCGGCGTGCCCTATCATTCCATGCGCGGCTATATCGGCAAAATCCTCGACGGCGGCTACAATGTCGCCATCGCCGAGCAGATGGAGGACCCGAAGCTGGCCAAGGGACTGGTCAAGCGCGACGTGACCCAGATCATCACGCCCGGAACGGTGCTCGATGACAACTTGCTGGACGCAGCGCAGAGCCTTTTCCTGGCTGCGCTCTTCCCCAGCCGCAATCTCTGCGGATTGGCTCTCCTGGACTTCAGCACCGGCGATTTCCGCCTCACAGAACTGCGTACCGTCGCGGCCCTGGAAACTGAAATCAACCGCCATCGGCCAGCCGAATGCCTGCTCCCAATCAGCTGCCTTGACCGCTGGCGGCGAGACGGATTCCCGGATTTCCCGCCCCACTTGACCTGGACGCCGCTGGAAGACTGGAACTTTGACTTCGAAATGGCACAGGACACGCTCTGCCGGCATTTCGGCGTCGCTTCGCTCGACGGCTTCGGCTGCCGCGGCTTGACCGCCGCTGTCGCCGCTGCTGGCGCCATGCTCGGACATGTCAAGAACAACTTGCTCCGCGACAGCTCCCACGTGACCTCCTTGCGCACCTACCAGGCCGAGGACGGCATGATCCTCGACCGCATCTCGCAACGCAACCTGGAGCTGGTCGAGCCGATCTTCGCTGATAGCAAGGACAATACCCTGATGTCCATTTTGGACCATACCGTCACGCCAATGGGGGCGCGGATGCTGCGGGAATGGATTTTGCGGCCATTGCGGGACCAGGCCGCGATTGAAGGGCGCCTGGACGCGGTGAGCGATCTGCTGGCAATGCCGACGCTGCTGGCGGAATTGCGCGAATTGCTGGCTGCGGTGCGTGACTTGGAGCGCGTTGTCGCCCGCCTTAATTTCGGCGGCGCCAATGCCCGCGACCTCCTCGTCTTGCAGCACGGCCTGGATGGCATCCCAGGATTGCGGGCCGTACTCGCCGACGCTGCTGCGCCCATGCTGGCCTGCCAGCGCGCTGAGCTGACGGAATTGCCGGAAGCGTCGGGCCTGATCGCTCGCGCCATTGTCGACGAGCCGCCGCTGGCCATCAAGGAAGGCGGCATCATCCGCACTGGCTACCATGAGGAACTCGACATACTCCGCCGTGCTTCCACCGAAGGCAAGGACTGGATCGCCGGATACCAGGTGAAAGAACAGGAACGCACTGGCATCAAGTCCCTGAAAGTGCGTTTCAACAAGGTGTTCGGTTATTACATCGAGATCACCAAGACTAACTTGGAGATGGTGCCGGCAGACTACATGCGCAAGCAGACCCTGGTCAACGCGGAGCGCTTTATCACTCCGGAGCTGAAGGAGATCGAAGACAAGGTGCTGGGCGCCGAAGAGAAAAGCAAGGCTCTGGAGTACGAGCTTTTCCAGGACTTGCGCGAGAAGCTCTGCGTGCATACGGTGGCTATCCAGCGCAATGCCCAGGCGATTGCGCGGCTGGACTGCCTGGCCTCGCTGGCCGAGGCCGCCTCGCGCCACCATTACGTCCGCCCGCGCATTACGACTGAGCCGGTGCTTGACATTCGCGGCGGTCGCCACCCCGTCCTGGAAGCGCGCCTGAAAGATGAGACGTTTGTGCCTAACGACGTGCATCTCGACGCACGGGCTGACCAGCTGGCCATTATCACCGGCCCGAACATGGCAGGTAAGTCGACGTATATCCGCCAGGTCGCTCTCCTGACCCTGATGGCGCAGATGGGCAGCTTCATCCCGGCTGACCAGGCCACTATCGGCATCACTGACCGCATCTTCACCCGCGTCGGCGCGGCGGACGATATCAGCCGCGGCCAGAGCACCTTCATGGTCGAAATGGTCGAAACCGCCAATATCCTCAACAACGCCACGCCGGCCAGCCTGATTATCCTGGATGAAATCGGTCGCGGAACCAGCACGTTTGACGGCCTGAGCCTGGCCTGGGCCGTTGCCGAATACTTGCACGACCACCCCGAAGTGAAGGCGCGGACCTTGTTTGCCACCCATTACCACGAATTGACTGACTTGGCCCTGACCAAGCCCGGGGTGCGAAACTATAACGTCCTCGTCAAGGAGGTCGGCGACCAGATTTCCTTTATGCGCAAAATCGTCCCGGGCTGTGCTGACAAGAGCTACGGCATCCATGTCGCCCGCCTGGCAGGATTGCCACGGGAAGTCATCCTCCGCGCCACCGAAGTGCTGAAAAACCTCGAAAGCAACGAATTTGAAGAAGAAGGCAAACCTAAAATCGCCCAGACCAGGCGCAGGAAAAGCAAAGATTCGCCAGAACAGCCCCTGCTGTTCGATTTTTGAACGGCGGCGGCAAACGCCCTTCGCCCCTAACGAATTATGAATTATGAATTATGAATTATGAATTATGAAATGCGCCTCTGCATTCAACATTCAACATTCAGCATTCAACATTCAGCATTCAGCATTTAGCATTCAGCATTCAGCATTCAGCCCCTTGCCCCTAAAGATAGGTATTTCTGATCATGTTAGATATGCGTTTATACCTTGTCACTGACCGGTCGCATTTGGCTGGCCGCGATTTTCTGACTGTCCTGGACGCTGCCTTGCGTGGCGGGGTCACCATGATTCAGTTGCGCGAAAAAGAAGCCAGTTCGCGCGAGTTTTTTGATTTAGCTATCCAGGTGCGCGAGTTGTCGCATAGTCATGGCGTGCCACTCTGGATCAACGACCGTCTTGACATCGCCTTGGCGGTCGAGGCGGATGGTCTGCATATCGGCCAAAGCGATTTGCCGGCGGCGGTGGCCAGGCGTTTGATGCCTCCGGCCATGAAACTCGGCGTTTCTGCCCAGACCGTTGAACAGGCGGTTCAGGCTGAGCGCGATGGCGCTGACTGCCTCGGCGTCGGCGCCATGTTTCCGACCGGCACCAAGAGCGACGCCAAACCCGTGAGCGCTGACGAGTTGCGGCGCATCAAGCAGACCGTGCGCATCCCAATCGTCGCTATCGGCGGCATCAATGCCAGCAACCTGGCGCTGCCCATGCGCTGCGGGGTTGACGGCGTCGCAGTCGTCTCCGCTATCATGTCTGCCCCAGACCCGGAAGCCGCCGCCCGTGAGTTGCGGGAGAAAATTGATGCTCACTTGGGAAAATGATTTTTTCGACAGGGTAAATGTCGATGTCTGAAGCCAGTCTATACCCAATTCCGATATTGCTTATTGTTTTCAATCGCCTGGAATGCTTGCAGCAGGTTTTTCAGCGTATCCGCGAGGTTCGGCCGCAGCGCCTTTATGTGGCGGCGGATGGGCCGCGCGCCGACCGCAAGGGCGAGGCCGAGCGATGTGCGGCGGTTCGGGATTACATTCTCAAGCATATTGACTGGGAATGCCAGGTCGAGACGCTGTTCCGCGAACAAAACCTCGGGTGCGGCAAGGCCGTCAGCAGTGCTATCAGCTGGTTTTTTTCTCAGGAGGAACTCGGCGTCATCCTGGAAGACGACTGTCTTGTTGACAGGTCTTTTTTCCTTTATGCGGCGGAACTCCTGGAGCGTTTTCGCAATGATGAGCGCATTGGCGTCATCTCGGCTTTGAATTTTCTCTCCGGGTCAATTCGCACTCGTCACAGCTATTATTTTTCCAGGGTTGACTATGGGTTGTGGGGATGGGCAAGTTGGCGGCGGGTATGGAGGGACTTTGATCTTGATGTGAAGCTGTTTCCGGAACTGCTGGCCAATAACGAGCTGTTCTGCTGTCAGGGTGAGCGGGAGCGCTGGGTTTTGACCACTTCGCTTAACGGCCTGCTTGAGCTCGGTGACTACAATACCTGGGATTATCAGCTGGCCTTCGCCTGCCAGGTTAATTCGAGGTTGAGCATTGTGCCGTCCGTCAACCTGGTGGAAAACCTCGGCGTCACGGGAGAGGCAACCCATACGGTCCAGTCTGAGATTGGTCGTCGCCGGCTTGTTGCCGAAAGTATGTCTTTTCCTTTGCGACATCCTCCCTATATTATGAGTCATTCTGAACATGACCGAAAAATTGTCAGGGAGATTTTCCCGCAGCCACCCTGTCTTTTGCGACGCTGGCTGAGCCGGCTCGCCAGGAGGTGGGCGCCTAAGTGGCTTTGGCAACTCCGCAACCGTCTGCGATGATACACAGCAATGAACTGGGGGATAGGGGCTTATGCTCGGAATTGTCGTGGTGACCTACAAGTCTTTTGATGACACGGTCGCCTTTGTCAAACAAGTACTACCCAAGGTCGGCATTCCTTACCGTGCCGTCATCGTCGACTTGGGCAATGATGTCGACACTGCCGCCGCCTTGGCAGCGGCTTGCGGTGCTGCGTTGGTCACGGAGGACAACCAGAGCAGCAGGCTGACGCCAAGCTCTCTGTATCTGCTTCACGTCCAGGAAAATCTCGGCTATGCCCGCGGCAATAATCGCGGCGCCGAATTCCTGTTTGAAATCTGCCCTGGCCTGAAGTGGCTGCTGTTTTCCAATAACGATGTCGAGCTGGTTAATCCTGACGCCATTGACGTGCTGGTGCGACGACTGGAGGAAATGCCCGATGCTGCGGCGGTCGGCCCGCGGATTATGCGCCTTGATGGCAGCGAGGAGTGTCAGGTGCTGAGGCCATTGCCACTGGTGCGGGCCATGGCCTATAATGCCTTTTTTCCCATCCTTAATCGCTTTGGCAGCCGCGAACAAGGGTGCATTTTGCCGGCAGGCAGTACGTACAACGGCGCCTGTTACTGGCTGCGGGGGTGCTTCTTCATCGCCAAGGCCGATGATTTCCGCCAGGTCGGCATGTTCGATCCGGCGACGTTCCTTTACTGGGAAGAAGCTATTCTGGCTGAACGGTTCCGACGCATAGGCCGATGTGAGTATTTCGTTCCCGAGGTGAGCATAACCCACTATGCCGGGAAAACGACGGAGAAATTCCTTACCGCGTCGTCATTCGCTCGACATGATCAGCAAAGCCTCCGGCACTATTATCGTGATTACCGCGGCATGGGCGCCTGTCGTCTTTTGCTTTTTGATGTCTCCGGCGTTGTTCGCCTGGCTCTGATTCGCCTTTTGGACATGCTGAGAGGATGGCGCAAGCGCCCAGCCAGGAGCGGGGGGCGAAGCAGAGCCGGATAAAGCTGCTATTTCCGCATAGGTAAACAGACCCAGACGCCAAACTCCTCGGGAAAGAAAAAAACGAAGGCGGAATGTGAGGGCGAAGCGCTTTTCACGGTGATTATCGCGATTGCCTCAGTCTTTGCCCCCATCGCGTTTTTTTACCGGGCAATCGCGGTTACATTATGTCTTTGTCGTTGTTTTTGCAGGGATTTTTGTTCAATGGAGGAGCGCATTTTTCATGTCATCAGAGAAGCTTGTTACCCAGATGCAGTGCGCTGCTGCTGGCGAGATCACGCCGGCGATAGCCCAGGTCGCTGCCAGCGAATATCGCCAGCCGGAAGAAATTCGGGCCGGAGTCGCGGCCGGAACCATCGTCATTCCCGCCAATGTCAACCACCGCCATTTGCGGCCCATAGGCATCGGGCGGCTTTTGCGTACGAAGATCAATGCCAATATCGGCAATTCGTCCCTGTCGAGCTGCCCGCGTCAAGAGTTGGAAAAATTGCAGCACGCCTTGCGCTACGGGGCTGACACGGTCATGGATTTGAGTACCGGCAGCAATATCGCCGGCATCCGCCAGAAAATCGTCCAGAACAGCCCGGCGCCGATCGGCACGGTGCCAGTCTATGAGACCCTGGCGCGCGCTGGCGGTGCGGACGAATTGGACGAGAAGCTCATCCTTGAGGTCATCCGAGAACAGGCGGAGCAAGGCGTTGACTACATGACTATTCACGCCGGAATCCTGTATGACCACATCGATCTGGCTAAGAAGCGCCTGCTTCGCATTGTCAGCCGCGGCGGCTCTATCTTAGCTCGCTGGATGCGTCAGAACAACCGCGAAAATCCGTACTACACTCGCTTTGACGAGATTCTGGATATCTGCCAGCAGCACGATGTCACTCTGTCGCTAGGCGACGGCATGCGGCCCGGATGCCTGGCCGACGCCAGCGACGACGCCCAGTTCGCTGAGTTGAAAACCCTGGGCGAACTGGTCCGCCGATGCCGTGCGGCCGGCGTCCAGGCCATGGTCGAAGGCCCCGGACATATCCCCTTCAATCAAATCGAAATGAACATGAAGCGCGAAATCGAGCTTTGCGATGACGCGCCGTTCTATATTCTCGGACCGGTGGTGGTCGACTGCGCTCCCGGCTATGACCACATCACCTCTGCCATTGGCGCTACTATGGGCGCTTTCCATGGCGCGTCCATGCTCTGTTATGTCACCCCCAAGGAGCACCTTGGCCTGCCTAATGCCGAGGACGTCCGCAATGGCGTGATCGCCTACAAGATCGCGGCTCACGCGGCTGATGTGGCCCTGGGGCGGCCGCATGCCCGCGACCGCGACGACGCGATCAGCCGGGCCCGGGCCGACTTTGACTGGGAACGCCAGTTCGAGCTGGCCTTGGACCCGGAGCGCGCCCGCTCCCTCCGCGCCGAGGCGCTGGCAGAGTCAGGCAAGCCGGCCGATCACGACGAACGCGCCCAGTACTGCACGATGTGCGGCCCCGACTTCTGCTCCATGCGCATCAGCAAGGAGCTGTAGCAGACGCCTTCTTTTCCGCCGGCGCCAGCTCGGCCGGATAAGCAAGGAGCGCAGTCTCGCTATAACGCAGAACCGAGTCGCTCAGCGAGCGAATCAGAAATCGGTAATTGGCGTCAAGGCTGCGGAGATATTCGTAAACGCCAAAAAACTCTTCGGCACTGTGATAGATGGAGATGCTCAGGACCGGGCGGTCGCGGCGGATCGTGCCTACTGCGCCTTTAATCAGGTCCAGTGCCATGCCTTCCACGTCGGCTTTGATGAGACCGACCTGGAGGCGATTTTGCTTTGCGTACTCATCCACCGTCGTGATCTTGACGCAGAGGTTATCTGCGGCATTATGGCAGGCGCTTTGCTGTCCTGCCGCAGACAGATTGGCTGAGGGGCCTACCCCGGACAGCGTCATGGTCGCGGCGGATTCGCCTAAGCCGAGTTGTTCCAATTGGACTTCCGCCGCTGTGATTTTATTGCGAGCCAGAATCTTCGCCATGATGGCGGCGTTTTTTGGCGATGGCTCAAAGGCGCAGACCCGGCGCGGCGAGTATTCCCGGAATACCAAGGTAGAGTCACCCCAGCATGCTCCGGCATCAATGATGTCTCTGTCACGAAGGTAGGCTGGCACCGTAGCTGGAAGCATTTTCAGGCCATGATGGAAAAAGAACGACTCCGTCCCCAGGCGCCGGCAGCAGGAAGGCAGATGATAAGTGGCGCAGAAAGCCTTGCGGGCGGCTGCCGTTTCTTTTTTGGTGGGACACCAGGCTGGAGGCTTGACAGCGCCCCAGTTGTAGAAGAAGAAGGAACGCCGTTCCTCGGCGATATAGAGGTCAGCGTGAGCGTAGATACGCTTGATTTCTGCCAGGGATTCGTCGTCCATGTCCGCAAAAAAGGCGAGTGCCTCGGCTTCACTTTTGACGCCGCGATGGTCAAAATGAAGAAATGGGTCCATCCGCCAGTACCCTGTGAGCACGCAGCCGATGATCTTGATGTTCGTGGCCCACTTTTCAGGCAGCTTGTCCAGTAGCGGATAAATGAGCTTGATGATGAGTTGCTTCATGGTCAGACAACTGAACTCCAGGTTCGCGAAAACAAGCTTTGTTTTTTTATCTGATTGCTGGGAAATAGCTTAGGTTCGGCAAAAAATATATTAATTGAAATTTGGCTTGTGAAAAAGACAGTGGCACTTTATTGGCAGTTTCGCCCAAGAAACAAGCCAAAAAAAGGAGCCATTATGCAACAGTTAATGTTAGTACTGAACCCAGGAAATGCAACCCGGGTCAACGAAAAAATATATGTCGAACGTAATCGGTCACTGATTGATACTGGGGCACCGGCGAGCTTCAGAGCCAGGCACCCAGGCTAAGGCACTTTAGTGGACAGTGGACAATGGATTTTAGTGGACTTTTATGGACATCAGTAGACGATGGACTGTGGACAGAAGTGGACATTAGTGGAGAATGGACGTGGACGGAAGTGGACTTTAGTGGACAGAAGAGCGAAGACACGTGTCCTCCACAGGCCTTCAGCCGCAAAAATCTATCATGCTTACAGTTATGCCCCTTTGCGTCGTAGGCGCTGGCGGAGTCAGGCAAGGCGGCTGACCACGACGAACGCGCCCAGCACTGCACGATATGCGGCCCTGACTTTTGCTCCATGCGCATCAGCAAGGAGCTGTAGCAGACGCCTTCTTTTCCGCCGGCGCCAGCTCGGCCGGATAAGCAAGGAGCACAGTTTCGCCTTCACATAGAACAGAGTCGCTCAGGGCGCGAATCAGAAATCGGTAATTGGCGTCAAGGCTGCGGAGATATTCGTAAACGCCAAAAAACTCTTCGGCGCTGTGATAGATGGCGATGCTCAGGATCGGGCGGTCGCGGAGGATCGTGCCGGCTGCGCCTTTGACCAGGTCCAGTGCCATGCCTTCCACGTCGGCTTTGATGAGCCCGACCTGGAGGTGATTTTTCGTTGCATACTCATCCACCGTCGTCATCGGGACTGCGATGTCATCTGCGGATTCGTGGTTGGCGCTCAGTTGTCTTGCTTCTGACATCATCATGGTCGCGGTGGATTCGCCTAATCCGAGTTGTTCCAATTGGACTTCCGCTGCCGTGATTTTATTGCGGGCCAGGATGTTGGCCATGATGGCGGCGGTTTTCGGCAATGGCTCAAAGGCATAGATTCGGCGCGGTAAATATTCCCGGAACACCAGCGTTGAATCGCCCCAGCAGGCGCCGGCATCAATCACGTCTTTGTCGCGAAGATAGGCTTGCACCGTTGTTGGGAGCATTTTCAGGCCGTGATGGAAAAAGAATGAAGCTGGCTCAAGACGCCGACAGCACGAGGGCAGGTGATAAGCGGCGCAGAAAGCCTTGCGTACGGCTGCTGTTTCTTTTTTGGTGGGACGCCCAGCGGGATGCTCGACCGCGCCCCAGTTGTAGAAGAAGAAGGAACGCCGTCCCTCGGCGACATAGAGGTCAGCGTTAGCGTAGATGCGCCTGATTTCTGCCAGGGATTCGCCGTCCATGTCCGCAAAAAAGGCGAGCGCTTCGGATTCATTTTTGACGCTGTTATAGTCAAAAAGAAGGAATGGCTGCATCCGCCATCGTCCCGTGAGTACGCAGCCGATGATCTTGATGTTCGTGGCCCAATTTTCCGGCAGCTTGTCCAGCAGTGGATAAATGAGCTTGATGAGGAGTTGCTTCATGGTGTTGATTGGCGGCAACTTATCGGCGATCTGTCACGGTTCTGCGTTGATGAGGATGTCTCTCCAGTCGCCGTCATAGCCGATTTCGCGCAGGAAGTGGAGGTGGGGCAGGAAGGCGCCGAGTTCGTAGAGCGAATGAGCGTCGCTGCCCAGGCTGATTTTGACGCCGGCGTCTAGGCATTTGCGAGTGAAGACTGGGTCGGGACGGTTGTGATGGAAGTTGATTTCGGCGGCAACGTTGTGCTGTTTGAGCATCTTGACGACTCGGTTGAAGACCCTGGTCGGTTTCTCGCCGGCGCCGTCCCAGGAGAAGACCCGGAACGGATGCGCCAGGGCCTGGATGAGGCCGGAGGTGATGAGCCGTTCGGTCAGGCGCATGAATTCCTCGACGGCGCCGGGTGTGTCCGGAGCGGGCTTGGACATGGACAGGAAATGCACGGCGCCGATGCGGAAGCGCGTGGCTTCGAGCAGGTCTTTGTCCACGATGATGCGGCCGGTCAGGTCAATGTCGATTTCGAGTCCGGGCTGGAAGCGTTGGTCTTGTTTGGCGGCTTGGGCGAGGAAGTCGCGGTACGCCGCTTTTCGGTTATGCTGCTGGGCTGGAGCTAAGTCGCCCGGGTACCAGAGTTTGCCCCAGTATTGCTGCTGGCTGAAGACCAGATGTCCGGAATGTTCGGTGATGGCTGTGCCCGAAAGGTTGACGGCGTCCATCAGGCGTGATTCCCAAGCCAGGTCCATGTCGTCGTTGCAATAGGCGAAATGCGAATGCGTGTGCAGGTCGCGCAATGGCAGGGGCAGGCGCAGGGCGATGTTTTCGCGTGTTGGCGCCTGGTCGCTGTCAGCCAAGGAAAGCAAGGTGAAGGAATACGGCGTTGCGGAAAAGTCGTCCACCACCTCGATTCCAGCTGGTGGTGGTTCGCCAGTCATCGCCGGCGAGCGGGTGGTGGCGATGGCGATGTTGTGCGCCGACAGGGCGTCTGGCGAAAGAACGCCTGGCTGCGCTGTCGGCAAAATGACGACGCGCTTTTTGGCGGCGTTCGCCGGGCCGGCGTCGGCGTCAAGGGCGGCTTGCAGGTTGCCCAGCGTGAGTTCCTTTTCGGGCGGAAAATCGCAGGCCTGGACTCGGAATCCGTTGAAGTTGCGGAATGCTTCCTTCCCAAACATCTCCAAGCAGAGTCTGGCGCCGGCTGTGCCGCGGGCCGGAGCCATCAGGACGGGAAAAGACGCTTTGCGCAGAGCGGCTTTGAGCGCTGTCAACGCTGGCTGCGGTTCTTCCGCAGGCGCCAGCAGCTCGCCGATGATGCACAGGAGATCAACGTCCTCTCGAATGCCGAGATACTCAACCAAGCGGCGCAGAAGATAAATGGCCTCTGGACAGGCTCGGCGCGACGATGGGGACGCCGCGTTGAGCGTGATGCGAGGGTTGGAGACAAGGGCGATTGTGATGGACATGACAGCAATCTGATAATAGATAAGGTGACGCCACGACTAGCGCAGGGGATGAGTAGGTTTAAGCCAATAAAATAAATGCTGAATCGCATAAAGCCAGCAAGCAGGAAATCTGAAAAAGTATAGTTGGTAATCGGTCGCCGATTGATATTTGGAGTGCCGGCAAATTACGACGTTAGGCACCTAGGGTAAGAAGCCTTAGTGGACAGTGGACAATGGACGTCAGCGGACTTTGATGGACCTCAGTAGACGATGGACGGTGGACAGAAGTGGACATGAGTGGTGAGTGGACGTGGACTGAAGTGGACTTTAATGGACAGTGGAGCTTTCGATACGTGTCTTCCACAGGCTTCCAGCCAGCAAAATTGTATCATGCTTACAGTCATGCCCTTGGCGCCGTAGGCACTTAACCATGCTTAAACCCAGGCTTCAATCTGGGGGAAAGGATGCCCCGTAGGGGCACTACAGTTAGCGCTGAAAACATGTTGTCGGGATGACTGTTATCAATGGCTAACCGATTACTATAATTGGATTTTACAGGAGAAAAAAGGGTCATGGAACCTATCGCTTGCGCTGTCTTTCATGCTGTCATCGGGTAGGCTCAAGATGTGAGCGATTGCAGCAGAAGTCATGGAAAGCATGCTGTCATCGGGTAGGCTCAAGATGTGAGCGATTGCAGCAGAAGTCATGGAAAGCATGATGTGTACGTGCCATCAAAATCCTGCTCAGGCACAAAATGACTATGATTCTGCAGAAAACCGTTTGAAAATGAGCGTATTGTGGCCTATTTTTCCTGCGGGTTCCAGAAATCGACCCCCCCCACCTGAGGGGGCCTCCATCCAATGGTCGCGCGCGCGTGGGTGCCGGGAAAAGAAAAGAGTCTTTGCGGTTCAGCAATTCCTTGGTTTTATATGAGTCCTATCTATCCCTTTTCGGCGCACGATGTCGAATATCGCCTTCCTTTCGCTTGACATGACGCTCCGCAACGGTCATCTTAATACTTAACTAACATTTTGCTTGAGGCATTCCGGCCATGCGGCATGTAAAATCGCGTTTTTCGGCATGGCCGGTCGCAGTTATGCCAAGGCGATCTTGGCCAGAAAAATCAGAAAGGCGTAAGACCATGAAAAAATCAGCAATGTGGTGTACAGCAGCGGCGATGATAGCGGCAACGTTGGTTTGGAGCCAGCCTGCTGAAGCGCCCCTGACACGGGAAGGTTGGCAGCAGCTCCGACAATCCCTGGGCTCGAAGCAGAACCCGTACCGGATTCTCGTCGATAAAGTGCTCATGGCCAGCAACGGATGGGTCATGACCCCGGAACACGTGGCGGAAATCAAGGCGACTGGTTTCAATGCGGTTGTGCCGCGCATTGGCGCTGATGACAATGCCCGCGTCGAACGCGTGGCCCGCATGGCCGCTGAGCAGGGTATGTTCTATATGCCATGGATTCGCGGCACCCGTGAAGAAAAAGGCGATCCGAGCTTGCGGGCGACGGATGCGCAAGGGCGTTATGGCAATCTGGCCAGCCCGAATGCCGATGCGCTCTGGAACTACTGGGAAGACCGCATACTTTTCTATGCCAAACTCGCCGCTGAAGTGCCCTCTGTCCTCGGAGTCTTCCTTGATTTTGAAAATTACGATACGTTTAAGATTGGCGGCGGTATGTGCTATGTCTTGTCCTACGACGAGCCGATTTTGCGGCGATTCTGTGAATCCGTCGGCCTGACTTTGCCGAATCCCTTGCCGGAAGACCGCGCTAAGTGGCTGGAGCAGCAGAAGCAGACTGAGGCTTTCCAGACTTTCCAGATCAACAGCTGGCGCAGCCGTGCCCGCGCTTTGCGGCAGGCAGTCGATGCGATCGCTCCACATTTTCAGTTCGTTGTTTATCCGGCCAGTCAGTCGCTGTTCATCAAGGAAGTGGTCTGGAAGGAATGGCATACGACCCAAGCCCCTCTGGTGATGGCCGAAGTGGAGACTTACTGGCGTCGCGAATACGACCTCGGCAAGTCATTGACGCGTTTGCAAAAGGTGATGCAGGAAACGCGCACCAGCCTGGACAGCGTCGACCCGACTATCCGCTACATGGCCGGCCTGGATCCGGTCGTGAGAGGCGCCAATCCTGAATTCGAAGGCAAAAGCGCGGTGCTCGGCGCCGAATTCGGCCACGGCTATTGGGTCTTCTACGAAGGGCCGAAATATGCCGAGGATCATCGGGATTACTTCGCTTGGTACCGGCGCGCCAACGACTATATCCTCAAGCAGGACTATAGCCTGTGGCGACAGCCGGCCGAAACACCGAATCCGCTGGACGAAGCGATGGCCAAGGACGCCCGCAAAGTGGCTGGTGCCCAGCTCAAGCCCGCTTTTCCGGATGACTCCGTGCCAGAGGCCGACTTGAAGCATAGCTTCTTGCATCGCCAAAAGGCGGAATACCAGGTCTGGCTGCGCAAGGGCGAACGCTTGCAGGGGCAGTTGCAAGCGCTTAAGCATGTGTACATCACCAGCGACAGCACCGCGTCCATCGTGGCACCCTCCGGAAAACTTTTAGCCACCGTGACTGCCGAGATCGGTGCGCCGGCGACTATTGATATAGTCGCGCCCGAAGATGGCGTGTACGGCATCGCCATCACCAGCGGCAACGGCAAAGGGCGCCTGATTCTCGCCAATCGCTATGTCTGCATAGCCGGCCCGAAGATGCGCCTGGTTGACGATCAAATCCCGGCGTACATCATCCCGAAGGAAGGCGCCGATTTCTTCGCTCTGACGATTCGCTCCGATGCGCCAGGCGAGCATCTGCAGGTCAAATTGAGCGATCCAGACGGAAAAGTGGTGTTTGACGGCAACACCCGCGAGACTGGCATTGTCAAACTGCGCGGCGACACCGGCGGCCGCCGCGGCGCCTGGAAGCTGGAATTGACTAAGGCAATTGAGGATATCTATGTCGAATTCGGCGAATTTTGCGAACCTCGCCTGGCAACGCACCCAGCCCGGCTGCTGAAAGCCGCGCAGCCGTGATCGGACTCCCTTCCCGGAAAAGCCGTAGGAGTTTTTGTTTGCGCCCAACGCGCTCGCTATCTCTAAATATTCCCCACGCATGAGGGTTCTGGGACTGCCGCCCCTGGCGCCAGCCCAGCCTCGGAAAGGCAACATCCACCCATGAAACGTTTTGTTCTCCTAACTGCTATGTTATCACTGACTATGACTAGTTTCTCGCAATTCCCAGACCGCGATACGCTGGGACGGTCTGATAAATTCCGGATTTTGGTTGACAAGGTGATTTCGCCGCCGAACAAGTGGAAATTCACACCAGCCATGATGCAGGAAATCAAGGATGCCGGCTTCAACGTCGTCAGCCCACGGATAGGCGGCCATGATCTCGCAGTCTGCCGTGAGCAGACAAAGATGGCCTACGACGCTGGCCTCTACTACATGGCCTGGATGCGCGGCACCTTGAACGCTAAGCAAGACGTCAGAATGGTCTGGGAAGACGGCGCCGAGCAGAATCTCTGCAGCCCCAACTCTGATGAATTCTGGGAATGGACTACGGACCTGGTCCTCGGACACGCCCGCATTTCCGTCGATATTCCGACTTTCATCGGCTCTTTTTTAGATTACGAGAATTATTCTCCGAACAGCCGCGGGAACTGCTATGGGCTGTCCTACGACCTGAAAATTCTGGCAGAGTTTGGGAAGTCCATTGGCCGTGCCATCCCGGAGCTGCCGCCCGCCGAACGCCACCCCTGGCTGGTGAAGAACAAGCTTGACGGACAGTTTCGCACGTTCCAGATCAACTCCTGGCGCGAGCGCTGCCGTCGCCTGCGCGAACAGGTTGATGCCATCAATCCGAAATTCCAGTTCATCGTCTATCCTGCGCCAGGCACGCTGTTCATGCTTGAGGCCGTCTGCCATGAATGGGGCACTGAGCAGGCGCCGCTGATTCTCGCTGATGCATACACCTATGGCCGGCCCTCTGAATTCATGGATGAGGCGCCGTCTCTGATCGCCAACCGCAAGTTGCTGCTGGACAACATGGCCCGCATCCGGCCCATGGGCGTGCCGCATCTGTACTCGGGCGGCATTGACCCGGTCGTGAAAGGCGCCGACCCCGAATTCTGCGGCAAAAACGCCAGCATGATTTCCGAAGTCACTGACGGCTATTGGATTTTCTATGAGGGCCCGAGCTACACCAAGGAAGACCACGGCGTTTACTTCGAATGGTTCGGTCGCGCCAATGCCGAAATCGCCCGCGGCGTCTATGATTTGCAGCACGTGCCGCGCTCAGAGCCGGAAAACCTCGGCGACACCAAGGTCAATCGCAAAACTGACAAGCCGCAGCTCGGCGTCTATGGCATGAAGAAACTCCAGAGCGATGATATTGCGAAGGCTGGCGTCTTTGAAGTGCACAATGTCACTGGCATGTCCGTGGAATACCTCAAGCAGCTTGATGTCGTCCTGCTGCAGAATTTCAATCTGCCGCTGCCGACTGACAGCGACATCTCCCGCAATCTGCGCGCTTACGTCGAGGGCGGCGGCGCGCTCCTGCTCGGCCATGACACGGCTTGGTTCATGGAGAGCATGTTCCCGGAAATCGCGGTTCGCGATTTTCCGAAAAACAAGGTCGAGGCTGTACGTCACGTGGTGGATACGCCGCTGGTCGTGTCTGAGGCGCATCCGGCGGTTGGCTCGGTCGCAGTGGGCACGTCGTTCCCGACTGAATTCCGCGACCACATGATCTTCAAGCCTGGCCCGTCTGGCCGCGTCGTAGTTCGTAACGCCTTTGGCGACCCGGTCTACGTGCTGGGACAGGTCGGTAAGGGCAAGGTGGTGTTCTCTGGGTGCTATTATGGATATCATAACCCCCTGAGCGGCCATGAAAAAGAGGTGTTCACAAGCACCTTGAACTGGCTCGCTGCTAAGCCCTGACGCGGATGAAGCTGAACGCTGAGAGAAAAATTACATGACGAAGTCAATTGTTGTACTTGACGGCCATGCCTTGAATCCTGGTGACTTGAGCTGGTCTGAGCTGGAGGCTCTGGGCCATTGCGTCGTCTATGAGCATACCCCGCCGGAATTGGTCTTGGAACGCGCTCGCGAGGCGGATATTATCCTGACTAATAAGACTCTGCTGACGGCGACGACCATCGCTGCCTTGCCCAGGCTGAAATATATCGGCGTCCTGGCTACTGGCGTCAATGTCGTCGACGTCGCGGCTGCGCGTCAGCGCGGCATTCTGGTGACTAATGTTCCGGCGTACAGCACGCCGTCGGTGGTGCAGCTGACCTTTGCATTGTTGCTGGAATTGACGCTGCACGTCGGCCATCATGCCCAGACTGTTCGCGACGGCCGCTGGTGCCAAAGCCAGGACTTCTGCTACTGGGACTACCCGCTCGTTGAGATTGCCGGGCTGACTTTTGGCATTGTCGGCTATGGTCGCATCGGCAAAGCGGTGGCGACGGTGGCGCGCGCCTTTGGCATGAATGTCCTGGCCTACAATACGTCCCCAAAGACCGACCCGCCGACTCAATTCACCGACCTTGAGTCCCTTTTGGCGACCAGCGATGTCGTCAGTTTGCATTGTCCATTGACTGCTGCCAACCAGGGGTTTATCAATGCCGAGCGCCTGGCTCTGATGAAGCCGACGGCCTATTTGCTCAATACGGCCCGCGGGCCGCTGATTGATGAACAGGCCCTGGCTGATGCCCTTAACGAAGGACGCCTGGCCGGCGCCGGCCTTGATGTGCTTTCCCAGGAGCCGCCGTCGCCGGACTATCCGCTGCTGAAGGCGAAAAATTGCCTGATTACTCCGCACATCGCCTGGGCTACCTATGCTGCCCGCCAGCGGCTGATGGAAACCGTCGTCGCCAATGTCCGCGCCTTCCTGGCTGGCCAGCCCACTAATGTGGTTGGGCCGTGAATGTAATGTCTTTTGGATAAATGAGTTCCAGCGCACTGTCCGCCGTTTGCCGCCTCTCTTTATTTTTCGTTGACGACATGGAGCGCTGTTCCGGCCGGGATGACGACTTTCTGGTCAAAGTTGATCACGCCCTGGACAACGCGGCAAGGCAGGCGTTGCCGATTGAGCGTGGCTTTGACGCTGTTGCTGTCTTTGGCCAAATCCAAGGCAAGGCGTTTCAGCGTCAGGCTGCCATAGAGGACACGCAGGACAGCTTTTCCTGGTGTGAGGTCGACTTCGCCCCAGGCAGTCCCCAGCGACCAGAAGCACCGGAATCGCTTGGTCGTGGTTGCGACTGGATGGAAGCCAATGGCTTGCTTGGTCATGTCGAATTGGAAGCCGCTGAAGGCGTTCAGCAGGGCATAGCTGGCCATGGAGCGCGCGTAGTTGCTGCCGCATTCGATTTCGTTCCATGGGTTTCGCCGTTCGCCATCATAGCGGTCGCGCACGGCCTTCACCATGGCCGTGCCTTTGCGCACCATGCCGTTCAGGATGAGATGGCAGGCGGCCTGGTATTCGAAGCCGTGCATGGTCTCCTCGGCATACGGGATGGGTATAACCGGCTTGCGCTTGCCCTCCGGCCAGGAGAACATGGCCGTGCCAGCTTCGTCATTGAGGCAGAAGAGCCGGCAGGGGTTGACGACATCGCGCATCGACGGCTTGTAGTTATGGCGCCAGATAGCCTTCAGGGCGCTGTGTGTCTGCTCACGGTCAAGAACATCGCCCAGGCCGATCAGGTCGGCATGCCATTGAGCCAGAACTTGGTCGATGCCGCAGCCCTCGCCAATTTGGTATTTCAGTTCGCCATGCTCGTCGCTCCAGTAGGTGCTGCGGAGCGCGGGGTCTTCGCGATAGGGCTCAAGTTGACTTTGGTCGGTTAGGTCGATTGGCTGGATGAAATACTCGCCATTGAAGAGGTGTTGTTTGGTCCATTGACGCCCGCGTTTGAAAAGTTGCTGATACTGTTCGGCTGTTGTCTGGTCGTTGCAAGTGGCGGCCATTTCAGCACCGGCCTTGAGGGCGGCGAGGTAAAAGCCGGTCAGCCAGGCATTCGGGCCGAACAGCTCCATGTCCAGGGTGTGGTGCTGGCGGCCGTGCAGGACGCCGGTCTGGTCTGGGTCCCAGCGGTCCAGGTTGGTCTTGGCCCAGGCAAAGTCAATTGACTTGCGGACGGCTGGCCACAGGCGTCGCAGCCATTTGGTGTCGCCGCTGATTTTCCATTCGCGATAGACCTTCAACACGCCGCCGAATTGGCCGTCGGCGCAGGGTCGGAATTCGGAGCGGGGGCTGCCCAGCGGCAGTTGCAGGCGAAAGGACATGCCGCCATCAGCGCGCTGATTGTAGCGATAGTCGAGTTCGCGCAGGCTGCGCTCCAGGTTGGGGAAGAGGAACGGCATGGCGTATGCGTAATTCCAGACGTGGGTGCAGGAGCCTTCGCAGCAGCCGCTGTTGGCATG